>Ga0224483_100837_pt1 | contig 10023 bp, 8 predicted proteins | sample hydfratestSal1_FD_181453 | JGI IMG/M metagenome (GOLD analysis project Ga0224483, IMG submission 181453) | Metatranscriptome of mouse feces microbial communities from Columbus University, Ohio, United States - Sal1 (Metagenome Metatranscriptome) ... | reverse complement strand
GTCATTTCTTAAACCTTGTATATCAAGTATTTTTTTATAAAAACTATTTGCGTGCGCACGCATTTTTAGGTATAATATTCCAGATTGGAGGTACGTTATCTATGAAATTATTAAAATGGCTTTCGGTAGCAGACCGATTTCACAAAATTTATTTGGACAGGCAGCTTGCGCCTTTTGGAATCAACAGCAGCCAATATATGTTTTTAATTAAACTATGTGATTCCCCAGGAATTTTGCAGGATTCATTGATGGACATGTTTTATATCCACCCAAGCAATATTGTGCGAACCATTGCTGCACTGGAAAAACAAGGCATGCTCACCCGCTCCCCCTATGACAAAGACAAAAGGACTTGGAAGCTATACCCCACTGACCGCGCATTGTCCGCAATTTCGGAAATACGGGCAGTCTGTGAAAAAACCGAGGAGCTTTTGCTGCAGGGCATCAGCGAAACAGACAAAAACCTTTTTACAGGTTTCCTTATGCAGGCAGGCAAAAATATTACAGCAGAACTTGGCATTGAGAGGAAGGAGGAAGAATTCCATGGCTGACAACCCCTTAGGGTATGAAAAAATCCCAAAACTATTAAAAGGCTTCGCCATCCCAAGCATTACGGCAACTTTGGTGGGTTCCCTCTATAATATCGTGGACCAGGTGTTTATAGGCCAGGGCATCGGGTACCTTGGGGACGCCGCGACAAATGTCTCTTATCCCCTCTCCACCATTTGCCTTGCTATTTCCCTGCTGATTGGGATTGGAAGCGCTTCCCGTTTTTCTCTTTACCTTGGGAAAAAGGAAGCAGGTTCAGCGGCTAAGGCAGCGGGAAACAGCATAATCTTAATGGTAATTTGCGGGCTTGCTTATCTGGCCATAGGCGAACTCCTGTTAAGCCCGCTTTTGCGGCTGTTTGGAGCCACAACAGACGTGCTGCCCTTTGCACAGCAATACGCTGGCATTACCTTAGCGGGGATGCCGTTTTTAATTGTCACAAATGGCATGAGCAATTTGATTCGGGCAGACGGCAGCCCCAGGTATTCCATGGTCTGTATGGTGATAGGCGCCCTTTTGGCATTGACAAGGCAAATTTTTTTCCTGATCCCGCTTATCCTTTTGTTTCCGCTCCGTTTTGGGGTCATGGGGGTGCTATTTGCAGGGCCAATCGCCGATTTTGCCGCATTTTTATTGTCTGTGATTTTAGTGGGCAGGGAATTAAAAGACCAAAAATATTATATAAACCAAGGGCATGCCTAAAGATTTATCCCTACAAGGGGCGTTATGCCCCGGCGGCGCATAGAGAAACGCCAGCCGGGGCATAGCATTATAAACTGGTCCTGACTAACTTTGGCTGGTAACCCCTTTGCTCCAGCGCCCCCATAATCTGCCCCTTATGTTCTGTGCCAAAAGCTTCCATTGTGATGCGAAGCTCCACGGCCGCATTCCGGTTGGTGGACACAAACTGGTTATGCTCCAATTTGATCACATTCCCCTGCTCTTTTGCAATCGCATCCGCAACCTTGCTCAACTCGCCTGGCTTATCTGGCAGAAGTACGGACACTGTAAATATCCTGTCCCGGAAAATCAGCCCTTGCTGCACCACGGACGACATGGTGATGACGTCCATGTTCCCGCCGCTTAAAATTGCCACAACACGCTTATTTTCCACCTCTAAATGGCGCAATGCAGCCACCGTCAGCAGCCCGGAATTCTCCACTACCATTTTGTGGTTCTCCACCATATCCAAGAATGCCACCACCAGCTCATCGTCCTCCACGGTTATAATGCCGTCCAGGTTCTCCCGGATATACGGGAAAATCATTTCCCCTGGCGTTTTGACTGCCGTGCCGTCTGCAATGGTGCTGACCCCCGGCAGGGTCGTGACTTTCCCAGCCTCTATGGACGCCTGCATGCAGCTTGCCCCCGCAGGCTCCACGCCAATTACTTTGATTTTTGGGTTTAAAAGCTTGGCAAGCACAGACACCCCCGTGGCAAGCCCGCCGCCCCCAATGGGTACCAGGATATATTCCACCAGCGGAAGCTCTTTAAATATCTCCATTGCGATGGTTCCCTGCCCGGTAGCCACCGCCAGGTCGTCAAACGGATGGATAAACGTATAGCCATGCTCCTCTGCAAGCTCATATGCTTTCTGGCAGGACTCGTCATACACATCGCCATACAGAATCACTTGCGCGCCATACCCTTTTGTCCGGTTCACTTTAATCAACGGCGTGGTGGTTGGCATAACAATCGTCGCCTTCACCCCGTAACATTTTGCCGCATATGCCACGCCCTGGGCATGGTTGCCTGCCGAAGCGGTAATCAGCCCTTTCTCCCGCTCCTCATCTGTCAGGGTGCTGATTTTATAATAAGCCCCCCGTACCTTATAAGCCCCAGTGAACTGCATATTTTCCGGCTTCAGGTATACTTTGTTCTTTGTCTGCGCGCTTAGGAAATCACTGTATACCAACTTTGTCTCTAATGTCACGTCTTTTACAATTTTGCTTGCTTCCTCAAACCTCTCCAGGGTCAACATCTTTCTCTTCCTCCTCTGCGCCTTCACTGCCAGAAAACAGCGCCCTTACAAACTGCTCTGAATCAAATTTCTGCAAATCCTCAATGGTTTCCCCTACCCCAATATATTTTACTGGTATGCCCAGCTCCGACTGGATTGCCACCGCAATCCCGCCTTTGGCGGTCCCATCCATTTTGGTTAGGATAATCCCGGAAATATCCGCCACCTCGGAAAACTGCCTTGCCTGGGCAAGGGCGTTCTGCCCGGTAGTCCCATCCAGCACCACCAGGGTTTCCCGAAATGCCTCTGGATACTCTTTTTCCAAAATCCTGTGGATTTTCTTTAATTCCTCCATCAGGTTTTTCTTATTATGGAGCCGCCCGGCTGTATCGCACAGCAACACGTCCGCGTTCCTTGCCCTGGCCGCCGCCACTGCGTCATACACCACTGCCGCAGGGTCCGCCCCTTCCTGGCCGCCAATCATGTCCACCCCAGCGCGGTTTGCCCACTCGCTAAGCTGTTCCCCGGCAGCGGCGCGAAACGTATCTGCTGCCGCAAGCACCACTTTTTTCCCCTGCCCTTTTAATTTCCCTGCCAATTTCCCAACGGACGTGGTTTTGCCCACCCCGTTCACGCCAATCACAAGGACAACCGACTTCTCATTTTCAAACTGATATGCCGTCTCCCCCACGTCCATCTGCTCCTGGATGCTAGAAATCAGCAGCTCCTTGCATTGGGCAGGCTCTTTTATATGCTGCTCCTTTACCTTTGCCTTTAAATTCTCTATAATCTCTGTAGCCGCATGGATCCCAAGGTCGCCCATCACCAAAATTTCTTCAATCTCTTCATAAAATTCTTCATCAATACTGGAAAACCCGCTGAAAATAGAGTCTATGCCAGATACAATATTGTCCCTGGTTTTCGCAAGCCCCTTGACCAAGCGGCTGAAAAACCCTTTCTTTTCTTTTTTTCCTTCACTGCCCATACCTCTTGCTCCTTTCCAAAGATATATAACACTAAGCGGTCAGCCCATCCTCGATTAAATTGACCGACACTAGGGTTGAAACGCCTTTTTCCTGCATAGTGATGCCATACAAACGGTCTGCCGCCGCCATCGTCCCACGCCTGTGGGTGATTACGATAAACTGGGTGTGCTGTGTCAGCTTATGGAGGTATTTTGCAAACCTCCCTACATTGGAGTCGTCCAATGCCGCCTCAATCTCATCCAACAGGCAAAACGGGGAAGGCTTTAAATTCTGTATCGCAAACAGCAGAGAAATGGCTGTCAGGGATTTCTCCCCGCCGGATAGCTGCATCATATTCTGCAGCTTTTTGCCTGGAGGCTGGGCAATGATGCGGATGCCGCATTCTAAAATATCCTCATCCTCCACCAATTCCAACGTGCCTTTCCCGCCGCCAAACAGCTCCTTAAACACGCCGTCAAATTCCTTTTGGATTTGGGCAAATTTCTCCATAAACTGCCTGCGCATCCCAGTATCCAATTCATCAATAATGCCTAACAGCGTTTTCTCCGCCTCTACCATATCGTCATGCTGGGTTTTCATAAAAACATAGCGTTCTGACAAATTGCGGTAATCCTCAATGGCATTCACATTGACATCCCCCAGCTTACGTATCTCATCTTTAATTTCAGAGATTTGCTTTTTCAGCTCCGTTGGGTTATTGAATTCTTCCCGGCGTAACTCCGCTGCATTGTGGAGCGTCAGCTCATATTCTTCCCACATATAGTTGGCCTGATGCTCCGCGGACTCGTGCAATTTCTCCTTTTGGCTGTTCAGCCGGTACAGCTCTTTGTCCAGGTCATTGATGCGCTTTGAGAGTTCCTCCTGCTTTTGGAAAAACCCTTTATACATTACGGACATTTCTTCCCGTTGCTTCTGCTGGCCTGCAATCTGCCCTTCCAGCCTGCCCTGGGTTTCCCCAGACAGCCTTACTTCTTCTGTGATTTCCTGAATTTCCTGCATTTTCCTTTGGATATCTTCTAAAGACTGGTTCTTTTCTTGCTCCGCCTGCCTTACTTCCTGCTCCAGCTTACAAAGTTCCGCCGTAATCCTGGAAATATTCTCCTGGGCAAACCCCGCCTTTTGCTGGACGTTCGCCTCCTCAAGCTGCACCCTGGACACTTCGCCCTGGCTATCGCCTGCAAGCTTTGTCTGCATTTCCAAAATCTGCTGGAACTGACTGGTTTCTTCCTCAATTTCCTTCTCCCTGCGCCCTGCCGCTTGGATCTCTTCGGCTATCTGCGCCTGGTTCTCGTTGATTTCCAATAATTGGCGCTCAATTTCCTGGCTTTCCATCCGCAATGATGCAAATTGCCCGTCATTCTCCGCTTTCTGCTCCTTTGCCCGTTCCAGGTTCATCTCTTCTGTATTTTGCTGCAGCATCGCCTGCCGCAGCCCCTCCTGCACCTTTCTTAGGCCGTCTTTTAACTTCTCCCTTGCCGTCTGGATGCTGCTAAGCTGTTCCTTATGGCTTTGCAGGACGCCCGCAAGCTTATCTGTCTCTTTTTGCAGGTCTTCAATTTCCCGTTTCCGCCCCAGCAAATTGCTGGTATTTTTAAATGCGCCTCCGGTCATGGACCCGCCGGGGCTTAAAGATTCCCCTTCCAATGTCACAATCCGCAAGCTATACTGGAATTTCCTTGCCAGCGCAATGGCATGGTCAATGGTGTCCACCACATATGTCCTGCCCAAAAGGTATGGCTTCAACGCCTGGAATTTGCTTTCCGCCTGCACCAAATCACTGCCAATCCCTATCACGCCAGGCTCCCTTAAGGCAGCTTGGTTGATGGCGGACGCTTTTTTCCCAATGCTGGTCAATGGCAAAAACGTTGCCCGCCCAAAACGGTTCTGTTTTAAATACCCAATCATTCTCTTGGCTGTCGCTTCGTCGCTGGTCACAATATTTTGTATGCTCCCGCCTAACGCTGTCTCAATTGCAGTCTCATACTTCTTCTCTACCTGGATTAAATCTGCCACCACGCCCAAAATCCCTGGCTCCTCTTCTTTCTTCTCCATCACCCTGCGGATGGAATTCCCATAGCCGTCATACCGCTCGGCAATATTGATTAAAGACTCAAGCCTGGATTTCCCCCTATGGTAGCGCAAGGTATCCTGCTCCTGCTGCTCTAAGGCCTTTGCCCGCTTCTCTTGCCATTCCTTTCCCTTTTGCTCCAAACGCTGCCTTTCCTGCTCAAGCTTCTGGTAAGCCTCTTGCGCCTGCTTAAATTTGCCTTCACAAGCCGCTATCACAGACTGCAATTCTTCCTCCTCGCTTTTTTGCTCCAGCAGGCGTTTATTTAACTGGGCTTTACGGATATTGACCTGTTCTTGCATGGTGTCATACCGCTGCTGCCTTGCCTTTGTGGACGCTTTATTATTTAGAAGCTCAATAATCTCACTTTTCCCCTCTTCAATTTTCCTGCTGCAGCGGGCAATCTCTTCTTGCACTTCCTGGTATCTTGCCATTACCTGGCTTTTCTGTTCTTCCATAGACTTTAACTGGCCGTCCAATTCCAGTTTTTCTTTCTGGAATGCTTCCTTCTGGACGGCGCGCTCTTTTCGGTCGCGCTCTATGGACGCCAGCCTGGCCTTGAAATGCTCCTCGCTTTGCTTGGCTCCGTGGATTTGCTCTTTTAAGACGTTGACCTGCCCTTCTAGCTTCCCTTTCCTTACAGCCACATTCCCAAGCTCCTCCCGCAGCAAAGACAGGCTCTCATCCGCCTTTTGCATGTCCTGCTCCATCCGGGCATACTCTGCCTTAATGCCTGTGTAGGAGCCGTCTGTCTCTTTCAAGTCCTGCTCCACAATCTTTATTTTCCCAGCCAGGGATTTCAGTTGGCTTTCTATATGCTCCATATCCAGAAGGAACATGTTCACATCATATTCTTTTAGCTCTTCCCTCTTTTTGAGGTAAAGCTTTGCCTTTTGGGCCTGGCGTTCCAACGGCCCTACCTGCTTCTCCAGTTCTGACAGAATGTCGTTGACACGCACCAAATTTTGCCGCTCGTCCTCTAACTTCTTCTGCGCCGTTGCCTTCCTGCGCTTAAATTTCACAATCCCTGCCGCCTCGTCAAACAACTCCCGCCGCTCTTCGGGCTTACCGCTCAAAATACGCTCAATCTGCCCCTGGCCGATAATGGAATAGCCCTCTTTCCCAATCCCAGTGTCATAAAACAGCTCGTTCACGTCTTTCAGCCGGCATGGCGTGCCATTGATTAAGTATTCACTTTCCCCCGAACGGTATACCCGCCTCGCCACTGTCACTTCATTGTAATCCACATTGAGCTGCCGGTCCCCATTGTCTAGGGTGATGGCCACATAAGCATAGCTCAAAGGCTTTCGGTTCTCTGTGCCGGAAAAAATGACATCCTGCATGCTGGCTCCGCGCAGCTGCTTCACCCTCTGCTCCCCCAGTACCCAGCGCACCGCGTCCGCCACATTGCTCTTCCCGCTTCCATTTGGCCCCACAATCCCTGTAATCCCATTGTGGAACTCAAACAAAATCTTATTTGCAAAGGACTTAAACCCATGGACTTCTATACTTTTTAAATACATCTATCCCTCCGATATCCCAGTTCCCTATTCTACGGCAAGATGCGGGATATTTATCCTTCCCTGCTTTTTCAATTGGATCAAGGTCTTATATGCCGCTTCTTGCTCCGCGCCCTTTTTGGTCCTCCCGCACCCTTTCCCGTAGGGCGTTTCGCCAATCCAGGCTTCCACAATAAATTTCTTATCATGGTCTGGCCCTTCTTCCCCCAACAAATGGTATTTCAGCCCCTCTTCAAAATTCCCCTGTATTATTTCCTGCAGGATAGTCTTGCTATCATAAAAGAGCTGTTTATGCTCAATATCAGTCAATACAAAACGGTGAACAAACTCTTTTGCACTAGCAAAACCACCATCTAAATAGATTGCCCCAATCACCGCCTCCATTGCGTCGGATAAAATGGAGTCGCGTTCCCTTCCCCCTGTCATGTCTTCCCCTTTGCCCAGCAGCAGATAACGCCCTAACTCCAAATCCCTAGTGCAAAACGCCAGCGTAGGCTCGCAGACAATGCTGGCCCGCAGCCTGGTCAGCTCCCCTTCCGGGTATTTTGGGTACTTGAAATATAAAAAATCACTCGTCACAATCTCTAACACTGCATCCCCCAAAAACTCCAGCCGTTCATTGTCCGCCATCTTTCCCAAATGCCTTTCATTTGCATAGGAGCTATGGGTCAACGCCTGTGACAAAAGCCTTTTTCTCTGGAAGCAGTACCCTATTTTTTCTTCAAATTCTCTCTGTATTTTCATAGATCCACACCTTTCCATAATCAAATGCAACCACTTCCCGCTCAATGTGAAAGTGGCTGCCTATCGGCCGCCCGCGCCTATCTAGGCAGGCAGCCGCATTTATACTCACCGTAGTCCATCAGTTTGTCGCATTCTTAATCTGCTCCACTGCATCCCCTACTGTTATAATTTTTTCTGCCTCTTCATTGGCAATCTCAATGTCAAATTCCTCTTCCAGGCCCATAATAATCTGGAAAATATCCAAAGAATCCGCCCCCAGATCATCTACAAATGTTGTATCCATTGTAATTTCATCCACATCAACGTTCAATACTTCTGCAATGATTTTTTTTAACTTTTCAAACTCCATTCTTATTCCTTTCTACTCCTCCATAGGAGATGTCCCAATATTCTTCCTTATTTTTTCATTGATTTCCTGTTCCTTGAAAGTGACACACTGTATAATGGAATTGGTTACTTCCTTCGCCTTGGCGCTTCCATGGGTTTTGACCACTAAGCCGTTCAGCCCAAGCAGCGGCGCCCCGCCATATTCCGTGGCGTCAAAGGTTTTCAAGGTCTTTTTTAAAGATGGCTTAACCAGCAGCGCGCCGATTTTGCTCTTGAGGCTTTGCATCATCCCCTGTTTGATCACGCCAACTAAGGTGCCGCTCAAGCCCTCATACAGCTTGAGGATGACATTCCCTACAAATGCCTCGCACACAATTACGTCTGCCTGCCCATGAGGAATCTCCCTTGCCTCAATGCTTCCCACAAAATTTACGTCTGGACAATTTTTCAAGAGCGGGAATGTCTCTTTCACCAGCGCATTCCCTTTTTCTTCCTCTGCGCCGATATTGACAATTGCAACCTTTGGGTTCTTCACGCCTAATACATTTTCCATATAAATGGAACCCATCTTCGCAAACTGAACCAGGTGGGAAGCCCTGGCGTCCACATTTGCACCGCAGTCAATCAGCAAAGACACGCCTTTCTCCGTGGGAATCAATGGCGCCAATGGCGGGCGTTCCACGCCTTTAATCCTTCCAACAATAACTTGTCCGCCTACCAGTATGGCTCCAGAACTTCCTGCCGACACAAAAGCGTCCGCTTTTTTTTCCTTCACCATGTTCATTCCCATTACAATGGATGACTGTTTTTTCTTCCGAATTGCCATCACTGGAGGTTCTGCGGTTTCAATTACCTCTTCGGCGTGAATCACTTCTATCTGGGAGCCAGAGTAAGAGCGCTTCTTCAATTCTTTTTCCACCGCATCCTTCCTGCCAACCAGATACACTTTAATGTCCTGCCGTAGCGTAACAGCGTCGATTACTCCTTTTACCATCTCGGCAGGCGCATAGTCACCCCCCATGGCATCAACTGCTACTCTTATCATTTCCTGCATGAAATTTCCTCCTTATGGCCCGCAAAAGGAAAATTTTGTAAAGATTTTCCTTTTTACCGAATGCCTATCTAAGAATATACTATAAGTATCAGAAGAAATCAATACAAAAAAGAAGCTGCCTGGCAGATTCACCATGCATAGGCCTTCTCTATTGCATGGCGTCTTCTTTATACTTTGCATCTTCCGCTTCCCGGTCCTCTTCTGTCATATATTTACGGAAAATCCGCTCCAAAATATAACTCTGGATCCAGGCATGCACTGCTGGCAGGATAAATATCAAAAATGGCGCAATGCACAGCAATAAGATTATCACAACCGCAACCACAAGCATAAGGATTGTCATGGGCAGATGCGCAATCACCATCAATATGGCGTTCTTCATGGACTGTTTCCTGGTATTCTCAAAACGGGCCATATAGGGGAACAAATAAGAAACCCACGCAAACCACACTGCCGACCCTACAAGGAATAACATCGAAAGCGCCTGAAACAAGCCGCCCGCCTTGATATTGTAATTCACCACATACAAATCAACGCCAAGCACGCCCCCAATTACTGCAGCGGCCACCCATACTGGCGTAACCTGTTTAAAATTATCCCGGAAAGAAGAGACATAATCACGGAACAGGTATCCCCTGTCATGCCGAAGCACTTTATGAGCAGTGTAATACAACGCCGTCAAAGCCGCCCCTATGGTCACAATGGGGATGCAGCTTACAAAAAACAGCAGGCTTAAGCAGATACAGTCTGTAAATTTGGACAATGACCTCATTATGCCACTGTCATAATTAAATAATTTCATTGGCAAATCCCTC
>Ga0224483_100836_pt1 | contig 10033 bp, 1 predicted proteins | sample hydfratestSal1_FD_181453 | JGI IMG/M metagenome (GOLD analysis project Ga0224483, IMG submission 181453) | Metatranscriptome of mouse feces microbial communities from Columbus University, Ohio, United States - Sal1 (Metagenome Metatranscriptome) ... | reverse complement strand
GTTACATACATAGGAAATAACGCCTTTGACGGACTAACTATTCCGAAAATAGAAATTCCCTCCAGCGTCGAGACAATCGGTCAGGGCGCTTTCGGCAACATTACTCTTACCGAAGATTTTACAGTGTTTATTCCTCCAACCGTCAATGCGGTATACAGCGAAGCTTTTAAGGGCAGCAATCCTACCCTTATACTTTACCCCAACGATTCCATGTACGGCAATCTCCCCACCGGAGCGGAAGGCACCGTAAGAGCGCGGTACGAAGTGGACGGCGATATCGTAAATATTGTCAGCGTGGATAAGGAGGGCTTTACCGGCACTTATCAATACCCCAAAACCGTAATAATCAACGGCGTTGAAAAGCGCGTTGTCGCCAAGGACTGCGACCACAAATTTGACGGCGAATACGGACTGTGTACCATCTGTGAGGCGGTAACAGGCGGCAACATGGGCAAAGCCTCCGAAGATCCCGCAACGCCCGCCAACGACAACGTAACCTGGTACTGGTCTCCCGACGACTCCGCCGTTTTCATAAGCACAAAGAAGAACGGTGACGGTTCCGCAGTGGCCGACGCCGACATAAAGAATTATGATACACAGGACAACAAGAACCCGTTTTACAGGCTTAAGACCGAAATGGGCGCGTCGCCTTCCGAGCTAGTATTTGACGGCGGAATCACGTCCGTAGGCGATTACGCTTTCTATGATCTTGACGGCGTCAAAGCGATAAATATTCCGTCAAAGGTAACGGAAATAGGGGACAGCGCCTTTGAAAACTGTCTCTCCGTTACCGAAATAACTCTTCCCGACGGGCTTCTGACCATTGGGTCAAAGGCTTTCTTCAATATAAGCTTTTCCGACCCGAACGCTCCCAACAGCCTTTTCTTCGTGGATATTCCCGAAAGCGTAACAACGGTAGGCGCGGAAGCCTTCGGCAACTGCAACAAGCTTTATTACGTGGCTTATCCGGACGGTCTTTCCGTTGATACCGCTGGAATCCCCGCCGAGGTTTTCAAGCTTAAATACAGAACTCTCGCTTCGGATTCCACCAAGGTTGAGGTCACCGAGATAATCCCCGGCAAAGTAAACGCTTTAATCAGCATGCCGGAAACTATCTGCGGCAAGGCGGTAGTTAAAGTTGATAATAACTATCATGATTTGGTAAATAAAAACAGTTGTAAGCACACTTACCTTGATAAAGACACAAACACATGTCCCGTCTGCGGTCAGGTATTGGGAAATACCGGCGTACTTCCCGAGGATGAGGTGGGCTGGCGTTTTGACAGCTTTGTCGAGGGATACGGAAATAACGTTCTTACCTTCTTTACAAACGGCAGCGGATATATGCACGATTACAGCAAGGGCGAAAATGCGCCCTGGCACAGCGTAATGGAAAATATCAGAACCGTTGTAATTCAGGAAGGCGTCCGCAATATAGGCGATTACGCTTTTAAGGGAGCAAAGGATCTTATTGAAGTGGTGTATCCCTCTACCATCGAAAAGATAGGGGCGCATGCCTTTGAAAATTGTGTGACCTACAAGAACGTGATTATTCCCGACTCGGTGACCGAACTGGGGACCGATGTGTTCTTTGACGCTACCGATTATATGGGAATGCACAATAATCCCTTCATTACTTTGAGAAAAGATTTATACGATCAGTATAAAAATGTGTTCTTTACCGCCGACAACAAAACTCAGGCAGTACTCCTTCTTTACGGCGATACGGCTGACGGAAGGCAGATAACCGGAGCCGTTCTCACCAACGGATTTGACCGCGACAGGCTTCAGCCCTACGAACTCAACTATCCCGTATCCGACGGTCATAACCACTGCTTCAACAATAACAACATCTGCATTCTTTGCGGCACCGTAGGCGGAAACTGCGGCCCCGACGACGATCCCACACAGACGACATGGGCGCTTAATATAGAGACGGGTCATCTTTCGGTGACGGGAGACGGGGAAGTAGCTTATCATCCTTGGATGGATAACTATAAGGACAGCGTTAAGGACGTTCTTATAGGAAAAGGCGTTGTAAGCATATGCGCCGAAGCCTTCAAGGATTGCGTCAATCTTGCTTCCGTTACTTTTGAGGCGGCTTCCGTTCTTTCGGATATCGGCGGCAGCGCTTTTGCCGGCTGTACGGCTCTCAGAAATATCGAACTGCCCGCAAATATTAAGACAATAGCCGCCGAAGCCTTCAGCGGAAGCGGTCTCAGCGGCGGGGTTATTATCCCTTCCTCTATTATAAGCATTGAGAAAAATTCATTTGCGAATTGTCCGGATCTCATCAACCTTCTTATCCCCGACAGCTTTGCGGACAGATACAAGCCCAACACCCCCGACATCGACCTTTCAAGCCGGAATGCGGCCGTTTTGGTGTACAGCAACGACGGAAGCTCCGTTCTGGGAATATGTGTTCCCGCGGGAAGCACAGATGTAGAGGTAGAGATACCGTCCAATATATTCCCCGGCGTACCCGTTACGAATATCAACGGCGTGTATAAAGGCAATGTTCGGAATATAAAAAAGGTTTCCGTTCCCGACACCGTTACTTATATTGCCGACCGCGCTTTTGAGGGCTTTGGAAGCACTGATCCGTCCGGCTCCCGCGTGGTTGAGATAAATATACCTCAGTCCGTGAACCATATCGGAGAGGCGGCATTTAAAGATGCTGCGGTTCAAATCGTATCTCTCCCCGCCGGAGTCACCGTTATCCCGAAAAGTGCTTTTGAAAACTGTTCGCTTTTGGAAAGCGTAGTTGTTTCTTCTTCGCTAACCGAGATAGGCGAGCTTGCTTTCGGCGCGTGCAACAGCTTGAAGGCGGTAAATACCTCTAATACTCCCGATGTAGCGGATTTCAGAGGAACGGCTTTAACGACTGTCGCGGACAGCGCTTTTGCGGGCTGCTCCGCTTTAACCAAGGCGGTATTGCCTTTGACATTGGAAAACGTTATAAGCCCTACCGTTTTTGAGGGCTGCACAAGTCTCGCAATTCTTGAAATACCCGAAGTAAACCCAAGCGGAGCCGATATTTCCTACGCGGTGATAAACGCTTACGATATACCTACAAATGACACTACCACCGTAATTGTTTACCGCGAAATAGACAATGTGCCTCAGATCACCTCCGCCGTATTCGGAAATGATGACAACTGGCAGAACAGGATCAAAAACGAAAACGACGTAATCGACGACTGGCTGATTGTCTGGAAAGACCACAAGCACTGCTTTAACAAGACCCGCGAATGCGTTCTTTGTAAGCAGCAGGGCGGAAAATGCGGCGAAACCGCCACATGGGTATACGATAAGAACCGTTATACCATCATTATCAACAGCAAGGATGGCGGCGACGGCGTAATGTGGGATATGGTGGAAAGCACCGACACTGCTTCCGACGATTATATCCACTATCAGGAGATGTGGGCTTCTCTTAAGGACGAAATACGTGAGGTGGTAATCAACGAAGGCATGACCACCATAGGCAGAAACGCCTTTAAGGACTGTCCCAATCTTACCACCGTTCATATTCCCTCAACACTTAAGACAATAGGCGCAAGCGCTTTTGAATCCTCTTCAAATCTAAGGGTAGTTTACATAGCAGATAACAGCGCCCTTGAATCCATTGAGACCAATGCTTTCAGGAACTGCGGAATGCTGAAAAATATCGGAGCGGCGGAAACCGCCAGGCTGCCTCAGAATCTTAAATATATCCGCGACGGCGCCTTTGAGAATTGTTCGAGTCTTCCCGAAATAGTGCTTCCCGATACCGTTACCACAATCGGACAAAGAGCTTTCGCAAAATGCGTTAATCTTGCTTCCGCAAAGCTTTCACTTTATCTTACTTCTTTCGGTAAGGAAGCCTTCGACGGCTGCACAAGTCTTAAGGAAATAGTTGTTCCAGTGGGTGTTTCCGGCGGAGACAGCATTTTCAGCAACTGCGACAATCTTATTTTTGCGGTAATACCCAACAGTTTTGCGGAAAGCAATTTTACTCCCAATCCCGTTACATTGGTAAAATATGCGCTGACCGACAATACAAATTTAAAGAGCGACAGGATTATCACGGAGGTAAAGCCAGTTCCCGGAACTACCGTTACCATTCCCGACTATATAATGGGCTATCCCGTTACCGAAATAGGTTCGAGAGCCTTTAAGGCAAATACCGCATTTAACCAGGGCAATGAGCCTAAGGTAAATCTTCCTTCAACGCTTGTCACAATAAACGACTTTGCTTTTGAGGGCTGTACATGGCTTAAAGAGCTTATACTTCCGGACGGTCTCATAACCATAGGAACGCAGGCGTTTGAGGGCTGTGTGGGACTTACGGAAATGATCATACCCGATACGGTATCCGAATTGGGCATGGAAGCTTTCCATATGTGCAATAAGCTTGAAACCGTAACCCTTTCCTCCGGTCTACGCGAAATCAAGAAGGGAACCTTTGACGGGTGCGCCAAGCTTAGGTATGCGGTTGTACCCGAAGGGGTGACCGCTATTGGAGAATACGCGTTCAGAGACTGTGCCGAGCTTGAGTATGTGGTTCTTCCCTTTACCTCAAGAGGGGGAAATCTGAAGCTTAACGCTTTTGACGGCTGTGTCGGCTTGGCTGCGATTTACGCTCCCACTGCCGTGAAAATCGATTATATCGACGGAGCCGACGGTGAACACAGCGAATCGGTTATTTCCACCGCCGACGCGGTATCTCATAAGCTTCGCATAGCGGTTTACGACCAGAACAAAGAAGTATTTAAGGTAATTGACGGCACCTCCGACAATGGAAGAAGCACCTATGAAACCGTTCTTGATTATCCAGTAGGTTTTTCCGTAAGAGAAAATCCGCCTCATTTCCACTGCTTCAATATTCATAATCAGTGTATTCTCTGCGGCGACAGGGGCGGAAAATGCGGCCCCAACGCATGGTGGACATTGGATGAAAAGGGCAACCTTAAAATCTATACCGAAAACGGCGCCGAAAGCGTGATAGACCACGATTCCGCCGAGTACTTCGGAACATGGACCGAATTTAAGGACAGAATCTACACCATTGAGATAGGCGAAGGAATAACCCTTATTGACGGCGGAGCTTTTGAACACTGTCTCCGTCTTCAGTCGGTAACTCTTCCGGAGAGCCTTGAAACGGTGGAGGACTACGCGTTCAGCGACTGTATTTCACTTGTAAGCATCGACCTTCCCGACGGTATAATAAATCTCGGCGAAGGCGTGTTCAAGGACGATATAAACCTTAAGAACGTTGAGCTTCCCAAGAGCATAAGCGAGCTTAAGAAGGACACCTTCAAGGGATGCCGCACTCTGGAAACAATAAAGCTTCCCGCCGACCTGAGGTATGTAAGGGAAGGGGCTTTCAGCGGCTGTATCAACCTTACCTCCATAGAGCTTCCCGTGGATACGAGAACCGTTTCCGAGGACGCGTTCAGCGACTGTACAAATCTTACCTATATAGTTGCTCCCGACGGGTGCAGGTACACCTTCGACGAGGACGAATTCCCCAACGCAACCTATTTCAAATACGCTCCCGAAGGAGTGGGTGTAAGAATAACCTATGCCCGTCCCGGAGCAAATGTGCATCATCTTGTCATTCCCACCGAGATAGCGGGGCTTCCCGTGGTTGCGATAGGTGACGGAGCCTTTACACGCGCCGATTCACGCAATTTCATGGCTTTATCCGAGGACGCTCAGGCGCAGCAGGGTCTTGTTACCGTAACGATACCCGAAAATTCGCTCCTAACGGAAATAGGAAACAACGCCTTTAAGGACAGAACCGACCTTCAGGAGCTTATCGTCAAAAATAACAAGATTGTTTCGATAGGAAAATCCGCCTTTGAGGGATGCACTTCTCTTGAAAAAGCGGGACTTCCGTCTTCCGTACAGAGAATAGGCGACAGAGCGTTTTTCGGCTGCGGAAAATTGAAAAATATCCCCATTTACGAGGGTCTGTTGTCAATAGGCACGGAGGCTTTCGCAAACTGCGGCTTTGACAAGGCCTTTGTAATCATACCGAGCACCGTTTCCGAAATGGGAACAAGCGTATTCGGAAATATCGCCGACAACGCGCTTATCGCTATTCCTCAGACGTTGGCAAAGCGTTATGACAACAGCCATACCGGAAACACGGGCAGTTATGATTTCAGAAAAGACAACTGCGGCTATGTGGTATACCGTGTTGACGGAAACGGAAATAAGTGGGTTACCGAAGGAAAGCTCGGAAACGGGCAGAACGCCGTAACGGGCTTTGAGAGCTATATGAAAATTGCTTCCGACCACGTTCATTGCCTGTACAAGGGCTTCTGTGTTCTCTGCAACTTTGCGGGCGGAAACTGCGGCAGCGAAGAGGATATAAACGGTAATTCCAATGCAACATGGTACATTGACAGGGAAACAAGAACGCTCCATATCACAGGCACGGGAAAAATGAAGGACTACACCGGCAGCGATGTTGCTCCCTGGCTTGAATGGAACGACTTTATCGCAAATATCGAGGTGCATGAAGGAATAACCGGAATTTCCGCAAATGCCTTTATGAACTGTGAAAAGGTGACTAATGTAAAGCTTCCTTTAACTCTTAAAAATTTAGGCAGCAATGCCTTTGTCGGAAACACGTCCCTTGCTTCCGTGACCGTCCCGGAGGGAGTGAAAACTATTCCCGTAAACGCCTTTAAGGATTGCGGGCAGTTAAAGAATGTCAATCTGCCTAAGTCCGTTGAAAATATCGAAGCGGGCGCTTTCGCGGGCTGTAATTCTCTTAAGTATGTAGAACTCCCCGCGGCGGGACACAATATCAGTATTGATAAAACAGCCTTTGAGGACAGCCTTGATTATATAGCAATACCCGAAGGAACAGTAATTAAGGCCGAAACCGCTTCCTATAACAGATTTACTTATCGGCTTGACAATGAATCCGCCTTAAGGATAGTTAAGGCTCAATTAGGTAATAACAGGGAATTGAAATTCCCCGCTTCCATAGGCGGAATACCCGTAAAAGCCATAGGCGGATACGGTCAGGGCAATGTGATAAGCGGCAACGAGGTCAAAGACATCAGAATAGTTTCAATTCCCGAAGGCGTAACGGAAATTTACGACGAAGCCTTTGCGGGCTGTGAGAATCTGTTCAGCCTTACGCTTCCGAATTCCCTTGAGACGATAGGAAAGAAAGCGTTCAGCGGATGCGGTGGCATAAAAGAACTGATATTCAAAAACAGTCTTAAATCCATAGGCGAATATGCCTTCTCCGACTGCGGCGCACTTGAAACCGTAAAGCTTCCGCTTGGAATCGAGAAGATAGGCAACTATGCTTTCTCCGAATGCGGAAAGTTAGATATCATACTCACGCCGAGAAACGTCATCGACAATCGCGGTTATACTCAAACGGCAAGCCTTGTATACTACGAGCGCAGAGCCGACGGAAGGGACTATATCGCGGCGGCAAGGTTAGGCGAGGGCAAAACCAATATCAATGTGGGAAAAATAGAAGATTTGGGCGTATATCTGGATATCGACAATCACGAGCATTGCTATAACGAGGGCGTCTGTGTTCTCTGCAACGACGACGGCGGACTTTGCGGCGTGGGAGTGGTATGGAAATTGAACGGCGATACGCTTGAAATCAAGCTTCGCGAGGGCTTGACCTCAACCGAAGCCGATACGGGAGAGATGTACGATTACTCTCCGTCAAATCCCGCTCCATGGAAAAAAGAACATAAGGACGTTATTAAGAAGCTGGTAATAAGAGACGGTGTTAAGTCCGTAGGCGCTTACGCTTTCAGCGGTCTTGCGGTTCTTTCCGACGTAAGCGAAGCTTTCCCCGTTAGCCTTGCTGAAATCGGCGAAAGAGCCTTTGAAAACTGTATCTCTCTTGCGGGCAATTCGGAAAACGGCAGTACGCTTATACTTGATGAAAATATAAGAAAGGTTGCTTCCAACGCGTTTGCGGGATGTACGACGCTTAAGAAGATAATTCTTTCCGACAGCACGTCAGCGGCGCTTACCGTACCCGAAGATACGGCGGTACTCAAATATCGCTTTATCGACAGCAGCAGCGTGAAAATAACCAAAATTGAGATTTCCGAAGGAAAAACAGTTGACGTACCCAATGTTATTCTCAATCATCAGGTAGTGGAAGTAGCTAAGGAATACAGAAAGTATGTAAATACCGATACCCATATTCACTATCATAATGAAGGCGAGAGACGCTGCACAATCTGCGATATAATAAGCGGCGAATGCGGCGATAAGGTAACATGGTACATTGACGAGAAAAACAAGCGCCTTGTTATCGAAGGCGAAGGCGAAATGTACGATTACAATGTGGACAGCGGCAAAAACGCCCCTTGGACGCAATACGCCGACCTGATAGACGCAATCTTTATAAAAGAAGGCGTGACTTATATCGGCGATAACGCTTTTGTTGATATGGGAAGCTTTGACGAAATCACACTCCCGCCCGGAATCAGATCGGTAGGCGACAATGTTTTCGCGGGCAGCAAAATACGCAGAATGTACATTCCCAGCGGCCTGAAGTCCGACCTTTTCGGAAAGGATATCGAAAAGATAACTTATAAGATAAACGAAGACAAGAAGTGGGTAGACGTAACAAGAATCGATCTTCCCGACGGCAAGACAAAAATATCGCTTCCTAAGACTATTTACGGTTTGCCCATAAGAAGCGTGGAAAAAGAATTCAGAAAATACGTGGATCAGAACGACGGTCACGTACACGACTACGGTGAAGAGCACGGAGAAAGCGAGTGCCGCATCTGCGGAAAGGTAAGCTACAACCATATCTGGGAAGACGGCTGGAACAGCGATGACAACAGCCACTGGCACGACTGTGAAAGAGGGGATTACGATCCCATCAAGGACGGAGATCTTGACGGCAGCGGATAGGCGACCACGATTGGGTAGATACCGGCGAAAAGCGCGACGGAAAGACGGTTTACCGCTGCTCCGTATGTGGACGCGAAAAGCTTGTCGGTTCTTCCGTAGATCCCGGACCCGGTCCCGATGATCCCAAGCCTCCAGTAACTGGCGACAATAACGGCAGCGGCAACTTTGCTCCTCCCACAACCACGTCGGGGAACGGCGGCACCACCAAACCGCCCGTTCCGGGAGATGACAGCGGCGGAAATAACGGCGGTACAACAACTCCTCCCCAGCCATGGGAAACCGAAGCTACCGAAAAACCGCCTATAACCAATCCTCCCTCCGACAATATACCGGACGAATCCGATTTTAACGGAAAATACGGCTTTGAAGTTGAAAAGGGAGATAATTCGCTGAACGCTTCCATAGCGGACAGCACGTCGAGTCTCATCAAGGCGGTGCTTAACGAAGAGGAGCGCGACAAGCTGATAAACGGTACCTCGGAAGTCAGAATAATTCTTTCTGTTACCGAAGGGGACGGCACGGTAAGTCTCCGTGACCGCGCGATAATAAGCGCGGCTCTCGGTGAGTATAAGTTAGGGGAATATCTTGACATAAGCCTGTTTAAGGTAGTGGACGGCGTAAGGGAAAGAATTACACATACAAGCGCTCCCATAACCATAACCATTGACATTCCCAACAGCTTAAAGAACAGCGGCAGAAGATTCAGAGTAATAAGATCACATGACGGCAGCGCTGCGGTTCTCCGTGACCTTGACAACAGCGCCGACACCGTTACAATCTCCACCGACCGCTTCTCGCCTTACGCAATAGCCTATACCGATTCGGTTAACGTAAGCGACGATTACGACCCGCCGATGCCCACGGGCGATCCCGGTATTTCAGTCTTTATCTTTGTGACAATGGCGTCGGGGCTTACGGCGGTAGGAATGATATACTTCAATCACGCTTCCGATGTTGAAGTCGAAGAAGAAAGAAAAAAGAAGATCGCTAAGCTTGTAGCTTTCGGCAAAAAGGGTAAATTACAAAAATATATCGCCATTTCGCTGATATTCCTCGTAACGCTTTATTATCAAGGTATTGAAGGCATACAAAGGAATCGCGGACAAAAGGCGGATATTTAAAAACC
>Ga0224483_100835_pt1 | contig 10035 bp, 9 predicted proteins | sample hydfratestSal1_FD_181453 | JGI IMG/M metagenome (GOLD analysis project Ga0224483, IMG submission 181453) | Metatranscriptome of mouse feces microbial communities from Columbus University, Ohio, United States - Sal1 (Metagenome Metatranscriptome) ... | reverse complement strand
GCTGCTTTGAGGAGGAGGAATGGCTTGATTGCGTGACACGAAACAATGGCGTGATACAAAACTGCCGGGGAGCGGCTTTACGACAGGCACATGCGCGGCGGCGGCGGCAGCAGCAGCGGCAGCGCGTCTTTGTACAGGCGCAGCGCCCAAAGCCATGGAGGTGGAGCTTCCCTTGGGCCGGATGGCGGAGCTTTTGGTGGAACAGGATGCGGGCGGCGCGGGCTGGGCATTCTGCGCGGTGCGAAAGGATGCGGGCGATGATCCGGATGTGACGGACGGGGCGCTGGTCTGCGCTCATGTCCGCACAGTGAGGATGCGCCCGGAGGGCGTCCCCTGCTACACAGATGAGGGATCCCCGTTTCTGTACCTGACAGGAGGGGACGGCGTCGGAAGAGTGACAAAGAAGGGGCTTTCCTGCCCGGCGGGCTGTTTTGCCATCAACCCTGTGCCGAGACGGATGATTTTCAGACATGTGCGGCAGGTGTGCAGGGACGCGGGCCTGGAAAAGGAAGCGCTTTTAATTGAAATCTCCATTCCCGGCGGAGCGGCGCTGGCAAAGAGGACCTTCAATCCAAGGCTGGGGATTGAAGGCGGGCTCTCCATACTCGGGACAAGCGGGATTGTGCGGCCTATGAGCGAGGAGGCCATGCTTGAGACGATCCGCCTGGAGATCCGCGTCCGCGCGGCGGAGGGCAGAACACTTCTGGCCATGGCGCCGGGAAATTATGGGGAGGCTTTTTTGAGAGAGAAAAAGGGCCTGGCCATGGATTCATTTGTGACGTGCAGCAATTTCATCGGGGCGGCTGTCCGGATGATGCAGGAGGAAGGAATCCGGCGCGTTCTTCTGGCCGGCCATGTGGGGAAGCTGATCAAGGTGGCCGGAGGCGTTTTGAATACCCATTCCCGCTATGGGGACGGCCGCATGGAGAGCCTGGCGGAATGTGCGCGGCTGGCCGGGGTCAGCGAGGAGGAGGCGCGTCCTGTTTACGGCATGAATACGACCGAGGAAGCGGCGCAGTACCTTGCTTTAAAGGCCCTTTTAAGGCCGGTGATGAGCGTGGCGGCGGGCCGCGTGAAGGAGGTTCTCGAGAGAGCCGGGGGCATAACGGTGGAGGTGCTTGTGTTTTCCTCCGGGCAGGGCCTGATGGCGGAAACGCCGGGCGCGGACCGTATGGTCAGGGAACTGAAGAATCATAACATGAAAAAGCAGCCCGATCCGGGCGGATTTTGAATGTTTTTGAGGATTGCGGGAGTACAACGTACGGAGCAATCCGGTATCAGAGGGGTCAAAAGACCGTTTGACCCCAACATCATGAAATTTACATAAAAGGTGGACAGGAAAATGAGAGGACGCTGGTATGGAGTCGGCGTGGGTCCGGGGGATCCAGAGCTGATGACCTTAAAGGCAGTGCGGATATTGGGGGAATGCAGCGTGGTTGCGATTCCCCACCGCGCAAAGGAGCGCTGCGCCGCCTATCAGATTGCGGCGCAGGCAGCGCCGGAGATAGAGAAAAAGACGATCCTGTGTCTCCCTATGCCGATGACAAGGGATCGGGAGAGGCTGGAACAGAGCCATCAGGAGGCGGCGGCGCGGACGGCGGCGCTTCTGGACGAGGGACGGGACGTCGCGTTTATTACGCTGGGAGATTCCACCGTTTATTCCACCTGCCTCTATGTGATGGAGCGGCTTCAGAAACAGGGGTATGAGACGGAGCTTATAAACGGGGTTCCGTCATTCTGCGCTGCTGCCGCGAAGCTTGGGATCCCGCTGGTGAACGGGGCGGAGGAGCTGCACGTGATCCCGGCCTCGTATCCGGTCTGCGAAGCGGTCCGCCTTGCGGGCGTAAAGGTTTTTATGAAGGCCGGGACGAGGCTTTCTGAATTAAAACGGCTTTTGGAGGAACGGGGCTGCCAGGCGGTTATGGTGGAGAACTGCGGGATGGAAACAGAACGTGTGTACGAAAGTCTGGAACAGATTCCGGAGGATGCGGGGTATTTTTCGCTGCTTGTGGCGCGGTAGAGCGTGTGCATCTGTGCGGCAGGCCCTGGCCGCGGGCTGTGGGAGGAGGAAGAGATGGTTTATTTTGTAGGGGCCGGATCCGGGGCGGCGGATCTGATTACGGTGCGCGGCGCGCGGCTTCTTGAGGAGGCGGATCAGATTATTTATGCGGGCTCTCTGGTAAATCCGGAGCTTTTAAAGGACAAAAAGCCCGGGTGTGTGATCCGGGACAGCGCTGTGATGACGCTGGAGGAGGTCATGGAGCAGGTGCTTGCAGTGGAGGGGCGCGGCGGGATGACGGTCAGGCTTCACACAGGAGATCCGAGCATTTACGGGGCTGTCCGGGAGCAGATGGACAGGCTGGAGGAGCTGGGTATTCCGTTTGAGGTTTGCCCCGGGGTCAGTTCGCTGAGCGGGGCGGCGGCCGCGCTCAATCTGGAGTACACGCTTCCGGGCGTTTCGCAGAGCCTGATTATTACGAGGATGGCGGGGCGGACGCCCGTTCCGGAGCGGGAGAGCATCGCGTCATTTGCCGCGCACGGGGCCTCGATGGCGATCTTTCTGAGCGCCGGCATGACGGATCGTCTGGAAAAGGAGCTCTTAAGGGGCGGCTATGAGGCGGATACTCCGGCGGCAATCGTTTATAAGGCGACATGGCCGGATGAAAAAAAGGCGGTCTGCACAATCGGGACCCTGGCCGAGACGGCCAGACGGGAGGGGATTCACAAAACGGCCCTGATTGTCGTCGGGGAGGCGGTGGCCCACAGCGCCTATGAGCGCTCAAAGCTTTATGATCCGTTGTTTACCACCGGTTTCAGGACAGGGAGAGATGTGGATGAAGATCCGTCTGATTAGCTTTACGGCGCAGGGAGAGGCGGCTGCGCTCCGCCTGGCCGGGGGATTCAGGCGCCTGAGCGCGGGACCGGGCCGTCATGAGAGGCTGCGGGCGTCCGGGGATTTGCCGGGTGCAGCTCCATGCGTGGAGGCAATCCGTTTTTGTGATCTGAAGGAGGCTGGAAGCAGCCTTTCTGATTTTACAAGGGAATCGTTTCTGACCGCAGACGCGCTGATCTTTGTGGGGGCGGCCGGGATCGCGGTGCGGGCGTCGGCCCCGTATCTCAAAAGCAAGAAGGAGGATCCGGCGGTGCTCGTGGTGGATGAGATGGGGAAATACGTGATTCCGATCCTGTCCGGCCATATCGGCGGGGCGAATGAACTGGCCCGTGAGGCGGCCGGGATTCTGGGGGCGCTTCCGGTTATTACGACAGCGACCGATCTCCGGCATGCATTTGCAGTGGATCTGTTTGCGGTCCAAAACCGACTGGAGATGGAGGATTTGGAGGAGGCAAAGCGGATTTCCGCGGCGGTGCTGGCCGGGGAGCGGATCGGTTTTTTCAGCGACTTTCCGACAGAAGGGGAGATCCCGGAGGAATTGTCGCCCGGGGTATGGCAGGCTCACAATATCTGCATCACGCAGAGGGACGGGGAGAGGCGTCCGGGGCTTCTTAAGCTGATCCCCAGGACGGCAGTGCTGGGGATGGGCTGCCGGAGGGGGATTTCCCTGGAGGCGGCGAGGTCCGGCGCCGTGGCCGCCCTTAAAAGCAGCGGCTTAAGCCGTCTGTCGCTCTGCGCGCTGGCCAGTGTGGAGCAGAAAAAAGAGGAAGCCGCGCTGCGGGAGCTGGCGGCTGCGTGGCGTCTGGAGTTTACCTGTTTTCCGGCCCGTGAGCTGGCGGAGGCAGAGGGCGCGTTTCCGGAATCGGAGTTTGTGAAAAAAACGGTGGGAGTGGGAAATGTCTGCTGCCGCGCGGCGGTTCTTATGGCCGGGAGGACGGCGCGGGGGGAAGGGACGTCCGCATGCCCCGGAGCAAGGCTTTTGACGGGAAAAATCGTCTCGGAAGGCGTGACGGCAGCGGTGGCGGTCCCGGAGGAAGATCCGGTCATCCGTTTTCAGGCGGACCGGTCCTGTAAGGCGTGATCCCTTACGGTTTTTCATTGCATTCAGAAAAGGAGAGCGGCGCAGATGGGTACAGAAGGCGGTAAGAAGATGCTATATGTGGTAGGGATCGGCCCCGGAGGGCGGGATCAGATGACGATCCGCGCGGATCGGGTTTTGAGGGAATGCAGCGTGATCGTGGGCTATCCGGTGTATCTTGATCTGGTGCGGGAGGATTATCCCCGGGCGCAGTTTCTCTCCACACCGATGCGGCGGGAGAGGGAGCGCTGCCTGATGGCGCTTAAGTCGGCGGCGCAGGGGGAGAAGACGGCGGTGATCTGCAGCGGAGACAGCGGAATATACGGGATGGCCGGGCTCACGCTTGAGCTGGCGGGGGAATTTCCGGAGGTGGAGGTTTCCGTGATTCCGGGCGTGACGGCGGCCGTCGGCGGCGCAGCCGTCCTGGGAGCCCCGATTGGCCATGATTTTGCTGTGATCAGCTTAAGCGATCTGCTGACGCCCCGCGGGACGATTGAAAAGCGTCTGCGGGCGGCGGGAGAGGGGGACTTTATTGTCTGCCTCTATAACCCGTCAAGCGTGAACCGCAGCGGCTATCTGGAATGGGCCTGCCGGATCCTGATGGAATATAAGGACAGCGCTACGGTCTGCGGCCTGATACGCCAAATCGGCCGCGAGGGGGAAGAGGCGCGGATCCTCTCCCTGTCCGAGCTGTGCCATACACAGGCGGATATGTTTACAACTGTGATTATCGGAAATAAGAGCACAAGAAAGGAGCGGGGCAGGATGGTGACGCCAAGGGGATATGCGAATGAATAGCGCTTGCAGGATTGCCATTTTCGGTGGAACGGCAGAAGGGCGGATTCTGGCGGAATTCTGCGCAAAACGCCGGATTCCGGCCTGGGTCAGCGTGGTATCAGAGTATGGGCGCTCGCTTCTCCCGGATGCGCCCGGGATTTTTGTGACGTGCGGCGCGATGGAGCAGTCCGGGATGCAGGCTTTCCTGCGGGAGAACGGGATCCGCCTCTGCGTGGATGCCACGCACCCGTATGCAGAGAAAGCATCCGGGAACCTTTTTCATGCGTGTGAAACGGAGCATGTCCGTTATCTGCGCTGCAAGCGGGAGGAAGAGGAGAGCGCGGCCCGGCGGGCGTTTCCCGGCGGCGTACATACAGCGGCGAACGTCCGGGAGGCGGCCGCCTTTTTGGAGACCGTTCCGGGAGATATTCTCGTCACAACCGGGAGCCGGGAGCTGGCTGCCTTTACCGGACTGACGGATTACCGGGAGCGGATTTTCGCAAGGGTCCTGCCGGATTCCGGGGTCATAAGGGAGTGCGAGGCGCTCGGTATACGGGGAACGCATCTCATTGCCATGCAGGGCCCTTTTTCACAGGATCTGAATGAAGCCATGATCCGGCAGACAGGCGTTTCCTGGCTGGTCACGAAGGAATCCGGCCGCGCGGGCGGATTTGAGGAAAAGATGGCCGCCGCCGCCGCGTGCGGGATCGGGACAGTGGTCATACGAAGAAGCGGGGAAACGGGCCTTTCGGTGGAAGCCGTGTGCGGGGAGCTTCTCGCCTTCGCCCGCGAAGCATCAGCCCCCGGCAGGGAATCTGCCGGAAAAACGGGCGGTGAGGCAGAAAACGGCGGGGAACGGGATATCATACTGGCGGGAATCGGCATGGGGCCTGCGGGGCAGATGACTCTGGAGGTCTGGGAGGCTCTGCAAGGATGCGACGCCGTGCTGGGGGCAAAGCGGATGCTGGAGGCGGCAAAAGCAGCATTTCACGGACGTGAAAAACAGCCTGCGCGGATTGCGGCATATATGGAGGACGACGTCACAGAGGAGCTGAAGGCCCATCCGGAGTGGAGGCGCGCTGTGATCCTTTATTCCGGCGACAGCGGATTTTACAGCGGCGCGTCCCGCGTCTCGGCCCGCCTTGAGAGGGAAGGAATGGCATTCCGGATTCTTCCCGGGATCGCCAGCATCAGCTTTTTAGCGGCGCGCATGAAAAAGAGCTGGGAGAATATCCCGGTTTATACGGCTCATGGGCGCAGCCTGGATGTGCGGGAGCTGATAAGCCGGGGGGAGCCTGAGATGTTTGTGCTGACAGGAGGGAAAAACGGGGCCGGGAGCTTCTGCCGGGAGCTTACGGAGGCCGGCGGGGGGGATATCCTTGTGACAGCCGGCGAAAATCTGGCCTACCCCGGGGAACGGATCCGCAGCGGGCGCGCCCGGGATATGGCAGAGGAAGCATTTTCGCCGCTGTGCCTTCTCTACCTGTCAAGGCCCGGAACAGAGCCGTGCGCGGATGCGGCCGTAAAAGAAAAGGCAGACGGGAACGGCGGGCAGGCGGTTTGCTCCGGACAAGGGGAGGAGACGGTTTTATGACACGGATACAGACGCCGCGCCTTTTGATCGGCGCGCCGAAGAGCGGGAGCGGGAAGACGCTCGTCACATGCGGGCTTTTGGAGCTGTTTGCGCGCCGGGGCCTGCGCCCGGTCTCCTGCAAATGCGGGCCGGATTACATTGATCCCATGTTTCACAAATATGTCCTGGGTATTCCGGGGCGGAATCTGGACAGCTTTTTTCTGGACGGGGACGGGGTGAGAAATACCCTCTGCCGGCTTGCTGAAAGCGAAGAGGCGGGGATCGCCGTGATTGAGGGCGTGATGGGGTATTACGACGGGACGGGCGGGAGCTCTGCCCGGGCCAGCACGTGGGAGATCGCAAAAATGACCGCCTCGCCGGCGGTTCTGGTCGTGGACGGCCGGGGCGCTTCCCTGTCTGTCGCGGCCCTGCTGTCAGGATTCGTACATTTCAGGCAGGACAGCCGGATTGCGGGCGTCATCCTGAACCGGGTGCGGGAGCAGACCTTTCGGAATCTGGCCCCGGCCATTGAGCGCGAAACCGGGATCCCGGTTCTCGGCTATCTGCCGCAGTCCGGCGATTATACCATAGAAAGCCGCCATTTAGGGCTCTGCCTGCCGGAGGAGATGAGCGCGCTCCGGGAACGGATCGGCAGGCTGGCGGATCAGATGGAGCAGACCATGCATGTGGAGGCGCTGCTGCGGATCGCCGGCAGGACAGAGACGGCGTGCAAAGGCCCGGGGGACGGATCGCCGCGTCAGGTATGGCCTGCGGACGGCGGTCAACGAGGCGGGGAAGCGGGCTCTGCGCAGCCGGAAGAGGCCGGATCCGCGCAGGAGAGAGACGCGGCGGATGCGGGAATCCGGCGGCGGATCCGGATTGGGGTTGCAAGGGATGAGGCGTTTAGCTTCTATTATCAGGAAAACCTTGAACTGCTGGAACGGATGGGAGCAGAGATCGTCCCGTTCAGTCCCTTGCGCGCTGCGGCGCTTCCAGAGAAGGTCAGCGGCCTGATTTTAGGGGGCGGGTATCCGGAAAACTATGCGGCGGAGCTGGCCGGCAATGAGGCGATGAGAAGGGAAATCCGCACAGCGGCCCGGGACGGTATGCCGATCCTGGCAGAGTGCGGGGGGTTTCTCTACCTGCACAGGACGCTGGAGGGCAGCGACGGGAAGCTTTACCCCATGGCGGGAGCCGTGGATGCGGCGGCATTTCGCCGTACGGGGCTTTCTCGCTTTGGCTATGTCACCCTGACCTCCCCGGAGGGACTGACGATCCGGGGCCATGAATTCCACTATTGGGACAGCGAGAACCCGGGAACGGCCTGGGAGGCTAAAAAACCGTCCGGGAACCGAAGCTGGCGGTGCATGTGCCAGGGGCCGGCGGTGAAACGAAAGAATGGGGGGACGATTGCCATGGCAGCCCAGATATGGGGGTTCCCGCATCTCTATTACCCGTCCAATCCGGACTTTGCCGCCGGATGGCTCGCGGCCTGTGAAGCGTTTGGAGAGCGCCCCGGCAATCGGGGCGCGGATACGATGACGGGAAAGGAAGACCGGAACCTATGAGGGATGAATGGTTTATCAGGGGCAGAGTCCCGATGACAAAGAGCGAAGTGCGCGCGGTTTCGCTGTCCAAGCTGGAGCTGTATCCCGGCTGCGTGCTGTGGGATATCGGGGCGGGGACCGGTTCGATCTCGGTGGAGGCGGCCCTTTCCTGTCCGGACATCCGGATCGCGGCGATCGAATACCGTCCGGAGGCAGTGGGACTGATTCGGCAGAACTGCCAAAAGGCGGGGACGCGCTGCATTGTTCCTGTGGAGGCGCGGGCGCCGGAGTGCTTTGAGAGCCTGTATACAGAAGGCGCGGCCGGGTGGGCGTACGCGCGGCCGACGCATGCGTTTATCGGCGGAACGTCAGGGCGCATGGAGGAGATCCTGGACGCGCTGCAGGACATAAATCCCGGAATACGGGTGGTCATGAACATGATTGCGCTGGAATCCCTGTCTCAGGCATTGGAATACATAAAAAAAAGAGATCGGAAGGCGGAGATCGTCTCCGTCCAGGTTGCCAGGGCAAAGGCAGCGGCAGGGATGCATCTGATGGAGGGGCAGAATCCGGTTTATATCGTGTCATTTGGCGGGGGAGAGCAGAGCGCGTTTGAAAAGGGAGAGAATCAATGAAGTATTATTTTGCACCGATGGAGGGAATTACCGGATATATCTTCCGAAACGCCCACCACGCCTGCTTTTCCGGGGTGGACCGGTATTATACGCCGTTTCTGGCTCCCGGAAGCGGAAAGGGATTTGCGGCGCGGGAGCTGAGGGATATTCTGCCTGAGAATAACCGGGGGACGCCTGTGACGCCTCAGGTTTTGACCTGCCGGGAGGCAGATTTTATTCAGGCGTCAGACATATTGGCCGGATACGGGTATGAGGAAGTCAATTTAAACCTGGGCTGCCCGTCCGGAACGGTGACGGCCAAGGGAAAGGGGGCCGGATTTCTGGCGGATCCGGACCGGCTTGACCGTTTTCTGGACAACATTTTTTCGGAGCTTTCGCGTTTATGCCCGAAGCTTCGCATTTCCATAAAAACAAGAATCGGATACGGGTCGGAGGAGGAATTTCCGGCGCTTCTGGAGATGTTCAACCGTTATCCGGCCAGCGAGCTCATCGTCCATCCCCGCGTCCGGGAAGATTATTATAAAGGGAAGCCGAGGATGGAGGCATTTCGTCTGGCAGCAGGGAAGAGCCGGCGCCCGCTCTGCTATAACGGGGATATCCGGTCCGTCACGGATGCAGAGAACGTGGAGACCGAATTTCCCGGCCTTTCGGCGATCATGATTGGGCGCGGCGCGGTGGCTGTTCCCTGGCTGATGGAACAGCTAAAGGACGGCAGCGGGAAAGAAAACACGAAAGAGGAGCTGCTCAGCCGTTTCGCTGTGTTCCATGACCGGCTTCTGAGCGGATATCAGGAGGTCATGCCGGGGGATCGGAATGTGCTCTTTAAGATGAAGGAGCTGTGGGATCATTTCGGAAGCCATTTTCCGGGCGCTGCAAAGGAGCTGAAGCGGATCCGCAAAGCACAGAGGATTGCGGAGTATCAGGAGGCCGTGCGGTTCGTACTGCAGTCTACACCGTCCCTCCGCTGACCATCTCCCGGTACCGGGACGGAGAAACACCCTTATGCCTGCGGAAGATCCGGCTGAAATAGAGGGGATTTTCATACCCCACAATGGCCCCGATCTCTGTGACATTATAATTGGTGGTCTCCAGAAGCATCTGGGCATTCGTGATGCGCCTGGCCACAATATACTGCATGGGCGTGGTGTTGGTATACTGCCTGAAATGGCGGATAAACCAGCTCACGCTCATTCCCCTGGACGCCGCGTAATCCTCGATGCGGATGTCTGTATTATAATGATTGTTAAAATACAGGATAGCCTGCGCCATCTCCCCGTCCAGATATTCATTCCGCGAGGTGTGTTCCGTGGTCAGGCGCCGGTGGATCTGAATCAGGAGCTGACGGAGCAGGAGAGCGAGAAGCTCTTCATAATGCCCCTGACAGCGCTGCAGCTCCAGTATCATCTGCTTGAAGATTCTGGCGTATTCCAGGGTGGTTCCGGTCCGGATAATCCGCATGTCATTCGTAATCCCATATCTCCTCAGTATATTCCTCACATCGCTTCCCGTAAAATGAACCCAGTACACTTCGG
>Ga0224483_100834_pt1 | contig 10036 bp, 9 predicted proteins | sample hydfratestSal1_FD_181453 | JGI IMG/M metagenome (GOLD analysis project Ga0224483, IMG submission 181453) | Metatranscriptome of mouse feces microbial communities from Columbus University, Ohio, United States - Sal1 (Metagenome Metatranscriptome) ... | reverse complement strand
GTGCAATCCGGCGCTTTCTAATTATCTCACAACGATGGAAGTAGTTTACGAAGACAATCATATAATAATAGTCAATAAGGCTCCTGGCGAAATCGTGCAGGGAGATAAAACCGGCGACATACCTTTGGTAGATACTGTCAAGATTTGGCTTAAAGAGAAGTATAACAAACCAGGCAATGTGTTTTGCGGAGTGGTGCATCGGCTTGACCGTCCCGTTGGAGGTCTTGTGATATTTGCAAAAACATCCAAAGCTCTTACGAGAATGAATGAAATGTTCCGAAATGGAGAAGTGGAAAAACGTTATTGGGCATTGACACGCAACCGACCTCCTAAAGAGGAAGAGCAATTGACCCATTACATCACTACCACAGAGAAAAATAATAAATCATACGCCTCACTTACGCCTAAAAAGGATGCTAAGAAAGCTGTGCTTACCTATAAATTGTTAGGAGCTTCCGACCGCTATAATCTGCTTGAGATAAATCTCGAGACAGGTAGGAAACATCAGATACGCGTACAACTTTCCGCTATAGGTTGCCCGATAAAGGGGGACTTAAAATATGGAGATAAACGTAGCAATCCAGATGGGTCAATCTCTCTTATCGCACACCGCATTCGGTTCACTCATCCTGTATCAGGAAAAGAGATTGATATAATGGCTCCTCTACCCAAAGATAATTTGTGGCAATCATTTAGAAACCTTGAATAAGAGCAATGACCGAGGAGGCATTACAGATAGAGGTGGATAAGGTACTACAAGCTCGTTTGGCAAAATATTACCGGTTTATTCCACGATTCGTCATCCGTTGGCTCGAAAAAACTATATGCCAGAAGGAGATGAACACTGTGCTTCATAATAATGCAGGGCGTGAAGGAGTGGATTTTTGTCGCGGCGCTTTAGATGAGCTTGGTGTCACATATAACGTGATAGGGGAGTTGCCAAAAGATGACAAGCGATATATAATTACCTCCAACCACCCATTGGGTGGACTTGATGGCCTAATATTAGCCGATTTTGTATCTAAGGGATATGAGGACAAACGAGATGTGCGGTTTGTTGTAAATGACCTTCTGACATATATAAAACCGCTACAATCCATATTCCTTGGAGTCAACAAACATGGCAAACAGTCAAGAGAAGCGTCCGTGAAGTTGGAAGAGGCTTTCGACAGCGATGCGCAAATATTAATGTTTCCTGCTGGTCTTGTGTCGCGTAAAGGAGATGATGGAACAATCGCAGACCTACGTTGGCACAAGATGGCAATACAAAAAGCCATTTCATCAAAGAGAGATATAATTCCTTTATATTTTAATGGTGAAAATTCGCAGTTTTTTTATAAATTTGCACGTCTAAGGAACAAACTTGGATTTAAATTCAATATTGAGATGATATATCTTCCGCAAGAGATATTCAAACGCAAAGATACTAATTTTGATATTGTAATTGGCAAGCCTATAAGTTGGACTTCATTGAAAGGTGGTACTAATGCCCAAAATGAAGCTGATAGACTACGCGAAACAGTATATAACTTAAAAACCAATTTGCGGTCATAATTTATCCGTAAAACAAATCAATTATATTGATGACCGAAAAGATTATAGACCCTCTAGATGTGGCGTTAATCGAGGCAGAACTGACTCGAGATAAGTTGCTGCGACCCACTAATAAAGGAAATAATGAAATCTACGTGGTGGATGGACGGGAATGTGTAGCCACCATGCAAGAAATAGGCAGACTGCGCGAAATTGCATTCCGCACTGCCGGCGGTGGAACTGGCAAGAGTTGCGATATAGACTTTTTTGATACGATGGACCCTCCCTGTCAACAATTGGTGGTATGGGACCCGGAGTCAAAGTTAATATTGGGCGGATACCGATTTATTATCGGAAAAGATATAAAAATTGATGAAGATGGGAAACCGAGAATAGCAACGAGCCACATGTTTCGATTCTCCGACCGCTTCATCACGGAATTCTTGCCTCAGACCATCGAACTTGGACGTTCGTTCGTTAGACTCGAGTATCAGTCTTCAAAAGCCGGAGCCAAAGCTCTATTTGCATTGGACAACCTTTGGGATGGTTTAGGAGCATTGACTGTGATACATCCGGAAATCAAATATCTGTTTGGGAAAATGACAATGTATCCTAATTACTCAATAGATTGCCGAAACATGATATTATATTTCCTTCATAAGCATTTTCCCGACACCGAAGAATTGGTTAGGCCCATCAAGCCATTTCAGGTCAAGGTGGATGAAGACCGGATGAGAAATCTTTTCATCGGAGAAAATTTCAAGGAAGATTACAAGATTTTAAATCATGCGGTAAGGGAATACGGATTTAACATCCCGCCATTAGTCAATTCCTATATGAGTTTGTCTCCTACCATGAAAATGTTCGGGACCGCAATCAACGATGAGTTTGGAGATGTTGAGGAAAGTGGAATATTCTTCGCTATCTCAGAGATATTTGAGGAAAAGAAAAAACGCCACATCGGTACTTTTCATCTTCCACAGGAGTCTGCATGATTTTGCAGCTTCGTCATAGATAACAAATGCTTAAACCTTAGAATAAAATGAAAAAAGAAAGAATTTTGGTGACTGGTGGAACCGGATATATCGGTTCTCACACCGTGGTTGAGCTTCAACAAGCAGGTTACCCCGTAGTTATTATTGACAACCTCTCAAATTCAAACAGAGATGTTGTTGACGGAATCGAACGTATCACAGGCATTCGTCCTGACTTTGTGGAAGGTGACTGCACCGACTTTGAGACTGTGAAAAACCTTTTTGCCTGCTATCCGGACATCAAGGGTATCATCAATTTTGCAGCGTCAAAGGCTGTTGGAGAGAGTGTTCAAAAGCCTATATTATATTATCGAAACAATCTCAACACCCTCCTCAACTTGCTTGACCTCATGGGGCCTAACGGTGTGAAGGGAATAGTGTTCTCATCTTCATGCACCGTATACGGCGAACCTGATGAAAATCCTGTTACAGAAAAGGCTCCTATCAAGAAAGCTACTTCTCCATATGGTAATACCAAGCAGATTTCTGAAGAGATTATCACTGATGTAATCAATGCAGGTGCTCCTTTCAAGAGCGTAATTCTTCGATACTTTAACCCAGTAGGAGCGCATCCCTCAGCAGAAATCGGAGAACTTCCTAATGGCGTGCCACAGAACTTGATTCCTTATCTTACCCAGACAGCCATGGGTATTCGCAAAGAGCTTAGTGTGTTTGGTGATGACTATAACACTCCTGATGGAAGTTGTATCAGAGACTATATTAATGTTGTAGACCTTGCTAAAGCTCACGTAATTGCAGTAGAACGAATGCTCGAAGACAAGAGCGAGGACAAGATTGAAATCTTTAATCTTGGAACCGGCAACGGAGTCTCTGTTCTCGAACTTATTCATGTGTTTGAGGAAGCAACAGGAGTGAAAGTGCCCCACAAGATTGTAGGTCGTCGTGCAGGTGACATTGAAAAAGTATGGGCCGACCCAGCATATGCAAATAATGTGCTTGGATGGAAAGCTACATCAACTTTAGCTGACACAATGCGTTCAGCATGGGCATGGCAGCTTAAACTCCGTGAACGAGGCATAATGTAATCATAAGAATCAATAGATAAAATAGGCGCCTTGATTTTTTAATTCAGGGCGCCTATCTTATTATTAAACTTTTATTATCTGTTACTTTATATGCTCTCTAACACGGGCGAGATAATCCTTCATAGCAGAACTGTCACGACGAGCTATTATTTCCTGAAGCTCTGCCATTTGCTGCTGGATTTTTTCAATCTGAGCCGGTGTATTGGGATTGAACAGGATTTCACTCACCAGATAGTCATCCTCTGACATTAATCCGCGAGCAATCTGCATGTGACGTTTGAATGTAGTACCGGGAGCCTCTTGATGTTTCATTACACCTGCAAATGCGAGGGTAGCTGCAAATGGAATTGAAAGTGAGTATGCGATAGTCTCGTCATGCTCCTTAAATGAATATTCCACAATATTTAGGTGTAACCGATTGTAGAGGTCACGGAAAAACACTTTACCCAAATGGTCTCCTTCACTTATTATGATGGCATTTTCGTTACTTAGATTGCTGAGAGAAGCAAAAGTAGGACCAAACATGGGATGAGTGCTTACAAATGGGTGCCCACACGATTTATAAAACTCAGGAATACCAGTTTTTACTGATGCGATATCACTGATAATGGAGGATTTGGGAAGGTAGGGGAGCACTTGTTTGAATGCATCAAGAGTATACTTCACTGTCGACGCATTGATTACCAACTGTGGCTCGAACTCCGCAATTTCTTCCATTGTAGTAAATCGGAGCGCATTAAAAGTAAAGCGCAAGCGCTGCGCATCCGGGTCATAGACTGCTACTTCATGGTCAAAGGAGAGAATATCGCAAAAGAATGAACCCATTTTACCGGCACCCAATATCAATATTTTCATAATCTTCTCTATCACCAGTTTAGTTTATTTATTCTTCTCGCTTAGCTCTACCTGAATTCTTACCGATTCCTCATGAATAGTGGAAAGTATTGAGCGCATGAATTCCTCAGACATACCCATTTGACGGGCCGCCATAACGCGAGTGTTCATGATGTCTCCATAACGACCAGCCTGAACAATAGGCATATTATGATTCTTTTTGTACTCACCGATTTCGCGTGAGATATTCATACGCTTTGAGAGGACTTCAAGTAATTCATTGTCGAGTTGGTCAATCTGGCGGCGTAGTTGCATTAGACTCTCGGCAGGTGCGGGAGCATCACGATAAACCAGATTATCAAGAATTACACCAAGGACTTCCGGCGTTATCTGCTGATTCTTATCGCTCCATGCGCAGTCAGGATTGCAGTGACTTTCGATGATAAGACCATCGAAACCTATATCCAATGCTTGCTGAGAAAGCGAAGCGATAAGCTCTCGCTTTCCACCTATATGACTTGGGTCGCAGATAATAGGGAGATTTGGATAACGACGACGAAGTTCCAACGGAATGCGCCACTGTGGATGATTACGATAAATATGAAGACCATATGTACTGAATCCTCGGTGAATCACGCCAAGACGTTTGATGCCGGCATTGTATAGGCGCTCCAATGCTCCAATCCAAAGTTCAAGGTCGGGATTGACTGGATTCTTTACCAATACCGGGATATCCTTTCCGCTTTCACGAAGTACATCGGCTATTTCCTGCATTGCAAAGGGGTTAGCTGAGGTTCGAGCCCCAATCCAAAGGAGGTCAAGGTTATATTCTAACGCAGCCTCCACGTGACCGCGGTTCGCAACCTCGGTAGACACTTTCATGCCTGTTTCTTCTTTTACCTTGTTAAGCCAGGCAAGTCCAGGAACTCCGACACCCTCAAACCCTCCAGGTTTAGTGCGGGGTTTCCAAATCCCTGCTCTGTATATCTTAACACCCTGACGGGCAAGTTGACGAGCTGTTTCAAGAACTTGCTCCTCTGTCTCGGCACTGCAAGGACCCGAGATGATGATGGGTTTGGTCAATTCCACTCCATCTATAGCTAGCGGCTGAATATCTTCCATTTAAATATGTATGTTTTAGTTGTTATTTCTTTGAGTTAATTTCTTGATTCTATGCAACGCCTCTTTCATGCGTTCTTCGGTTGCACATAGCGACAGACGTATGTATCTATTACCATTTGAACCAAAAATAAATCCTGGAGTAATAAACACATGAGCTTCCTGAAGAAGTTTATCTGCCAATTGCTCCGTTGTGATAGATTCATCATTTAACTTTCCCCATAGAAACAGTCCATTCTGGGTCGGGTCAAAAGAGCACCCAAGTTCACTCATTATTTCCTCGGCAATGAGTCTGCGTGAAGCATAGACTGCATTTACACTATCATGCCATTCTTTGTCTGCTTCAAGGGCTTTGGCCGCAGCAAGCATCAATGGCTTGAACTGTCCGGAATCAATATTACTCTTGACCTTAAGTATCCATGAGATGAAAGTCGAATTTGAAGCTGCCATCCCGACACGCCACCCTGGCATATTATGGCTTTTGCTTAACGAATTCATCTCAATTGCTATATCTTTAGCTCCAGGTACCTGAAGTATACTCAATGGTTCTTCGTTCAGAATAAATGAATATGGGTTGTCGTTGACAATCACAATGCCATGCTTCTTGCCAAATGCCACAGCTTTTTCAAACGTTTCTCTGCGAGCTTTTGCACCTGTAGGCATGTGAGGATAGTTAAGCCACATCAATTTAATTTTATCAAGCGGAAGTTGCTCTAAGGCATCAAAATCCGGTTGCCAGCCCGACTCTTCAAGGAGATTGTAATGATAGATTTCAGCCCCTACCAATTTGCTGATTGAAGAATAAGTTGGGTAACCAGGATTTGGGACCAAAACACCATCACCGGGATTAAGAAATGTGAGAGAAATGTGTGTTACACCTTCTTTTGACCCAATAAGTGGCTGAATCTCGCTTTTGGGGTCTAGGTCTACATCATACCACTTCTTGTACCATGCTGCAAAACCATTACGAAGTTCGGGCACACCGACGTGGGGCTGATACCCATGATTTGATGCTACATTCAATGCTTCCACCATTGTATCAATAACATCCTGATGAGGCGGACGGTCTGGGCCACCGATGCCAAGTGAAATTACGTCTGCACCAGCAGCGTTAAGGGCTGCCACTTCTTTTAATTTTGTGGAAAAGTAGTATTCCTTAATATTTTCAACTCTTTGAGAGGGCTTGATTTCCATTTTGAATCAGTTATATATCTATTTTAGACTTATCAATGAGTGACGGTTGCTTCGGCATATTCACCAAGGATTTTCAAATCACGAATCAAAGGACGGATTGCTTCGATGGACTGATGGTATCTGACTAAACTGTCAAAAGTCACATCGACATAAAATCGATATTCCCATTCTCGACCGATAATAGGGGTTGACTGGATTTTAGTAAGATTGATATCGTAAAATGACAAAACAGTGAGAATCTTCGAAAGAGCACCGTGGGTGTGAGGAGTGGAAAAAACAATGGATGCCTTATTAATCTCACTCTCTTTAGGACGAAGCTCTGCTGCAACCAATGGGTCAGCGATTACAAGAAAACGTGTGAAATTACGCTTGTTAGTCTCAATACCTTTTTCCAGTATATTCAAGCCGTAAAGATTTGCGGCATACTCACCACAGATTGCAGCGTGACCGATAAGGTTTCCATCGACAATCTCCTTGGCGCTTCCCGCGGTATCAAGATGTTCTACAATCTTGAGATTTGGATGACGACGTATATACTGCTCGCACTGCATCAGCGCCATTGGATGGGAATTAACTTCCTGAAGCTCATCGATAGACTGACCTGGAAGAGCTGCAATAACATGAGAAATCCTCATTTTTATCTCTCCGATTATATTCAGATTACTTTGACGGAGTAGCTCATGGTTTTGGAGAAGACTACCTGCAATGGTATTTTCAATCGCTACGATTCCAAGCAGTGAGGCATCCGACGCCAATGTGTCAAACATTGCCGGAAAAGTCTCACATGGAATAGTTGTGACCTCCTGTCCATCGAAATAAAGATGTGCGGCGGCATCATGATAGCAACCTGCTACGCCTTGAATCGTTACCTTCTTCATCGCATTTAATTAAAAAATCCCGTTTCAGTTATGGAAACGGGATTTTATCGTTTATTCTTTGTAATCATTCACATTTTATTTGAATCGAATTATGCACGTAGAATCCCGTTTTTATTTTTTACCAAAATAAAAATAATAAGAATAACCGTATGCATAAAATCGTTTCATAACTTTTTGAGAGGAAAGAGTAGAGGTTTCTTTTAATTTGTCATGCAAAATTACATATTTTTTACTAACCGCCAAAATATTCCCGGTAAAAATTACAATTTGCAACAAAAATAGCACAAACCATTTCCGAATGGTTATCTTGACGACATTCTTTTAAGAAGATTATAGGAGGGCACAATACCGAGCTGACCAGCACGACTGAGGTCTACGAAAGCAGAGTCCTTATTCCCTAAATTCAAATAGACGTAACCTCGGTTATAATATGCTTCACCAAAATCAGGCTTCAGCTCAATCGCCTTTGTGAAAGCCTGAAGTGCTGATGTATAATCACCCATCTCTGCCAAAATCACACCTTTATTATAATAGGCTATTGGCATGGTTGGCGACAGTTTGATTACGGAGTCAAGGTCCTCTATGGCTCTCATTTCCATACGCAACTCTCTCCTTGGGGGGATAGAGGTCACGACACTACTCGATACAGCAGGAGCAGTCTCATCATGAACCTGCTTGGATGCAAGATAGCGTGAGTTGGCACGAAGTAAATACGCAAGAGTAAAGTCAGGCGTAATATTTATAGCCCTGTCAAGGTCTGCAATAGCATTCTCATAGTCCTTCAAAGTTATAAAGTCCATTGCTCGACCAAGATAGTCGATTGCGCGCGGAGTATGTCCTGCAAGATAGGAATTATAATACTGGATAGAATTAAAATGAGCCTGTGCAACTTCCTCATCAGTCATAGCTGGGGCATGATTGGTAACCTGCAGTAAGAAGCGCAAAATACGAGTGGCATTTACGTCATCAACCTCCTTTATATAATCACCATTAAGCTTGAGCTCTGTGGGTGAAGTATAATACGATACCACGAAAATCGGTTCTATCTCAATGGTGATATTGCGGTCCTGAACCTTGCCTCGGATTTCTTTATTGTTGTATATTTGGTCCGGAGATGAGTTATCGGCAATAGTAGTGAGAGAACTGAAACGACGTTTCACCTCTTCCTGGGTCTCGTATGTACCGGTTGAATTAGCATCTGTATCATCAGCAATCAAAACGTCATCACTTGATTTCGATGCGGAGATAGAATCAATAGCTGCGAACTGACGGTCCGGAGTATGCTGCACTTTGGTCTTTGCCAACGCCAGTGATTTTTCATAATCCTTTTGTGCCGCCATCATGTCGCCTCGACGCCGTTTAATGTCGTAGCGCAGAAAATAGGCTGCAGCGAAATCAGGGAAAGCATCAATCACCTGATTTAAGTCGTCAATAGCCTCATTGAAACTACCTATTTCTACTAAAAGAATTGCACGATTATATAATGTCTTGTAATCTTTGCCATCAAGATTAAGCACAGTAGTGAAATCGTCTATAGCCCGATTAGTATCGTGCACCTCAGCACGCATAAGACCACGATTAAAAAGAGCTATAGTATTATGCGGTTCAAGTTGCAATGCGTAATCGTAGTCAGCAAATGCCCCTTGGAAATCATCAGTCATATAACGCAAGAATGCACGGTTAATAAAGAAACCAGCATAGCGAGGCTGTAACTTTATAGCTTGATTCATATCGTCCAAAGCGGCAACATAATCTTTCTGACTGTTAATTGCAATGTCAGCACGCATCACATACCCGTTTACAGCATTCTTGTTTATTGATAATGCCTTTTCAATATCATTTTTTGCGCCGACTGTATCTTTCTTTTCGAGTCTCAATCGAGCTCTCCCAAGATAGCCACCATCGAAATTAGGATACTTTCTTAATATAGCCTCGTAGGTAGCAGATGCGCCATCATAGTCCCTAATCTCATGCTGGGCAAGCGCTTTATTGTACATCAATCCACGATTCTCCGGAAGTAATTCCAACGCCTTGTTGTAATCTTCAATGGCAGCCCTATTCTTACCCAGATTCTGACGAGCCACACCTCTGACCTCATAAGCATCTGTAATAAACGGATTTCGTTCGATGGCCAGTGTCGCATCTTGCTCTGCTCCAAGGTAGTCATCAAGGTTAAGCTTTGCTATTGAACGATAAAAATAAGGTTGGGCAAGATATGGCTTTACATTAATGACCTGATTGAAGTACTGTATGGATAGTACATAGTCATCAAAATACAATGTATTCATGCCTATGCGCATCACTTGCTCTGTGTTAATTTGCGAATAAGCAGGGAAAATACCCAAAAGTGATATGATGGTTAATAATGATTGTCTGAATAATTTTCGCATTGGAAACG
>Ga0224483_100833_pt1 | contig 10037 bp, 12 predicted proteins | sample hydfratestSal1_FD_181453 | JGI IMG/M metagenome (GOLD analysis project Ga0224483, IMG submission 181453) | Metatranscriptome of mouse feces microbial communities from Columbus University, Ohio, United States - Sal1 (Metagenome Metatranscriptome) ... | reverse complement strand
CTGTTTTTTATCAATTATATAGGGCATATCTTACACCCTGCACCACATATTAAGTTAGAAGTTCACCACTTCTGTATCTACCTCTGCCTATGTAGTCGAAAATTCATATTGCAGCAAATCAGGAGGTAAACCTATATCATTTGCTCCTGCGATTGGAGGACATAGTATTAGACGCTTTCCCCTTACAGCTTTTCGTTCAAATACAATATCCACTCGTCCTTCTATTCTGACGAGTAATTTACCAATCTTGGCACTTGAAATATGCAGATTTTTAAATTTCTCATTTAGTAAATTCGCAATTTCGGATGCCGACTGCCATTTCCACAAACTTTTATCTGTTAGAAAATCTACACAACTCATAAATTCATCTTCCCCAAAGAGAAGCTGCTCAAATTCTTGGTTATTACGATTGATAAATTCTTTTTCTTCTGCGGCGAGAAGGTATCCTTTGGGATTGTCTTTGTATATTACAAGTATCTGTCTCCAAAACTGAACATACCATTCAGGGGATAATTCAAAAATCTTTTTCAAATCAATTTCTTCAACAGGTATTGTCCAAAATCGGCGATTCCCTGTTTTCCCTGCAACACAAGCACTCCCTCTGCGGCAACAGGTGTATCATCAGAATTATAAAGGATAGCAATTGTCTGTATCGCCCATTTTTTAACAAGTGATTGGTAATGATTATCTGATAGTCCCAATATTTCATATACTGTTTGAAGCCTGTCCACGTTATAAGCGTTTTTCCCGATAATTCTAATAATCAACTCATTCACAATGAGGTTTCGACAGTCCTGAATCATACCATATAAAGTTACCACTCCGTATATACCCGGTTTAAGGTAAAGGACATAATAGCCAGGATATTTGCCCGTATGGTGCTGTCTGGCCAAGTAGCATAAATCTCACTGGAAGCTACGTTTTTGATGTAATCTTTATATTTTACATAATAATCCCCGGCTGTGGAATCCCCGGGCGTCCCATCATGCACCACCACATATTCCGGCACCACCACCCGGCTTAAGACAATCTCGCCGCTCTCATCCACAGGCTTAATCTCTGCCTCCGCAATCTTTGGGGGGAAATTCCCAAACAGGGTATTTGCAGGGATTACAATATTTTTCATATCCTGCTCTGACACTTCCAAAGGCTCCATCCGAACATTCTGCAAGGATAGCTCCCCAGAAAACACATCCACACCCTCAATGCTGACTGGGCGGTATCCATCCGCTTCCACCTCCACCGTATATTCCGCATAAGGCTGCGTCGATTGTTCTGGCTCCATGCTGTACTCCAGCGGCGGCGCCGCAAGGGTCAATACCTCCGACTGTCCTTCCGCATCTGTGGTGACCTGCTCCAATGTGTTCCCTGGATCCCCAGTATAGGAAATAGTTATTTTTGCATTATCCACTGGGATTAGCCCAACAGTGGAAGTCACTTGGATTTTTATCGTACCGTTGTCCACATAGTTTATCTGCGCTGCTTGTAACTGATGGTTTTGCATAGGCACCTCTAAAACTCTGCACTTATTTATAGATTATGTAAAACTGTGCAAAAGGTTCCTTTCAAAAATCTGGCTTTCGCCCCTCTTCTTAACATAAGGTTTTTCCAATAACCAGGCAGATGGCGCTATACTTTATTTAGGCTGTATTGTATAATTACGGTAACCAAATAACCATATTACAACTATCAAAGGAGGAGAACCATGACGATTAGCCACATTGCGCTATATGCTGAAAATTTAGAAAGTGAAAAAGATTTTTTTGAAACTTACTTCGGAGGGAAGGCAGGGTGTAAATACCACAATGAACAGACAGGGTTTACATCTTATTTCATCTCCTTCCAGGATGGGGCGAAGCTGGAGATTATGAACATGCCTGAATCACAAAAATGTGAAAACAATTTTCGGATGATCGGTTATGCGCATCTGGCTTTCCATGCAGGCTCAAAAGAAAATGTAGATATGCTGACAGAACAACTAAGGAAAGATGGATTTTTCGTTTTTAGCGAACCAAGGACAACTGGGGATGGATATTACGAGAGCTGTATCGAGGACAAAGAAGGGAACCGTGTTGAAATTACAATATAAAGCATAAAAAGGGCGAAAGGCCAAGAATAGGCAAAATGGCCCTATAAAACAGCAGACGCCATTGCCTGTGGTCCCTTTGCCCGCCAGATTACAGCATTTCCAATAAAAATGCCTGTGCTGGCGCGCATCTGCCTCCCCCTATATGTGATATTGTTCCTGGTACATAGATTCCAACTGATAGGGGCCAGGGCCGTTTTTTGTAATATATTTCGTGTCCATCTGCAGTTTCCATGCATATAGCACACCGCTGATGCAAACCGCCAGGACTGCCGCCGCAAACACTACCATGTTCCCCCTCTTCTTCTTACCATTAAAATCTGCAAATTCATCTTTTCTCCGCATGTTCTTCCCCTTTCCACAATCTGTTAGTATATTAGGCTGGCAGAATACTTCCCGTCTTCCTTTCACCCTGATATACTAACATTAGTTTGTGAAAAAATCTTTAATTCCATCCTGTTTTTTTCTTAAAAAAGTATAAAAGCCCCATTTCCTGAAAGCTTTATTATTTCACTTCCCGGGTCCATCCATATTTATCTTCTTCGCTCCCCCACTGGATCCCAGTAAGGTAATTGTATAATTTCTGTGTCAGTTCCCCAATTTTAAAATCATTTACCGTAACTACGTCGTCCCGATAGACAAATTCCCCTACTGGAGAAATCACTGCTGCTGTCCCGGTGCCAAAGGACTCCTCCAATGTGCCGTCATGCCCGGCCTTCATCAAATCATCTACGGAAAGATGCGTCTCATTCACCTTATATCCCCAGTCTTTCAAAATATGGATAATAGAATCCCTGGTCACGCCTGCAAGCACAGTCCCTTCAATGGGCGCAGTATAAATCTCACCGCTGATTTTGAACATAATGTTCATGGTCCCAACTTCCTCTACATATTTCCGGTGTACGCCATCGAGCCACAATACCTGGGTGCATCCTTTTTCCTCAGCCCTTACCTGCCCTAAAATAGACGCCGCATAATTGCCGCCGCATTTGGTAAATCCGGTACCGCCTTTTACTGCGCGCACCAATTCGTCTTCCACCAGTATTTTTACTGGGTTAATCCCCTCTGGGTAATACGCGCCTACCGGGCAGCAAATTACCATAAATTTATAGGAAATTGCCATATGCACTCCCAAAGCTGATTCTGTCGCGAATACAAAAGGACGGATATACAGGGATGTTTCCGGTTCTGAGGGAATCCAGTCCTTTTCCACCTTTACCAGCGCCTCTATTGCTTCCACAAACATATCCTCCGGAACCCCTGGCATACACAAACGTTCATTGGATGTAACCATACGCTTTGCATTCATTTCTGGACGGAACAATAAAATCCTGCCATCTTTTGTCCGGTATGCCTTCAACCCCTCAAAGGTTTCCTGTGCATAATGCAGCGTTACGCAGGATGGGCTAATGGACACCGGCCCATAAGGCTCAATCCTTGCGTCATGCCATCCTTTCCCTTTGTCCCAATCCATCACAAACATATAATCTGTCATATATTTGCCAAACCCCAGGTTCTTCTGGTCTGGCTTTTCCTTTAAAACATCTCTTTTTACAAACTTAATATCCATAACATCTCCTCCATCCTGTTATTTTTCTCAATTATTATACTTTTTTTAACTGCTGTCAAGATTATTCCCATGGCTTATATATTTCATAACTTTAGTTTATATAAATATCTATTTCCAATAACTTTTCTGCATATCTGAACCAATGGAAAATGATGTATACTCAAAGTGCATAACTGTTCCGTCAGGCAGCCAGCATAGAAAGCCGGCCGCCGCCAACAGGCAAAGGCAAAATCTTTCATAAATAACAGCAAAGGAGACTTTATTATGCATCAATTTCAACCGTATCCAATTGACTTATTGGAATTGAATCCGTTTACCAAGCTGGCAGATGAATGGATGATTATCACCGCCGGTAACCAAGAGAAAGCCAATGGCATGACTGCAAGCTGGGGAGGGATGGGCGTCCTCTGGGGACAAAACACAGCTTTTATTTTCGTCCGTGAAAACAGGTATACCAAAGAATTTATTGACAACGGGGAATACTTCTCCTGCACCTTTTTTGACAAAAAATATAAAAACGATTTGAAATATTTTGGCGTTGTGTCCGGCAGGCAGGAGGATAAATTTAAGACCTCTGGAATGACTGTGAACTACAGGGACGGCATCCCATTTGTAGATGAAGGGAACTTTGTCCTCCTATGCAAAAAAATGGCCGCCGTGCCTATTACGGAAGCCCATTTCCTGAATCCAGAAATCAAGGGCAAGTGGTACTCTGGCAAAGAGGAAAATAACTTCCATACAATGTATGTAGGGGAGATTGTGGAATTTTTAGCACGGTAGGGGATGCCAGTCTGCAATTTTCAAAATACTTTCACGCTTTCGCGTGACAAGGTGTTTTCTATAAGGGAAACAAGCTGCCCTGCCCTTTGGGATAACCCAAGCGGGAAGGGCAGCCCATATTACTTAGAGTCCCTTTCGTCCTCAAACGGCTGCTTTTATCTGCTTAGGATACAACCATAGGGGGCAATATAATCGGCACCTGTCCAGAAGAAGAAGTAATTTCTGCCATTAACAGAGAAATCCTATTCATTAATTTCTGATCCACAATTTTTCCACTCACATTACCTCAACCTGGCACATTTCCATCGTCTTAAGCGCCGCCTGATGGGATTCCGGCGTTACCCCTGCACAACAGGAAGGGTCCACCCGGATTATGCACTCTGGCATTGCCGCTTTTAACAACAGCGCATTGCTTACCACGCAGATATCCGTGCAAAGCCCTGCCAGTTCAATTTCCAAAGGCTCCTTCTGGTTCTCCCGGCTTAATGTTTCCATCAGCTCCAGCGACCCAAACGTGGGTTTATCTATAATGTGGGAAGGCTCTGCAAGGGCTTCTAAGCCTGGATGCAGCTTCCAGCCCTCTGTGCCTTTGATGCAGTGGGCGACTGGGAGCTTTTTCCCCTCGGATGTTTCCAGGTAATCTTCTCCATGGGTGTCCCTGGTCATATAAATATCGGCTTTCCTGAAAGACTTCATTTTCTCTTCCACAGGGGCTACAATGGCCTGGGCTTCCTGCGTCCCAAGGGAACCGTCAATAAAATCCTTCTGCATATCCACAACCACTAATATTTTACGCATATCTACACACTCCATTCCCTATTTTCTGAAATATTCCGCCCGTCCGCCGCAGGAAGTGCTGATGGATTCAATTGCAACCGCCCCGCCCCGGACAATCTCAATGTTTCGGAACTTGCTTCGCAGCAAATCAACCAGCTCATTGTTCCGCCGCTCTGTCATCTTACACTCTAACAATACGCTGTCCGTCCCAATGTCCGACACTTCCACATGGAATACTTGCGCAATCTGGAACAGCTCCGCCTTGTCCGCCACAGAGCAGCCCTTTACTTTTGCAAACAGGATCTCTTTCATATGGATGGGCATGTCTGTCAAGTCAATCACCTTAATGACTTCCACCATTCGGTTCAACTGCTTTTTAATCTGTTCAAATGTAATGTCATCGCTGGTCACGCATATTGTCATCCGAGACACCGTTTCATCCTCGGTAGTCCCCACCGTAAGGCTCTGCAAGTTATATGCCTTCCCAGAAAAAAGGCCTGATACTTTGGCTAAGACGCCCACCTGGTTCTCCACATACAATGCAATCCATCTGTTTTTCATACGATTCCCCTCCCTACTTTAAAATCATTTCTGTCATGGGGTTCCCACCCTTTACCATGGGCAGCACTATTTCCTCGGTAGCTACCATAAATTCTATTAAGACAGGGGTATCCATTGCTTTTGCTTTTTCAAATGCCGGCCCAATCTCCTCTTCCTTTTCTACACGCATCCCGCAGGCGCCATAGCTTTCTGCCAGCTTTACAAAATCTGGCTCATAAGGCGGGCAGGACGCGCCTGGCCCTTTGCAGTCATTGGGGCAGCCTTTCCTCCGCCGCAGGCAGGTAGCCTTATAGCGCTTCCCATAAAAAAGCTGCTGCATCTGGCGCACCATGCCCAGATAATAATTGTTCAGGACGCATACAATAACATTAGCCCCTTGCGCCATGGCTGTGGCAAACTCCTGGAGGTTCATCTGCATGCCTCCATCCCCGCTGATGCATACAACCGGCTTCTCTGGGCAGGCAATTTTCGCCCCAATTGCCGCTGGGAACCCAAACCCCATCGTGCCAAGCCCTCCTGAAGTGATAAACTGCTTGTTGCCATCTAACTCTATGTACTGGGCAGCCCACATCTGATGCTGCCCCACATCCGTAACAATAATCCCTTCTGAAAACTGGCTGTTAATATGCTCCATAATCATTTGGGGGGTCATCCCTTTGTCCCTTCGCATTTCCAGCGGGCTTTCTTTATCCCATTCCCGAATCTGCTCCAGCCACCCTTCCGTTTCCTGGGGTTCCGCCCACTCCAATAACTTTTCCAACGCCAGGTTGGCATCGGCAACAATCGGCACATCCACTACCACATTTCGGGAGATAGCCGCCGTGTCAATATCTACATGGACAATCTGCGCATTTGGCGCAAATTCATTTAAGTCCCCAGTAATCCTATCATTAAACCGGGTCCCAATCGAAAACAGCACATCACATTGGCCGACTGCTATATTTGCCGCATATTTCCCATGCATCCCGCTATTCCCAATATAATATGGGTGGTTTGTCGGTATCGCGCCTTTCCCCATCACTGTAGTGACCACAGGCACTTTTGTTTGCTCCACTAACTGCAGCATCTTTGCATTCGCCCTGGCAATATTGACGCCCCCTCCAATAAGGAATAATGGTTTTTTTGCAGATTTCAATAACTTATAGCCTTTTTTCAACTGCCCTACATGCACGCTCTCATTTGGCTTATACCCACGGATAGACACAGATTCCGGGTACAGCGCAGGCCCCAGCCCTGTCTGGATATCCTTGGGCAAGTCAATCAACACAGGCCCAGGCTTCCCAGTCTTGGCAATATGGAACGCCATCTTTAAAATCTTCCCCAATTCCTTACGGTCTTGCACAGTAACGCCATATTTTGTGATGCTTCGGGTCATGCCTACAATATCCACCTCCTGGAATGCGTCATTCCCAATCAGGTTCCTAGGCACCTGCCCAGTAATGCATACCAACGGGATATTGTCATAATGGGCGTCTGCAAGGCCTGTGATAATATTGGTCGCCCCAGGGCCGCTTGTCACAATGCAGACCCCCACTTTCCCAGACGCTTTGGCATACCCCTCCGCCTCATGGATCAGCCCTTGCTCGTGCCTTGGCAGAACCAGCTCTATTTCCTCATGTTTATATAATTCATCCAAAATGTCCGTTACCATGCCGCCAGGGTAGGCGAACACTGTGTCCACGCCTTCTTCCAGCAAGGCTTTTACAAATAATTTCCTTCCGGTTATATCCATCGCCATAACATTCACCTCTACCTTTTTATACTGTATCTGCTCCATTGTAACAGAATTTCCTCAATTGGAACAGTGCCATTCTTAACCAAAATATGCTTATCCAATATACCCCGTTGCCTTCAATAGGAAAATCCATCCTGTTAGGGTAAAGGACGCCAGCAGCGTAGTCGCCACCACAACACTGGCGGTAAGCTCCCCATCGTTCCCCATATTTTTGGCCATAATATAGCAGCTTGGGGTCGTTGGGGACGCCAGCATAATCAAAATCCCTATCAGCTTTTCCCCTGTAAAGCCCATGGAAACAGCCACTGGAAGCAACGCTAAAGGCTGCGCCACCAACTTCAAAAAAGAAGCCGCCAGCGTAGGCTTTAATTTCGCCAGGGCGCCCTTTCCCTCAAACCCTGCGCCCAATGTGACAAGCGCCAGCGGCGTTGCCATTTGGGAAACATTGTAAACCGTCTTATTGACAACCACCGGGAAATGGATATGAAAATAAGATACCGTAAGCCCAAGGAAAATACTGATAATAAACGGGTTTTTCAGGATATTCCAGAAGGCTTCCTTTATTTTCCTTCCCCCTTGCCCCTGCCGCCCTTCAAACGTCAGCACAACCACAGAATAAATATTGTACAACGGCACTGCCCCGACAATCATCAAAGGGCCCATTGCCGACTGCCCATAAATATTCTGGATAAACGCAAGGCCCATCACCGCCGCGCTGCTGCGGAAAGACGCCTGCACAAACGCCCCCGCCATAGATTTATCTTTTAAAAACAATTTCGTGCCGCCCCAGATAACCCAGAAGCAGGCAGAGCTTGCAGCCGCGCAAAACAGTACATATTGTAAGTCAAATACTGCCTGGATGTCCACAGACGAGATATCACGGAACAGCAAGCAAGGCAGGGTCACCTGAAAATTAAATTTATTCGCCACCGCCACAAAGCCGCCATCCAAAATCCCAGCCTGCCTAAGCGCCCAGCCTAACGCCATCACCAGGAAAATTGGGATTGTCACATTTAGGCTAAAAATAAAATTTTCCATTCTTTTCCCCTTCTACTCTTTCCTCTCATATTTGAGGAAATAATATTCCAGGTCAAAATACGTCTGCTCCTCGCTGTCCGCCACCAGTTCCCAGCCTTCTTTTTCATCCAAATTAGGGAACCAGGCGTCCGCCAGGTATTCATAGTCAATCTTAGTAATATACGCCACATCGCATAAATCTGCCATCTGGTGATAAATGCTCTCCCCGCCCACAATATAAATGTCCTGGCTGTTGTATTTTTCCAGTTCTGCCAGCAGCCCTTCCATGCTATGGACTGCCAAAGCGCCCTTTGCCTGAAAATCCCGGTTCTTGGTCAGCACAATATTCGTCCTGTTTTTTAGGGGCTGCCCGCCGGGAAAGGTTTCCAGTGTTTTCCTCCCCACCACTACCACCTTCCCGGTGGTCATCCTCTGGAAATATTTCATATCCTCTGGAATCCGCACCAACAGTTTATTGTCCATCCCTATGCCCCAGTTTTTATCCACTGCCGCTATTAAATTCATAATCACGCCTCCTATGCCCTCAGCCTTTCGGTTTTCACTGCATTATTAGACCGCCACCGGAATATTTGCCACCTGCGGCCCTGTCACATAATCTTCCAGCCTGACGTCATCCCTTGTAAATTGGTAGAAATCCTTCACCTCTGGGTTCAGCCAGAATTTTGGGGCTGGATAAGTTTCCCGCCCAATCAGTTCCTTTACCAAAGGGATGTGCCTATCGTAAATATGCGCGTCCGCAATTACATGCACCAGCTCCCCAGCTTCCATCCCGCAAACCTGAGCCAGCATGTGCATCAGCACCGCATACTGGCATACATTCCAATTGTTCGCAGTCAGCACATCCTGGGAACGCTGGTTTAAAATGGCATTGAGCGTTAATTTTTCCTGCCCTGGTTTCTGGGTTACGTTAAACGTCATGCTATAGGCGCAAGGATAGAGGTTCATTTCACTCAAATCCTGATGCACATACAAATTTGTCAATATCCTGCGGCTATATGGGTTATGTTTCAAATCATAAATCACACGGTCTACCTGGTCCATCATGCCTTCCCGGTAAGCATGCTTCACCCCCATCTGATAGCCATACGCTTTCCCGATGGAGCCTGTCCCATCCGCCCATTCATCCCAGATATGGCTGTGCAGGTCATGGATATTATTTGATTTTTTCTGCCAGATCCAAAGCACCTCATCGGTGCAGCTTTTAATCGCTGTCTTGCGCAGCGTGATTGCTGGGAATTCTTTTGACAAATCGTAACGGTTCACCACGCCGAATTTCTTAATGGTATAGGCGCTGGTCCCATCTTCCCAATGGGGGCGCACTTTCTCCCCTTCGGTACTAAAGCCGTTATCCAAAATATCCTGGCACATTTCTATAAAAATATGGTCTGCTAAACTCATTTGCTTCTCCTTATTTTGTATCCATCCTTTTCCTAGATTCATCCGAACCATCATAACACAATTTTTCAGTTGCTTCAATGCGATCCCATCTG
>Ga0224483_100830_pt1 | contig 10046 bp, 7 predicted proteins | sample hydfratestSal1_FD_181453 | JGI IMG/M metagenome (GOLD analysis project Ga0224483, IMG submission 181453) | Metatranscriptome of mouse feces microbial communities from Columbus University, Ohio, United States - Sal1 (Metagenome Metatranscriptome) ... | reverse complement strand
CGTCCACCCATCTGCATATATTCCATATTTCGGGTTAAATTTTAATTCTTTTACAAACTGGGTGACATCCTGAAAAATACCATTTTCCTTATCCATCCTGAGCACTAACATTTGTTTCGTCACCAAGCCGATATCCAAAATACTGTTAATAAATTCCAGCTCCACTGTTTTTTCTTCCTTCGGGCCGGCAAATACCTGAAAAAATGATTGTTTTGCCTGTTGGCTCACTTCTTTTCTGTCCCCGATAATGTAAATCGTTTTCCCAAAAATTTCGCTTCCATACTTCCCATAGGTTTCTTCTGCCAGGGAATTATATTTTACCTGATCACCCCAGAAATACAGATTATCGTAGTGACTGCGGAAAAACTGCTCCACCGGGAACATCAGAACCAGATACAGTACAAAACCACAGGTGCAGGCATACAGCCCCCATCGCTCAAAATCCTTTTTATGCTGCTGATGGGCGTGCATGGACAGATAATTTGCCTCTGCACTGTCGCCCCCGGAACCGGCAGGATTTACATTCCCCGCCCATCCATTGTTTAACGTCCGATTCTCCTCCTGATTTTTCTTAGTCGGAAGCACCGCACCGCACAAATAGAGAATAAAAAGGATAAATCCGCCATACGAGACATATACCCAGGGAACTTCGACCTGTCCTGCAAAGCTGCACGACAGCATACAAAGAATAATAAAGGTAAAAAACAGCAGGCTTTCCGAAAAAATCCTAAATTTCTCTTCTCCGCTTTTTACTGCCTTAACCAGGCAAACTGTCAAAAACGCTGCTAAAAGAAAATCTGACGCATAAACCAGTCCGCGAATTTTCTGCGGTGTTTCCTCCCAGGCCAGGGCATTCAGATATTTCGGTCCCATATTGACCCCGAAAAGATATGCCAGCTGCTCTTTCATATGCTGGAATATCGTTCCCCAGGAAAAATCTTCCCCTCGCTTTGACCTTTCCCACAAAAAAAGACTGACAAATGCTTCCCTGCCCATCGCCAAAAAACGTATCGCCAAAACCAGAAGGAATTGGCGCAGGGGCCAGAACCATTTGCGGAGCTGAAAACGCTTTTTCAGACACAATACAAGAAAAAACAAAAGCACCAGAAAGATGAATCTCTCGTGCACAAAACACAGGGCAAAATAAAATCCGCAGGCTCCATGGAAATACCATATTTTTTCCTGTTTTTCATGCAAATATACATACAGGCAATATATTAACCCCACTGCCAGAAAAAAAGCCATAGTTTCCGCCAGCCCGGTCATCTGCCCAATCTGGTAAAATGCCATCCTTGACATTAAAAGAAAGATTCCCCCAAAAAAGCCCAGCACTCTCCTTCCGGAAAGTCTTTTTCCCAGGCAGTAAACCAATGCGGCAAGCAGACTGTTAAGTACCAGGTTAATGGGCACCAGCCACTCCACCCTTGAACCCACAATCGCCATTTCCAACCAGGAAATCAAATAATAAAGACATCGAAATCTAGGCCCCCCAATCGGGAAAACATACTGAAAAAAGGTCTGCTCCTTAAAACAAGTCCATACATATAAATCGTCTGCCGCCAGTCCCTGAATACTCATCCCCCGGTTTATCCAAAAGCAAAAACCAAAAAGAAGAGCCAGCACAATAACATCATGATTTAAGTGCAGTTTTTGTTCTGTAGAAAGTGGTTTCACAATTCCCCGCCTCCTGTTTATCCTCTGTTAATTTCTAAACCGCTCTGCAGTCTGAAAATCCCCTCTGCATCATTCGTCTTTTTTCATCCCAATCTGCTGATAAAAATGTTCTGCTTCCTGCTTAGGATCGATTGGGATTTCCCCCATAAGATTAACTCGTCCAAGCATATTTCCCTGTGAAAAGTAAAGCTGTGCCAGGCTTCCCTCCTCAATTAGGTAACGAACCACATCGTAGGCCCTGCTTCCCTCTTCCAGATACCCGGCTTCCACGTAGATATACTCAATCTGGGCAAAACGCAGAAACTTCTTTACCTCCTCCAGTGTCTTTACCAGACGGACATTCCCTCCGCTTCCGGTAAGATCATAATAGCTTTGTACATTACAGGGAAATTGCAAAACCTGAGGATGTTCCCCCACGGCAAGCACCCTGGTTCTCGCATCCTGCGATAGTATGGTCCATATTTCCTGGTTTCCCAGAGCGCATTTTTCCTCATACCTCTGCTTCTGATGATCAAACACCCCCGAATGGAAAAACTTAATCGGCGTAAACCCTGTGTTTCCCGCCCAGCTTGTTCCCATCACCGTACCAGCCTGCGCCGCCAAAAACAAGGCAAATACCAAATGCAGCCCCCATCTGGAACATAAATCCTTCCCTTCCTTTTGCAGCGGCAAACACCAGGGAGAATTGCCCAGGGCAATGCTTCCTGCCACAACCGCAAGCACGTAAAAAAGCATATAATAATTCCCGTCCACCTGCCAGAGCAAATAAAGGCTAAACAAGCCAACCAGACTAATTCCAGCAAGAGCCGCCCTGATGCAGCATTTTTCTGCTCCTCTTCCCATGCCCCAGAGCAGCCACGCAGACAAGCCAAGAATCACCGCCGCACTCCCCCAGGCCAGACGGACATGAAACATATCGTCTCCCGCGGGAAAAAGAAGAAGCCCTGACAGCCTGCGCAGCAAAAACCCTGCGCTCTCTGCCGCGCTCATTTCCAGCCCCTGACGGGGAATCGCGGAAAATGCATAGGGCCATTTTACCGAAAAGCCCAACTTCTCCCAAATCGAAGTAAATACCGAGGTGGTCGGCACACCTGTCATCAAAAACGTGCGCACCCAGGTTCCCGTCCAGGCACCCAGGTTAATCAGCACTAACACCAGCACCCACAGGGGCGCCCCATGCCTCGCTTTAACCTTATCTTCCTTATCCACCGCAGTTTTTCCCGCCTTATCTTCCTTAAATCCCCGCTGAAGCCCAAGGGCGCCCAGACAGCTTATCGAAAGCACAGAGGAAAAAACCAGGGCGGTTGGTTTCAGAGAAAAGCTTAGCATGCAGGCCCCTGAAGAGATACTAAACCAGCCGGCTTTTTCTTCCCAGGAAGTTCGTTTGACGATTCCCATGGCACCCCATAAAATCATCAGCTGGCAGACCAGAGTAGCCAAGTCGCTTTTCGCTGTAATCCCCATATTCATCACACCGGGAACCAGTGAAACAACCATTGCGCAAAACAGCGCCATCTTCCTGCTGCCGCCTGCCCAGACAACCAGCCCTCCCGATAAAACAAGCACCAGTACAGCCATCCACAGGCTAAAGCAGAGCTGATATCCGTAGGTTACGGTGCCGCTCAGCGGAAAGGAAAGAATCTCCCAGCCCTTAGGATACGTATAGACTAAGTTAATATTTCCCAAATTTTCATAAATCCCGCTGCCTGCATCTAAAATATAATGCGACCGCAGTCCATAATGCAGGGAATCGTAATCCGGCATTAAATTTATCCGCGCAAGCTGGACAAAAATCATCGTCAGCATTACCGCGCAGAACACCTCTTCCATTCGGCTAAGTCCCAAGCTTTTTTTCCCGGTGCGGCACAACCTGCCAACTTCCGGAACTGCCGCCCCCAGCGCAGACACAACCAAGACGGCAGCAATGATCCGAATCCGGTTAAGACCTCCAATGCGAAACACCGATAAAATGCAGACCAGAAAAATCCATCCGCCGCAGCCAATTAATCCATCCGCCGCCAGGCGAAGCGGTAAGTTCCCCCGATCTCCCTTCCAGCATCGAAAAACAAAATCCCCTGCCAGACCTAATCCTAAAAGCCAGATGCCAGAAACCAGAAAGGGGAGCAAAATCTGATGGCACCAAAGACCAAATCCCATTCCCAAACCAATTCCTGCCGCTCTAAGCCCCTTCATCGGGCGCTGCCCGGCACCTGACCAGCAAAAGCAAACCAGCATCCACCCAAAAAACACCAGAGTCTCCCCTGCCATTTTCCGGCCTGCCGGAGAAAATAACTTTTCCCAGACAGGGCCAGACTGCCCAAGCGCGCCTATTCCCGCCAGCAGACAAGCTACTGCCAGTATCAAAAAAAGGCAACACGAAAGCCTGTTATTCCTTCTTCCCATTCTATCTCCCAAGCCATGCAGCTATCCCTGTATCCTCACTTTTTCCAAACTTTACCTATCGCAGACCTTCGCCATGTTTAATGCTTATCCTCATCAATATTCCCCACATAGGCCCCGTAAGCCCTGCGGTAGCCTTTCATCCACAGCTTGGTCAGGGGCTGGGGCCAAATTCGTTCAAACATTTTAACCTCTTCAAACTCCCTGCGGTTCTCTCCCATGCAGGCTGAGGTAGCCGCCTCCCGGTGAATCCGGTGAAACACAAGCGGCTCTTCCGCACAAATCCACCTCCCCGGCCTTTCTGCCAGTGTAAAAAGATTTTCCCAGTCCAGTACAAACTGAAAGTCGGAAGTAAACAATACATCCCCTAAATGTTCCTTATTGTACGTGCAGGACGGACAGCAGATTGAATTTCCAAACATTAATGCACTTTTCTTAACCCAGGACAAATGATTCATATAAGGACTGCGCAGCCCCAGGCGCAGCAACTTCTTAACCAGGCGCAGCCTTTCTGTCCGAAGAGGATGCCCGTTCTTTACGGTAATTGCATCGGTCGAAAACAATGTCATATCCTGAAACCGGTAGAAAGAATTGACCAGCGCCCGCACATACCCTGCCCGATAGCAATCATCCTGATGGGCAATCGTCACCAGCCGGGCATCCGCCATGGCATAGGCAAAATTCCAGTCATCCCGAATATTGCTCTCCCCCTCCCTCACATAGTACGGCAGCCTGTACTTTTTAGCCATCCCCTCAAGAAAAGGGCTGGGGGTAGAAGTGCACAAAATCGCCTTTGTCGGATAATTCTGCCCCAAAACAGATCGTATACACGCCTCCAGATAAGGCGACTCCCGATAAGCACAAATGGAAAACATGTGTAATTCTTTCACTTCCAATCACCTTCGTTCCTTCTTTAACAACATTGCCGCAAATAGACTGAGCAGGGAAATTGTCACAAAACTATATCCCACGCCAATCCAGTTTTTCACCATATAATTTGCCTGAATTACCGGCGGCATCAGCGGCGTAATCACCCCGTCCATCCACATAATCATCGGCACATGAACCGCCATAATCGCGAGACTATTTTCTCCAAACAGGGAAAGCAGCTGTGCTAACCACTTACACCCTGTCAGCACAACAGACGCCAGAATCAAAAGATAACATCCTGCAAACGCCGCCAGATAACAGCTCCACAGCCCCCGGTTTCCAAACCAGTCGGCATTAATATCAATTCTTCCATTCATCCTCACACAGACGAACCAAACCACAAAGGCCACAGGCGCCAGCCCCGCCAAAACCAGCATTTGCTTTCGCGAAACCTTTCCCTCGGCAAAAAACTTCTCCTCCGCCAGCCGCCAAAGCCTTCCGGCAAAGAAAAATCCCTGTAAAATCAGCGCCAGCTCAAACCCCCAGGGCAGACGGTTAAACGGATCATTGATCCAGCACCCCACTCCCATCAAAAGACCCACTGCCACCGCCTCCAGGCCAAGCCTTTCCTTCCTCCCTTTACCCAGCTTCCCCAAAAGAAGCACCAGATAAAACCAGCAATTTGCCAGAAAAAACATGGGAAGAAACCAGATAGGAAGATTAGGCAAATAGTCATTAATCCCAATCCCCCACAAAAGCCCGGTAAAATAATGGTACAACTTATCCGCGTCCTCAGGCCATCCATAAATCAGTGACAGGAATCCATAAAAGAAATATGGCTGTAATAACCGGTAAAACTTTTTCGAAAAAAACTGTCCTGGACTCTCCCCCTCTTTCACCCGCATCCAATATCCGCCTATCAGCAGAAACATAGGAAGCTGAACACTATAAACCACCTGCATCAGCCTTCCCTGATACGAAAAAAAACGGTTCATATGTCCCAGGATTACCAAAAGGATCGCCAATCCCTTCGCCACATCAAGATAAACCTTCCGCGCCTTCACATCCATCCTCCCTGCCCCCGTCTCCATTTCAGCCGCCCTTTATCGCGCCCTGTCTTTATTCCAGAAAAAACCTCTCCTCCAGCATCAGGCACAGCGTATGATACACTGGAAGATGAAGTTCCTGGATTCGATAAGTTTCCACCTCCGGCACAATTATCGCCACATCCGCCGCAGTCCCCAGCTGTCCGCCGTCCTTGCCTGTCAGTCCAATCACTTTCATCCCTTTAGCTCTGGCAACCACTGCCGCGCCCAGGACATTCTCCGCATTTCCTGATGTCGATATTCCCAGGAACACGTCTCCTTCCTTTCCATAGCCAAGCACCTGCTGCGCATAAATCAATTCCCCGTCCACATCGTTTAAAAACGCCGTCGAAAGCCCCGGATGCCCCGTCAGTGCAATCGCCGGAAGTCCTCCCTGCAGCTTCTTAGCAAGAAATTCTCCCCGCTTTTCATCGGCCTTTCTAAGCGCCCCAGCAAAGGCTTCCGGCACCGGACGCTTTTTGCAAAACCCTTTCATCAGTTCGCCAACAATGTGCTCACTATCCGCACAGCTTCCGCCGTTTCCCGCCACTAAGAGCTTTCCGCCGCGAAGAAAACACGTTTCCAGCACCTGGTAGGCTTCAAAGATTCTATCCTCGATCGGAGCTAATACCGGATAACGGCAAATTAAAAGATCTAACTGTTCTTTTCCATCCATGGTTTTCTTTATCCTTTACAACAATCCATTTCAAGTTTATGTGCCGGAGCACGCCTGAAAATTCATTCCCACCTGCATTCATTTTTTCCCTTCTCTTCGCAGAACCCACTCTGCCACATCCAGGAGCGTTTCCCCAAAATATCCCAGCCGTTCCTTCGACAATTCCGATACATTTTCCCAATCGTCCGTTTTCCATCCCGTATTCCCCGCGCGAAGTTTCTCCTCTTCCTGATACTCCGTCCACATCTTCAGGCCATACCCGCTTCCCACAAGCGCTGTATTCACCCCAAAACGAAACCCGGCCTCAATATCGATCCATTTATCCCCAATCATATAGGAATGTTCCTTATCCACCCTGCCGTCTCTCTGCGCCTGCTCAAACATTCCGATATCCGGCTTGCGGCAGTGACATCTGACCTTATAGCTTCCTATTCCATGCTCCGGGTGATGCGGACAATAATAAAACTGATCAATATGGGCATTTTCCTCTGCCAGCACCTGATTCATATATTCATGAAGGTGTTTTACATCCTCCTCCCGGTAATAACCCCTGGCTACCCCGGCCTGATTGGTAATCACTGCCACGCGAAACCCCGCCTGGTTCCATAAACGCACTGCATTTGCCGCAGTGGGAAGAAGGCGCAGATCTTTGGGTCGATGGAGGTAGTTCACTTCTTCATTTAACGTACCATCGCGATCTAAAAAAATAGTCGGCCTACACATCAAACGTATACTCCCCATGTGTCGTCTGTACTTTTACCTGGTGATAATCCCAACGCATATCATCCGAAATCCAGCTCTGTGCGCCCCGAAGTTCAAAGTTCCAGTCCGTGAGCTGGCCACCAGCAGCTTCCAGGCGTTCAGCAACCTTGTGGCGCACATTGTACGGACAGTACATCAGAAGGTACCCTCCCCCTCCTGCTCCCAAAAGCTTGCCGCCCAGGGCGCCTGCACACATGGCCTCGTTATAAAGAGCATCTACCTGCGGATTGGTAATTTTATTACTCATCCTCTTTTTGCTCTCCCAGCTGACATTAAGCAGCCGTCCAAAGGCATAGAGGTTTCCTTTCAGCAATTCATCCTTCATCGCATAGGCCAGGGCCTTCACCTCACACATGGCATTAAAGGCATCCACTTTTTTATAATTGCTTACCTGATCCTGAATAATATTAGCAGACACATGGACATTACCTGTATAGCACAGAAGGAGGTTATACTGCAGTTCGTGAAGAATATCTTTTTTAATCCGCAGGGGATTAACCACCACGTTATCCCGACCATGAAATTCAATAAAATTAATTCCGCCGAAGGTTGCCGCATATTGGTCCTGGTAGCCGCCGGAAATCTTTAAATCTTCCCGCTCAACCTGGTAGGCAAGGTCAGCCAGCTGGTAGCCGTCCATCTCCATCCCCTTCCAGCGCGCCATGGCAACCAGCATGGCAACCATTACCGTGGAAGAAGTGCCAAGACCGGAGCCAGGCGGTGCGTCACACTGCAGATAAACCTCGCATCCCTTTTGAATCTCCATTGCTTTTAGGGCCGCCTTGACCAAATCCAGTTTGCCGTCATAGACATAGTTTTTTTTAGTATTATATTTTACTGTCATATCGAAATCCAGGGAATGCACCACGATCTGGTTATCCTCTCTGGGCACGATTGAACAATAGGCATATTTATTAATCGTACTTCCAATAATGGCACCCCCCTGTTCCACACAAAAGGGAGCCACATCGGTTCCTCCGCCGCCAAAGCTCACCCGAAGCGGCGCTCGTCCTCTGATTACCATTCTACTACTCCTTTTCTTACGTCCTCCTGAAAGCGATAATAATCTTCTGGTATACCAATATCGATAAAATAGCCATCATTAACGATTCCGCCAAGGCGTCTTTCGTCCTTTTCCATCGACAACCACCGGGGAATCATCTCATTTTCCAGGGAAACCTTCCCTTGAGGAATCTCATCAAGAAGCTTTTTGCGCATCAGATAGACGCCCCCATTAATCGTTCCCGGAACGGATTCAGTAGTTTTTTCGTTAAACTCTACAAGCATATCCTGAACCAGCACAGCACGCCCGTAGCGGGACACATCGGGCACCTGACGCAGCACCAGGGCAAAATCCAGATTACGCTTATCCCGCACCTTTAAAAGGCGCCGGTAGTCCAACGAATAAAAAGTATCTGCATTCAGGACAAAAAACCAATCTTCATGGATGTAATTTCCCGCATTTTTTATCGCTCCGGCCGTACCTAAAAGCTCCTCTTCGTAGGCGTAGGAAGCCTTAATACCAAAAGCCCTGCCATCGCCGAAAAATTCCTCCACCATGGAGCCCTTATAGCCGACCGCAAAGACAATATCCGTAATTTCATACCGGGAAAGCTCATGCACCACATATTCCATAAAAGGCTTTCCCTCAATCCATGCCATAGGCTTAGGGCGGTCATTTACTACACTTCTCAGTCTTGTCCCCAGGCCTCCCGCCAGTAAAATTGCCTGCATTTTTTCTTCCTCCTGTATTACTGAAAGTCCTCTTCGATCACCTTCCAGGCCGCATCAATACTAAAGTATTCGCGGATGTAAGTCTGGGTTTTGCGGCACATAGCAAGGAGCCTTTCTTCATCCCCGTAAAGCTCAGCTGTTTTTTCAGCAAAGAGTTCCGGCGCATTGGCTATTTCCAGTACAGTTTCCACATAGGGGATTCCTTCTGCGCCAACCGTGGTCGTAAGAATCGGAGCACCGTGGTAAATAGCCTCAACCACCTTCCCCTTTACCCCTGCTCCATACCGCAGAGGCACCACAACCATCCGGCAGGAAGCATATAGCTTAGTCAGCTCTTCTTCCGAAACAAAGCCTTTAATGATAATACCGTTCTCCTCCGAGTGCAGGGCCTGGATTTCTTCCGTCACTTTGGAACCCACCACATAGAAATTAACCTGTGGCAGGCGCTGGCGGATGCGCGGGAAAATCTCCCTGGCAAACCAGAGCACCGCATCTGCATTTGGCGGATGCGCAAACCCGCCGACAAACAGCAGGCCCTCTCTTTGGGCAAAGTCCTCCTGGATATTATCTAAAAATTCTTCATACACATAAGCCGTAATCGCTTTCAGCGGAATTTCCTGGTCAATTTTATGAATGGCTTCCACCTCGACATTCGAAGGGTAATAGGAAACTGCCACCTTGTACATCATGGAAAATTCTATGGATTTCCAGTAATCGGAATCTCGCTTTTCTTTTAAATCGCCAGTCAGTTCATATTCCCGGCGCTTGCGCAGGAAATGAAGGTCATGACCATAGTAAATTAACCGGCTCTTGGTGTTATTCTTAATATAATCAATATATTTGCT
>Ga0224483_100828_pt1 | contig 10050 bp, 8 predicted proteins | sample hydfratestSal1_FD_181453 | JGI IMG/M metagenome (GOLD analysis project Ga0224483, IMG submission 181453) | Metatranscriptome of mouse feces microbial communities from Columbus University, Ohio, United States - Sal1 (Metagenome Metatranscriptome) ... | reverse complement strand
CATTCTTCTTAGCTTTCCCTTCTAACCATCCTTCTCTTTATGCTGCTGTACCACCCGTTCAACAGAAAAAGAGGTAAATTACAATGATTATAACAGATGAATGAAAAAAAAGAAAGAAATTTTTAAAAGACCCCTGCCATCCCGGCAAGGGCCTTCATTGTTAAATCATGCATCAGCAATTATTCCACCATAATCAGTTCATATTCCCTGGTTCCATACCCAAGTTCTGCAGCTGCTTCAATTGTATGGATTCCATGCAGTGATTCCACTCTCTGAAGGAAATGGTCACGGCCCGGATCATCCGACTGATAAATTAAATCCATACACGCCTGATCCAGCGCCACCGGATCGAGAGAAGATAAAATCCCAATATCCTTCATGCAGGGATCTTCTGCCACCGCGCAGCAGTCGCAGTCTACGGATAAATTGCAGACCATATTGACAAATGCGATTTTTTCCTTAAAGTATGCAACAATCGTACCGGCGGCATCTGCCATCGCCTCACAAAAAACATCCTGGGATGCCATATGATCCCATACAATCGTCTGATCATCGGTGAAACCGCCGGAATGAATCAGCGACTTACCCTCACTGCTGGCACAGCCAATCGCCAGCTGCTTTAACGCGCCGCCATAGCCGCCGGCAGGATGTCCCTTGAAATGAGAAAGCACCAGCATGGAATCATAATTGGCAATCGCTTTTCCCACGGCATTTTCCTTTAATACCTTTCCATTCTCCACCGGAAGTATAAGATCGGGCTTCCCGGCATCCATTAAATCCACAGAAAAATACTTGCTCCAGCCATGCTCTTTTATCAGCTCCCTGTGTTTTTCCGTCGAATTTCTTGCTCCGTCATAGGCAGTATTACACTCCACTACCGTCCCCTTTACCGCTTCCACCATGGGACGCATAAATTCCGGGCGCAGGTAATTTTGATTTCCCTTCTCACCGGAGTGAACCTTTACCGCAACCTTTCCCGGAAGTTCCTTTCCCAGCACCTGGTACATCTTAATGACAGCCTCCGGAGTAATTTCCCTTGTGAAATATACTTTTGCTTTTTCCATCGCCTTCACCTCGTTGTTTTCATGGAATTTTTATTACTATCTTTATTACTATCCCTAGTATAAAGAGATTTCCGGCAGATGTCAAATACGTGATTCTTTAATGCATTAATTAAAACGCTATTTTCCCTGCCCATAATAGGCATTTGGTCCGTGCTTGCGCATAAAATGCTTATCCAGCATGCATTTTGGGGTACGACAGTCGGCATTTGAATTTAACAGCTCAGTCATTAAATTCATTTTCGCCACCTCTTCCATCACCACAGCATGATATACTGCCTGTGCGGCATCCTTCCCCCAGGCAAATGGCCCATGGTTTTTGCAGAGTACTCCTGGTACATATACGGGATTTTTATCCTGAAAGACTTCAATAATACTTTTTCCCGTATTTTCCTCATACCCCGCTTCAATCTCTTCTGAAGTAAGATTCCTGGCACAGGGAATATCGCCATAAAAATAATCGGCATGGGTCGTTCCATAGCAGGGAATCGCCCGCCCGGCCTGTGCCCAGGCTGTTGCATGCGGTGAGTGTGTATGTACAATACCGCCAATTTCCGTAAAGGCCTTATATAATTCCAGGTGTGTAGGTGTATCCGATGAAGGATTTAATTCCCCCTCCACCCGATTGCCGTCAAGATCCATAACCACCAGCATTTGAGGCGTCAGCTCCTCATATTCCACCCCGCTTGGCTTAATGACAAACAGGCCCGCTTTCCGGTCAATCCCGCTGACATTTCCCCAGGTAAACGTGACAAGATTTCGGCGGGGAAGCTCCATATTCGCTTCCCAGACCGCTTGTTTTAACTCTTCTAACATCCTTTTTTCCTCTCTTTACCAGATCTGCTTTTTACCTGGCTGGCAGGCCTTTCCGATTCCTTCTTACTGGTCTGCCTGTGCTGGTAAATTATCCCTTCAGTGCTTCCACCGCTGCCCGTTCAATCGAAAGTCCTGCATGATACCGCTTCATAAATGCGGCAAAGCCTGCTGCCGCTTCACTGTCAGGTTCCTCCGTCAACCGCCCCTGTTTTTCTGCAAATACCTTATTTTCCAGGTAATCGCCAAGACTTTCCGCGTCCTTCTTCCACAGCCGGTAAGCTGCCAAAAGCGCACAGCCCCAGGCGCCGCCCTCTCCTGCGGTTTCCATCACCGTTACCGGAACCCCGGCAGCAGCAGCCAAAATTTTCTGCCCGACACCCTTTGTCTTAAACAAACCGCCGTGCCCTAACAGCATATCCAGCTTAACCTCTTCCTCCTGAAAAAGAATATCCAGCCCGGTTTTTAATGCGCCCAGGGAGGTATACAGATGGGTACGCATAAAGTTGGCCAGAGAAAACGGATGCTCAGGATGGCGGACAAAGAGCGGACGTCCCTCTTCAAGCCCCGTAATATGTTCGCCGGAGAAATAATTATATGCCAGCAGTCCGCCGCAGTCCGCTTCTCCCTCCATTGCCTTTTGATAAAGCGCCCCGAACAAATGTTCCGGCACGACCTCCATTCCCATCATCTGGGCAAACTCGCCAAACAGCCCCACCCATGCATTTAAGTCCGAGGTACAGTTATTACAGTGCACCATCCCGACCAAATCACCGGAAGGAGTCGTCACCAGATCGATTTCCGGATGGACCTTTTTCAGCTCATGCTCTAACACCACCATGGCAAATACACTTGTCCCCGCGGATACATTTCCTGTGCGGACACGGACACTGTTTGTCGCTGTCATTCCCGTTCCTGCATCTCCCTCCGGAGGACACAGGGGAATACCCGCTTCCAATGTCCCTGTGGGATCTAACAGCCGGGCGCCTTCTTCACTTAACACGCCCGCATCCTCCCCCGCGACAAGGGCTTTGGGAAGGATATCCCTAAGTTTCCAGGGATAGTGCTTATCTGCAATCAACGCATCAAATTGATTCACCATTGCCTGATTAAAGTCATGGGTATGGATATCCGCCGGAAACATACCTGCCACATCGCCCATTCCCAAAACCTTCTGCCCGGTCAGCTTCCAGTGCACATAGCCTTCCAGCGTAATCATATAGTCAATCTGCGGAACATGTGGCTCATCTTTTAAGATGGCCTGATACAGATGGGCAATACTCCAGCGCTGCGGAACCGGATACTGAAATAGCTCTGTCAGTTTTTTTGAAGCCTCCATAGTCATGGTATTGCGCCAGGTTCGAAACGGCACCAAAAGTTTACCTTCCCGGTCAAACACCATGTAACCGTGCATCATTGCACTAATTCCTATGGCACCCGGACGGGTAAACACCTGTCCGTATCTTACCTTCACATCCTCTGCCAGCTTCTGGTAGGCCTCCCTCAGTCCGGTCCAGATATCTTCCAGGGTATAAGTCCAGACGCCGTCCGTCAGACGGTTTTCCCAGTCATGGTTTCCCGCGGCAATCGGCGAATGATCCGCCCCAATCAGCACCGCCTTTATCCGGGTGGAGCCAAGTTCAATCCCCAGCGCCGTTTTCCCTTCGTTAATCCACTGCACAATTGTTTCCTGTTTTGCTTTCATATGTTCCTCCTTCAGGTTGCCAGTTCGGCCCAAATGGACTTAACGATAAGCGGCTTTATTCCAGCGAAGTTCATTTTTCAGCCCGCGGATGGTGGTATCGCTGTCAATATACACTGCCTCAATGCCCATCGCCTCGGCCCAGTCACCCATCTGCTCGGCAGTTAAATCGTAAGAAAATGCCGTATGATGCGCGCCGCCAGCTAAGATCCAGCTCTCTGCGCCAACAGTAAGATTTGGCCTTGGCGTCCAGAATGCGGTTGCCACCGGAAGCTTAGGCATAGGCTTTTCCACCTTCTTGCAGTCCACTTCATTAATAATCAGCCGAAATCTTGTTCCTAAATCAATCAGCGAGGTGGCGATAGCCGGACCGGTTTTTGAAGTAAACACCAGCCTTGCCGGGTCTTCCCGGTCGCCCATGGACAGCGGGCAGACCTTAATCCCTATCGGGCCTTCCGCAATGGTAGGGCAGACCTCAAGCATGTGTGCCTGTAAAATCCCCTCCCTGCCCGGTACAAGATTATAGGTGTAATCCTCCATAAATGAGGTTCCCTTCGCATCCTTCATTCCCTGCGTCATTATCTTCATCAGCCGCACCATTGCCGCCGTTTTCCAGTCGCCCTCGGCGCCAAAGCCGTAGCCCTTTTCCATCAGACGCTGGATGGCAAGACCCGGAAGCTGTTTAAGTGCTCCCAAATCCCCAAAATGCGTAACAATAGCCTGGTAATCCTTATCCTGTAAAAAACGCTCAAATCCAAGCTCAATCCCTGCCTGCACCTCGACGTGGCGGCGAAATTCTTTCTCGTCCCTGCCCTCGGTAAGGAGATCGTATTTTGCATAATACTCCTCAACTAAAGTCTGAATATCCGCATTGGATACATCTTTGACATAGTCGGCAATCTCGTTCACCGGATAAGCATCCACCTCCCAGCCAAATTTAATCTGGGCTTCCACCTTATCGCCTTCAGTGACAGCAACATTGCGCATATTGTCCGCCACCCGGACAACGCGGATATGGCTGCTCTCCATAATCCCCACGGCTGTCCGCATCCACCCGGCAATCCTCTCCTGTACCCTTTTATCACTCCAGTGCCCCATAATCACCTTGCGCGGGATCTCCATCCTTGTCACCATATGACCATACTCGCGGTCGCCGTGCGCGGACTGGTTCTCATTCATAAAATCCATATCGATGGTGTCATACGGAATTTCCTGGTTAAACTGGGTATGGAAATGCAGCAGAGGCTTGCGAAATTCCTTTAACCCTAAAATCCACGATTTTGCCGGGGAAAACGTATGCATCCAGGTAATTACCCCGGCACAGTTTTCATCGCTGTTTGCCTCATTAAACAGACGGCGGATCGAAGTATTGTCGATTAAGGTCGGCTTCCATACCAGAGAAAACGGCAGAAGGCCGGACTGATTCATTGCCTCTGTAATGGCACGGGAATGTTCAGCAACCTTAGCCAGACATTCATCGCCATAAAGATCCTGTGAGCCTGCGGCAAACCAAAACTGATATTGTTTTTCTTTCATCATGATACTCTCCTTTTTGTGATAAATCAAGATACTTTACGGTCAAACCCTACCGTTTACGCGACAAAATTACACTTTGAATAATCAGGAATACACACAGCATCGCCGCCACCGTAATTCCTGTCCACCATGCCTGGTCGAGCCCGATGGAAGATACAATATTTTGAATCGTGCTTAACGACAACACGCCGACAAACGTTCCAAAGATATTTCCCACACCTCCGGTTAAAAGCGTTCCGCCGATAATGGATGAGGCAATGGCGTTCATCTCCATCCCGCTTGCATGGGAAGCCGAACCGGAACCCACATGCAAAAAGTACACATAACCGCCGATACCGGCTAACAGCCCGCACAGAAGATGGGATAAAAACCTAGTCTGCTTAACGTTAATGCCCAGCATCAGGGCACTCTGCCGGTTTCCGCCCACAGCGTAAAAGCTTCGCCCCAGTTTGGTATAGCGGAGGACGAAAAAGAGAATAAGGACAGTCAGCAGGGCAACCACCACGCCGATTTCCACATAGGCATTGACATATTTACCCAGCTTATTCACCGTGCCAAGTCCCGGAACATTAATCCGTGTTCCCTTTAAGGCAGCAAAGGCTTCATTGGCCACGTTAAAAGGGGCCGTATGAACGATAGTCGTCATCCCGCGGGCAAAGAACATTCCCGCCAGCGATACGATAAAGGGCTGGATATCCAGATAGGCAACCAGATAACCCTGAACCGCGCCAAACAGCAGACCGATTCCCAAAGCAAGCAGCAGGGAGGTAAATACATTTCCGCCCTGGTAGTCCAGATAAACCGCACAGCTCATGCTGACCAGGGCCACCACACCGCCCACGGAAATATCAATTCCGCCGGTAATCATAACAATACTCATCCCGCAGGATGTGATAATCAACGCCGCATTGGCATTTAAAATATTAAAAAAGGTCTGCGGCTTTAAAAAGCCTTTCTTTAAAAAGAGCATTGCTCCCAGATACATTACAACGAACACAACCACCGTGATCATCAGCAGGAGGTTCGTATCGGTCATTTTTATTTTTTTCCCTTTTGCCATATCAGCTGACCCCCTTTTGCTTTTTCATCACTTTAAGCAGTTTATCCTTTACCGTCGGTGCACTAAATACCACCAGAAGGATAACCACAATGGCCTTGTAAGCTGGAAGTGCATCCGAAGAAACATTGAATTTATACAATGTCGTTGTTAAAAACTGAATGACATAGGCCCCGATGATAGAAGCCATAATATTAAACTTTCCGCCGCTTAACACGTTTCCGCCCAGGGCAACCGCAAGGATGGCGTCCATCTCGATATCCTTGGCGATAACGGAATAGTTGATGGTGGACAGGCGGCTGGTTTTGATCAAGCCGACCACAGCCACGCAAAGGCCCAGGATAACAAAGCTCAGCCACTTGATAAAGGTCGGATTTAAACCATTTAAGCGTGAAGAACTTGCATTAATTCCCACAGCCTGGGTGTAAAGGCCAAGGGTGGTAAACTTTAAGGCCAGCATAGTAAGGATAATGCACACCACAGCCAGAAAAAACGGCGTGGGAATCGGGATACCCGGAATAAAGCCGCCAAAGTAGGTAAAGGTCGGCTCAGTGATAATCGGCAGTTCATTATTATTAATCCATGCGGCAATCGAACGTCCCGCGGTGTATAAAATCAGGGTCGCTACCATGGGCTGGATATTAAAGACAGCCACCAAAACACCGTTAAAGGCGCCAAACAGCATTGCCACAACACATGCCGCCAGAAAGCCCACGATAATCGGAGCCTGAAGTGATCCGTCGCCGCCAAGGCCAACTAACACGCGAAGGATAACGGAACCTGCGATAGCCACCGCTGCCCCCACGCTGATATCCTGCCCGCCGGAAGCAGCAGTTACTAAGGTCATGCCAATCGCCAGGATGGCTACCTCGGAGCCGTAGTCGAGAATCGTCATCAGATAACCCGTCAGTACCGGGTCGCCTGTACTGTTGTGTCCCAGGGTAATCTTAAAAAACGAAGGGTCAAGAATTAAGTTAAACAGCGCTAACAGCACTAACGCTGCAATAGGAATAAAAATCTGCCGGGATGCAAACAGGCTGTTTTTCTTTATCATTACATCTCACCTCCTGCAATAGTTTCCATAACCTTGGCCTGGGTCAGATCTGCACCGGAAAGTTCGCCAACCACCTTGCGGTCACGCATCACGACCAGACGTGAACAGGTTCTAAGCATTTCATCCGTTTCCGAAGAGATAAAGGTTACGCTCATTCCCTCCGAAGCAAGTTTCAGTACAAGTTTCTGGATTTCAATTTTCGTTCCGATATCAATTCCGCGGGTAGGTTCATCCAGGATAAGATATTCCGGGTGGGTTAGGAGCCACCGCCCCAGGATAACCTTCTGCTGGTTTCCGCCGGAGAGCGATTTAATCGGCGTATCCGCGGAAGCGGTTTTTACCTCTAGAAGTTTGATGTACTCGTCGGCAAACGCATTGGCTTCCGCCCTGGAAAATGGCTTAAAGAAGCCCCGAAGCACCTGGGCCGCCAGAATAATATTGTCACGCACCGAGAGATCGCCCACGATACCGTCAATCTTGCGATCCTCCGGCAGATAGGCAATGCCGTTTTTCATCGCGTCCAACGGCTTGGTCAGCTTAACTTCCCTGCCCTTCATCTTCACCTTGCCGCCGATAACCTTATCGGCACAGAAGATAGCACGTACACACTCGCTCCGCCCCGAACCCAAAAGCCCAGTAAACCCATTGACCTCTCCTTTTTTAATATGAAAATCAAAGGGCTTGATTCCTGCATCGCTCTGTAAGCCCTCTGCTTCAAAGACAACTTCTTCATCGCCGTGATAAATCTGGTTTTCGTCCTTGATCTCTTCCATGTCGTCAAGTTCCTTGCCCAGCATCTTTGCCACTAACTTGACCCTGGGAAGTTCTTCAATCACATACTCACCCACCAGCTGCCCGTCCCGAAGAACGGTAATCTTATCGCACACCTCGTAAACCTGATCCAAAAAGTGGGTAACAAAAATAATCCCCACACCCCGGCTGCGCAGATCGCGCATCAGGCCAAAGAGTTTCTCCACCTCAGACTCATCCAGGGAAGAAGTCGGCTCATCCAAAATCAGCACCTTGCAGTCCATATCCACGGCACGGGCAATCGCTACCATCTGCTGGATGGCGATGGAACAATCCGAGAGCTGCTGCGCTGCCTTTGCTGGTATCCCCAGGTTTTCCAGAATCTTATCTGCCTCCGCATTCATCTTTTTCCAGTTCGTCAGCACATCCTTTCCCCGACCGATATACATATTTTCTGCCACGGTCAGGTTCGGGCATAGGGTAATTTCCTGATATACCGTGCTGATGCCTAAGTTCTGGGCATCCTGCGGGGATTTAATTACAGCGGCTTTCTCCAGACCATCTAAAAAGATTTCTCCTCCATCCTTTTCATAAACACCGGTCAGCACCTTAATCAGTGTGGACTTTCCGGCTCCGTTCTCCCCCATCAGTGCGTGAATCTCCCCTTTGCACAGAGTAAAATCCACCCCCTGCAGTGCCTTGACTCCCGGAAAGGTTTTTACAATACCCTTCATCTCTAATACAGCATTCTTTTTCACCCGAAATGTCACCTCTTTCCATTTTCTCTTTTCAATCTTTTTTTATGACTTAACGCTTCATGGCTTGATCTTTCCAGGAAACAGGCGCAGACGTAGACATCCTTTGCTTATGCCACGCTGCGCCTGTGTTCATGCTATGTCAGCCAATAAAACATTCTTACTTATGTGCGTTCACGGTAACGTTTCAGCTGCTTAGATACCATAAGTATTTACATCATCTTCGGTGATTTCTTCTGCGTCAAAGCCCTTCTCATCCATGATAATGGTCTTTTCGGTGAGTTCTTCTCCGCTCATTACCTGCTTAATTACCTTGTCAATATAGGTAGCCTGGAACGGGTTGCACTGTCCGTCGTAATTCCAGTTTCCGGCAAGCAGTTCCTGTAACGCCCACTTATTGCAGTCAAAGCCCATAACAATAACGTCCTTGCCTACGCCGTGGGAGATATTGGCTTTATCCAAAGCAGCTACTGCACCTTTAGCCATATCGTCGTTTTCTGCATAGATAACGTTAAATTCTGTACCGGAGTCGATAACCGACTGTACAATCTGCTGTGCCTTTTCCGAGTTCCACTCTGCGGTCTGCTGAGTTACCAGGGTCCAGGAATCTTCAGCGGCTACCTTTGCATCCAGTGCACCGGTACGTCCCTGCTGTGCAGCGGAACCCATCACGCCCTGGATATGAATAATGTTATAGCTGTCAAGGCCCTGTCCGGCAAGCCAGTTAACTGCAGTTTCGCCTTCCTTATCCATATCGGATACGATGGATGCCAGGTAGAGATCCTCGCTTGCATCGATGGTACGGTCAAACAGGATAACACCGATTCCGGCGTCATTGGCATCCTGCAGTACGCTGTCCCAGCCGGAGGTATCTGCTGCGGATAAAAGAAGGAAGTCCACTTCATCCTGGATAAACTTCTGCGCCGCGGTAATCTGTTCATCATTCTTTAAGCTGTAGGCAAAGGATGCATCATAGCCGTTTTCTTTGGTAAACATCTTCTTTAAATCGGCGTCATTAGCTGTACGGTAGCCAGACTCATTCGGATCATTATTGATAATACCAACCTTAATCAGTTCGCCGTCACTCACAGGTGCTGCCGCTTCCTCAGCTTCAGATTCTGCCGGAACCTCTTCCTGTGCTGCCGTAGTCGTCTCAGCCTGCGCTGCTGTCGTTGCCTGCGTCTGCGCTGCTGTCGTTTCTGACGTTGAGGAACCGCCGCCGCATCCGGTAAGGCTTGCAGCTGCCATCGCTGCGGTCAACATTAAAGCAATTGTTCTTTTTTTCATGTTCTTTACCTCCACATTTTGTTCTAGTACAGGTT
>Ga0224483_100827_pt1 | contig 10053 bp, 11 predicted proteins | sample hydfratestSal1_FD_181453 | JGI IMG/M metagenome (GOLD analysis project Ga0224483, IMG submission 181453) | Metatranscriptome of mouse feces microbial communities from Columbus University, Ohio, United States - Sal1 (Metagenome Metatranscriptome) ... | reverse complement strand
TAACTATCAAGCGGTTTGTATTCAGTTACAGTTTTCAAATAGGTTTCGGGATCACCGTTCAATATCAAGTCTGCATATCCAATCGGATCATTGTAGATCAGATAGTCCAATTCTGACCGCTGATACATATTATCGGCAACCTCATTCTCCACGGCGATGGTATCAATGGCAATCATACTGCCATCTAAGAATTTCAGTTCCACACAGGCATTATCCATGTTGAACTCACAAGAAATCAATCTATCCATAAGAAACCTCCATTTTGCTGGATGTTAGATCATCCCAAAATATTTGAATGCTTCTCGGATTGCTTTCTCTTTTTCCGGCGGGCATTGTGGCTGTCTGGAATCCTCAGCCTTCGGCAGATTGTAGTTTTTGCCTACTTCAATCCCACATTTCCGTTTGATCTGTGAGATATAGAGGTTGGACACCTTTAACCCGGTATGCTCCAAAACATACTCCTTGATCTGCGGATAGGTTGCTCCATCTTGGAACTCCGACATATCCATATCTTCCAAAGAGAACTCAACCCGAATCTTTTTCGAGTCGACCTCGCCCTTGGAAAGCAAGACAATGGTTTCTATATTCCCCGTACAAGGAAACATATCCACGCAGCAAGCCCTCTCCACCTGATACCCGCTCTCCAAAAGCGCCTCCAGATCCCTCACCAGACTGGTAGCCTTACAGGAAATATACACCATCCTCTCCACCCCAAACTCCATGATCCTCTTAAGGGCCTTAGGATGGACCCCGTCCCTGGGCGGATCCAGCACGATCAGATCCGGCTTTTCCTCCAGCTCCTCCACGACCTTCATCACATCCCCGGCAATAAACCGACAGGTATTAAGGCCATTCATGGACGCGTTCTCCCTGGCAGCTTCCACCGCCTCCTCCACGATCTCCACGCCCACCACCGTTTTCGCCACAGGTGCCAGGATCTGGGCGATGGTCCCGGTACCGCTGTAAAGGTCGAAGATCACTTTCCCCTTCGTGTCCCCCACATACTCCCTCACGGTCTGATAGAGAACCTCCGCCCCCAAAGAGTTGGTCTGAAAAAAGGAAAATGGCGAGATCTTAAACCGCAGCCCCAAAAGCTCCTCATAAAAAAAATCTTTTCCAGACAGCACCGTGGTCCCATCGCTTTGCACCACATCCGCCAGACTGTCATTTCGAATATGGAGAATACCCGCAAATGTCCCCTCAATAGGAAGGTTTTTCATCACTTCCACCCACCCGTCCAGCAGCTCCTTCTCCTCCATGCCCCTATCCTCCAAAAATCCCGTCTGTCCCGAAGTCACAAGAGCCGCCAGGATCTCCCCGGTCTTCATAGCCCTGCGGACCAGAAGATGGCGCAGATACCCTTCATGCCGCAGTTTCTTATAAAAAGGGACCTGCCTTTCCGAGAAATATTCCCTGGTGGATGCAAGAATCCGGGTAAAATCCATGTGGGTTATGCGGCAAAAATCCGCGTTGACCACATCGTGAAAGCTGCCTCTTCTGTGCATCCCCAGGGCCAGCGGTCCGCCCTTTACCTCATCCCCAAAAGAAAATTCCATCTTGTTGCGGTATCCCTCCCAGACAGGACTTGGCTTTATCTCCTCCACCTGCCCCACCAGGGCCTTTACCTGCTCCTCCTTGATCCGAAGCTGGTCACTGTATGGGATACTCTGCATCAGACATCCCCCGCACACGCCAAAATGAGGACAGCGGTTCTTTGCGGTTTCCAGAGGCGATTCCCTCTCCACCTTTAACACGCGCCCCTCACACCGCCCGTTCCTCTTTTTATTCACAACAAATGTGATCTCCTGGCCTGGAAGCCCATTTTTTACAATAGCCTTCTCGCCCTCTATGTAAATGATCCCCCGGTTGGGGAACTCCATCCTTTCAACAATCCCTGTATAAATCTGCCCTTTTTTCACCTGCGATCCCTTCCTGTCAACATCTGTCTTCTTAAGAAAAGGGATATTGCCACTCGCAACATCCCTTTGGTGTTTCCTTTTATTCGTCTAAATTATTCCTCTGTCTTTGGCTCTTTCTCAGTCTCATCCTCGAAAAAGTCGTCGTCAAAGTCATCATCAAAATCGTCCTCGAAATCCTCCAGATAATCCGGTGTAAAGAAACGATATACCGCATACGCGATCGCCGCAATGGCCGCTACAGCTCCGATTATGGCAAGCGCCCACAGAACGCCGTTTTTCTTCTTGTCCTCCTCCTCTTTTCTGTGGAGAAACTCGTTCAGCCTTGTAGAGTTCATGATGTCCTCCATGCGATTCATGGCATCCTTGCCCATGTGGTCAAATTTATTCATTGTCCGATCCTTCCTTTCCTGGCTATCCTTTTTTTGTGCTGCCTGCTGTTTTTGGGGGTCTTCGCGCTTCCTGCTGCTTTGCAGTACACCGTTCGTTTTGGCTGCCCTGCATCTCTCACGGACGTCTTCGCTCCGGTCCGCGCCTTACAGGTGTCACTGGCCTCCGGCGCCGCCCTATGAAAAAAACAGCCGTGTATCTGCCTACATACCAGCACAACGCAGCTTTGCGGCTATACTTTTCGCACTGCTCATTGCCTACGTGTATATTATACCACCATTTCCATGAATTTACTATCTTATTTTTCCCAATTAACGAAAATTTTATTCTCTAAAACCAAATCTCGAACAATAAAGAACGATTTCTTGGGCAGAATGGCAAAATAACTAAATTAAGATGTATTGTTTAGTGAGCAATGAGGCGAGGGTAGTCGTGATGCCAGTCAGAGACGGGAAGGATGGTCCTGACCAGCGCCAAATTTTAATAATACAAGTAAAAATCCCGGAAAATATGGTCTTTCTATGGTTTTCCGTATGTTGTAAAGCAAGCTGCGGAGTATCAGTAAGTATATACGAGCATAAAAACCCGAATACCCTAATCTACGAAAGCCATGAAAAGCAGCTATTTTTTCACTGCAAAGTTGCGGCAGCGTCCCCAAGAGCCTATGCCACTCCCTCTCACTCCTCTTTCACCAACCGCGCAAACGAAGCAAACATCTTCTTAACCCCCACCCTATCAAAATTCACCGTCACCTCAAAATCCTTAGCCCCATCCTTGATATTTTCCACAACCCCGGCCCCGAATTTTGTGCTGACCACCCGGTCGCCCACCTTGTAATCCAAAGATTTCGCCTTTTCCACCGAAAAACTCTTCCCGAATCCCGGCGAACTTTTCGGCCCGCTCTGTGACGCATAGGGGTTAAATCCCGGCTGAAAGCTGTTGCCTCCGCTTGCTCTGCCAAGCCCACGGCCGCCTCTCGTCCTGCCACCTGCACCAGGACTTTTATCTCCCCCGTCTGCTGCAACATTGGTCTTCCCGGACCCATGCTCCGCTTTGCTCCCCTCCTCATTCCAGGGAAGTCCGTCCTCCTGCCAGCCTTCATCCGGGTCTTTCCCCCCTGCCGAACTTCCTGCGCCTCTCTGCAGCCTTCCCAAAAGTTCATTGGGGATCTCCTCCACAAATCGGCTGGTGCGGCTGTAGCGTGTCTCCCCGTTTATCATCCGCGCCCTGGCCCCTGTCAGCATAAGATGCTTTTTCGCCCGGGTCATGCCCACATAGCACAGACGGCGCTCCTCCTCCATGTCGCCCTCCTCGCCGGACATGATAGACATGTAGCTGGGAAACAGCCCCTCCTCCATGCCGCTTAAGTAAACATGTTCAAACTCCAGACCTTTTGCGCTGTGAAGAGTCATAAGAGTCAACTTCCGCTCCGACTGGTCCAGGGCGTCCACATCAGCCACCAGGGAAACCTCCTCCAAAAACTCCTCCAGCGTAGGATTCTCGGTCTCCTGCCAGTAGCTGACAGCCTTGCTGATCAGCTCATTGATATTTTCCAGACGGCTCTCCGCCTCCACGTCGCCCTCAGCTTCCAGCTCCGTCTTATACCCGGTGTCGGTGAGAATATCCTCCATAAGCTGTTTCAGGGTATAGCCCTCCCCTTTTAGCCGCCCCCGAAACTCCTCGATCAGGTCCGTAAACCGGCCGATCTTCTCCGCCGCCTTGCCAAGCCCCGGAATCACCCTGGCCCGGCACATGGCGTCATAGAGGCTGTAGCCGTTGGCAGAGGCGAAAACAGTCACCTTTCCCATAGATGCCGCCCCGATCCCCCGCTTTGGCACATTGACGATGCGATTCACCGCCAGGTCGTCCTTTCCATTAGAAATGGTCTTCAGATAGCACAAAATGTCCTTGATCTCTTTCCTCTGGTAGAAATTCACCCCTCCAACCAGCCGGTAGGGAACATTGAACCGGATACACTGCTCCTCCAACACCCTGGACTGGGCGTTGGTTCTGTAGAGCACCGTGCAGTCCTCATAGGCATAGCCCTTGGACAGAATATTGCGCAGGATAAACTCCGCCTCGTCCCCTGCCTGGTCAAATTGCCGGTATCCCAGGCTGTCTCCCCGTTCATTGGCTGTCCACAGGGTCTTGTCCTTCCGCCCCTGGTTATTTTTGATCACCTCATTGGCCCCGTCCAGGATATTCTGGGTGGACCGGTAATTCTGCTCCAGTTTAATAACCCTTGCCCCTGGGAAAGAATCCTCAAAATTTAAGATATTCCGGATATCCGCCCCCCGAAACTTGTAAATAGACTGATCGTCGTCGCCCACCACGCAGAGATTCTTATACTTATCTGCCAGCAGCCGCACCAGCTCGAACTGGGCCTTGTTGGTATCCTGGTACTCGTCGATCATGATATAGCGGAATCGCTCCTGGTAATAGTCCAGCACCTGGGGCTGCCCCCGAAAAAGCTCCACCGTCTTCACGATCAGGTCGTCAAAATCCAGGGCATTGTTGCGCTTTAAAAACTTCTGGTACTCCTCATAGATCTTTGCCACGGTCTCGTCATACACGCTTCCCGATGCCAGCTTCATGTACTCCGCCGGCGTGATCAGCTGGTCCTTGGCCCTGGAGATCTCCGACATCACCACCCGCTCCTTGTACATCCTCCGGTCCACATCCATGGCCTTGTACACCTGCTTTATGGCTGTCTTCTGGTCATCTGTGTCATAGATGCTGAAGTTGGTCTCATACTCCAGAAAGTCGATGTGCCTCCGAAGGATCCTGACGCAGGTGGAATGGAAAGTGCTGACCCACACGCTGTCCGCCCCAAACTCCACCTGCCGGTCCACCCTCTCCCGCATTTCCCCTGCCGCCTTGTTGGTAAATGTAATGGCCATAATGTTCCACGGCTTCACCTGCTTCTCCTCGATCAGATAGGCGATCCTGTGAGTCAAAACCCTGGTCTTGCCCGAACCGGCCCCGGCCAGCACCAAAAGAGGTCCCTCGGTGCAGAAAACAGCCTCCCTCTGCATGGGATTAAGCATCTCGTATTTATCCATTCTCCTACCGCCTTTTCTCCTGTTTTGCAATCATGTTCTATGGTCCTACCTCAAAAAGGCCCTGCTCCCGCAGGACCCTTTCTTCACACCTTCACAGCCTTTGTATCCACTGTCGGCCTCTCATCCGGCCTGCTTTGACTCCTCATAAGCCTGCCGCACCACCCGGGCCAGCTGATCCGCGCAGGAAGTGTTCTTCCTTCCGCAGAGATTGCCGATAAAATACCCCTCGATCTGCTCCACGGTCATCCCGTCAATGACCTTGCAGATGGCCTTCAGATTGCCGTTGCATCCGTTGGTGAACACCACATTAGTCACCACATTGTCATTGAGATCAAAACAGATCTTGCTGGAACACACACCCTTAGGCGTCATCTCATATCTCATGGGGCTTACCTCCTGTCTGATATCCTGCCTTACTTCTTGCAGTAAGCAACCGCCTCGATCTCAACCAGCGCACCCTTTGGAAGGGCAGCCACCTCAAAGGCGGCCCTTGCCGGGTAATCGCCCTCAAAGAACGTCCCGTACACTTCATTCATAGCCCCAAAATCGCTGATATGCTGCAAAAGCACCGTGGTCTTCACCACATCCTCCATACCCAGACCCTGGCTCTCCAGGATGGCTTTTATGTTAGTCAGGGACTGCTTTGTCTGGCTGGCAATATCCGCCCCCGCAAACTCCCCCGTAGCCGGGTCGATCGGCAACTGCCCGGACACAAACACCACATCCCCAGCCTGAACCGCCTGGGAATAAGGACCGATGGCTGACGGCGCGTTGGTAGTCGCATATACTTTTTTCATGATCACATTCTCCTCTTCTATGTCTGATACTATATTTTTAAGGGGTGTCCCCTCTGATGTGCTACCTATTATATCGAATCGCTGACAGGATTTCAATCACTTTGTAACAGGAAGTTGCATAAATTCCGGGACATGGCAGGTATTTCCTCAAAAATAGGGTCCAATGCCATCCCTTTTATCTACCCCGCCTCAACTGTCACCTGTCCTCTCAAAATCCCCTGACAATCCCGCTTCATGGGAACCGGCCTATGTACAAACGGGATACGCTGCCAGCATCCTCCCTCCGATTTCTATAAATCCCGGTTCCATCAGTTCTTCCATAATAAATTCTCTTTTGCTCTTCCCCATATCCCTACTCCTGTATCACATAGGCCTCAACCATGATCCGGTCAAGGGCATTATTGAACGTCCAAACCTCAAAACCATGCTCCCCACATGTTAACTGCTCCACCTCGGTACATCCTTTGGCCCTGGATCTTAGCTGGTATACCTTGATCTGTTCCCGGCTCAATAAATCGTCAGAGCCATAACCCAGCCGCCTGCACAGCTCCTCCCTGTTCTCCCTCTCTGACAGGCTGATCATGTTGTTCATATGCTGTAAAATAATATCGCTGTGGGTAGTAACCGTCATATCAACCTGACCATTGACCAGCTGACAGATCACTCTGGCCATCTTCTGCATCACACAGACCATAACATGTTCATCTGTATGATCTATCCTCTCCCAGATTATTTTGGAAACTGTATACTCAACCCCACCTCGGCTGCCTGGGCCGTGCTGCTGCCCTGTGTCCGCGCGGACTCTATCTCGGCAGCTTCAATCTTACCGTATCCTGTCACCTTTAATTTCCAATGCAATCTCCCAGCCCCTTCCGCCTTCATGGCCTTTAAGCCCCCTTCTTCTCACCCCCGCCTCTCCCCAATCACCTCCAGATACCGCCTAAGGGCGTCCTGCCAGGAAGGCATAGGCTCAAATCCCATGTCCCGAAGCTTAGACTTATCCATCCTGCTGTTCATAGGCCGCTTAGCCCTGGCCGGGTACATGTCGCTGCTGACCGGGCTCACCTTCACCTGGATGCCCGCCTCCTTAAAGATCTCACAGGCAAACTCATACCAGCTGCACAGCCCCTCATTGGTGGCGTGGTAGCGGCCGTATTTCTCCGTCTCCACCATGTCCACAAGAAGCCTTGCAAGGTCATAAGTGTAGGTGGGGGACCCGATCTGATCATCCACCACAGTCAGGCTGTCCCTGGTCTTCCCCAGGTTCAGCATGGTCTTTATAAAATTCTTGCCATTAACCCCAAACACCCAGGCAATGCGCACGATAAAATATTTCTCAAGGGTCTCCACCGCCAGCTCGCCCTCATACTTGGTCTGGCCGTAGACGTTAAGCGGCTCCCGCTCATCATCCGGCTCCCAGGGTCTTTCCCCCTGGCCGTTGAACACATAATCCGTGCTGATGTACATAAGCTTGCAGTCCAGATCCCGGCACACGCTCACAATATGCTCAGTGCCCTTTGCATTGACCAGACGGCACAGCTCCTCATGGTCCTCCGCCGCGTCCACCGCCGTATAGGCCGCACAGTGTACCACAGCCTCCGGCGCCGCCTGGGTGACGACGCGCCTCACGGCCTCCTGATCCGTGATATCCATATTGTCAATGTCTACGCCGACAGCTGTGTGGCCCCTTTTCTCCAGCTCCTTTATCACATCATGCCCAAGCTGCCCCTTCACGCCTGTTACCAATACTTTCATGCTCTTTATTCTCCATATCCGATTTTATGTCCCGTCAGTTTTTTGTGCTCCGTGATCTTTCCCCGGACCACCGCCCATTGACGGCCCGTTTTGTCCTTACTCCAGTCTCTCCCCGTACATCTTTTCAAAATAGTTTGTGTACTCCCCAGAGATGATGTGCTCCCACCACTCCCGGTTATCCAGATACCACTGAATGGTCTGTTCAATGCCCGTGTCAAAATTGTACGTGGGCCTCCACCCCAGCTCCGTCTCCAGCTTTGTCGGGTCAATGGCATACCGCATGTCGTGGCCCGGACGGTCGGTGACAAACCGGATCAGGCTCTCCGGCTTGTGAAGACTCTTAAGAATGGTCTTTACCACCTCCAGGTTAGTCTTCTCATTGTGGCCGCCCACATTGTACACCTCTCCCACCCGACCCTTGTGAAGGATCAGGTCAATAGCCTGGCAGTGGTCCTCTACATGGAGCCAGTCCCTGACATTTTCCCCCTTCCCGTACACCGGAAGTTCTTCGTCAGCCAAAGCCCGGCTGATGATCAGAGGGATCAATTTCTCCGGAAAATGGTAAGGCCCGTAGTTGTTAGAGCACCTGGAAATAGTCACCGGAAGCCCGTAGGTCCTGTAATAGGCCAGTACAAACAGATCCGCGCTGGCCTTGGAGGAACTGTAGGGGCTTGAGGTGTGGATGGGCGTATCCTCCGTAAAAAACAGATCCGGCCTGTCCAGAGGCAGATCCCCGTAGACCTCGTCCGTAGATACCTGGTGATACCGCTTCACCCCCCAGGTCCTGGAAGCGTCCAAAAGCACCCTGGTCCCCATAACATTGGTCTGCACAAAGATGCCCGGGTCTGTGATAGACCGGTCCACATGGCTCTCCGCCGCGAAATTCACCACCATGTCAAACCGCTCCCTCTCAAACAGATCCATAATAAAGGGCTCGTCGGCAATATCCCCTTTGACAAACTTATAATTAGGCTCATGTTCCACGGGCTTTAAGGTCTCCAGATTCCCCGCGTAGGTCAAAAGGTCCAGATTCACGATCTCATACTCCGGATACTTCTTTACCATATGATGAACAAAATTGCCGCCGATAAACCCGGCTCCGCCTGTAACTAAAATCTTCATGATGATCTCCTCCGTCTTCTATCTTACCTTCAATCTTACCAGATGAAACACATTCAGACTGAACGTGTTCAAACTTATATTCCCTAATCCGTTTCTTATTGCCCCTCACAGCCTGACTGTCAGCTGTCAATAAATTTTCCCGCCAGCACGTCCAGCAGATACTGGCCGTATTGGTTCTTTTTCAGAGGCTCAATATTCTCCAAAAGCTGGTCTTTTGTGATCCAGCGGTTTAAGTAGGCGATCTCCTCCAGACACCCCAGTTTCCGGTGCTGGTGGGACTCCATAGTCCGCACAAAGTTGGTGGCGTCCACCAGAGATTCGTGAGTCCCCGTATCCAGCCAGGTAAAGCCCTGACCTAAAAGCTCCACCTCCAGTTTTCCGTCTTCCAGATAGATCCTGTTCAAATCTGTGATCTCCAGCTCGCCGCGGGCGGAAGGCTTTAAGTTCCTGGCATACTCTGCCACCCGGTTGTCGTAAAAATAAAGGCCGGTGACACAGTAGTTGGACTTTGGCTCTGCCGGCTTTTCCTCAATGGAAATGGCCTTGCCGTCAGAATCAAACTCCACAATGCCGAACCGCTCCGGGTCATCGACATAGTAGCCGAACACTGTGGCCCCCTCCTGCTTGTTGGCGGCCCGCAGAAGCCTTTTTTTCAGCCCGTGGCCCGCAAAAATATTGTCCCCAAGGATCATAGCCACATGATCCCCGCCAATAAAGTCCGCCCCGATGATAAACGCCTGCGCCAGCCCGTCGGGAGACGGCTGCACCGCGTAGCTAAGGCTGATCCCAAACTGATGCCCGTCCCCCAGAAGGTGTTCAAACCTTGGAGTATCCTCCGGCGTGGAGATAATCAGGATCTCCCGGATCCCCGCGCTCATAAGCACGGACAGCGGATAGTAGATCATAGGTTTATCGTAAATGGGAAGCAGCTGCTTGGATGTAACCGTAGTCAACGGATAAAGCCTGGTCCCCGACCCGCCGGCCAAAATAATACCCTTCATAGTATGTCCT
>Ga0224483_100826_pt1 | contig 10054 bp, 7 predicted proteins | sample hydfratestSal1_FD_181453 | JGI IMG/M metagenome (GOLD analysis project Ga0224483, IMG submission 181453) | Metatranscriptome of mouse feces microbial communities from Columbus University, Ohio, United States - Sal1 (Metagenome Metatranscriptome) ... | reverse complement strand
CACCAATAGAAAAACTAAGGGCAATAAAAGAAGAACACGGGGAACATTTTTATCCGATACAGGCACTTTGCAAACTTGGTAGTGTTTCCAGAGCAGCCTACTATAAATGGCTGAATCATGAAGTGTCAGAAAACGAACAGGAGAACCGATGGATTGCGGAGTTGATAGAAAAAATTCACAGCGAATCACCGGATAAAGGATATCGCAGAATTCGTGATGAACTGGGACGCTGCCATGGGATCGATGTAAATGATAAGCGGATTCTCCGCATTTTCCGGAAACTTGGTATCAAGTCCACTATTAAATATGCCAATGATGGCTGTACAAGACAAGCGGCAAATCCACAGTATATAGCAGAAAATATACTGAACCGTGAATTTACGGCAAAAACTCCGAATGAGAAGTGGCTAACGGATGTCACAGGGTTCTATTACTATATTGGAATTGAAAAACATAAGGTGTATTTAAGTGCGATTCTTGATCTGTACGACAGAAAAATTGCAGCTTATCGTATCGGTGACAGTAATAACAATCCACTGGTGTTTGATACCTTTGATGATGCAGTTAAATATTTTTTTAATTGTCTACTTGACGGGAAGCAGTTCAGTTTACCGGTTTATTTTTATAGGTCTTTTTTGATTAGCTATATATTGCTCTTTGTAATAATACTTATTACTCGTCAAAGGCTTCCTTAACCTTTTCCATGAATCCCCTTTTCTTTCCCTTTCCTGGCTTTCCATTCTCCTCACCCGCTTTCTGGTTCAAAGAATTTCCCGACAGGCGGTCAAACTCACGCAGTGCCTCTTTTGCCTCTGCGCTTAATTTATCAGGGGTCTGGATGACTAAGGTGACATAGTGGTCCCCTCTGACCTGGGCATTCCTCAGAGATGGGACGCCTTTTCCCTTTAAGCGTACTTTGGTGTCCGTCTTAGTCCCTGCTTTGACTGTATAGACCACATCTCCATCCACAGTAGGAATCTTGACATCCCCGCCAAGAGTAGCCTGTGCAAAGGAAATAGGCACCGTGGAGAAAATATGCATATCCTGCCTCTGGAATATGGGATGTCTGGATACATTGACCTCCACCAGCAAATCTCCTCTTGGGCCTCCGTTTGCCCCGGGTTCACCCTTTTCGCGGATCCTTACGCTCTGGCCGTTGTCAATGCCTGCCGGAATAGAAACCTTGATTCTCTTTTTGCTGGATGTATAGCCTGATCCTGAACAGGATGGACATTTATCTTTGATTACTTTGCCTGACCCGCCGCAGCTAGGACAGGTCTGGACATTCTGAACCGTACCAAAAAAGGACTGCGATGTATAAACCACCTGCCCCTTCCCACCACATTTAGAGCAAGTCTCCGGGGAAGTACCCGGCTTTGCACCAGTACCGCCGCAAACCGAACAGGGATCCTTTAAGACGACTTCCAGCTCTTTCTCACACCCAAAAATCGCCTCTTCAAATGTGATCCGGATACTCTTGCGGATACTTGCCCCCTTCATGGGGCCATTGCCTCCGCGGCCGCCTCTTCTGCTGCCGCCAAACAAATCTCCAAATATATCCCCAAATATATCACTGAAATCCGCACCATTGAAGTCAAATCCGCCGAACCCTCCTGCTCCGCCGGCTCCTCCTTCAAATGCTGCGTGTCCAAACTGGTCATACTGACGGCGTTTTTCAGGGTCACTGAGCACTGCATACGCTTCTGATGCCTCTTTGAACTTCTTCTCTGCCTCGGCATCCCCTGGGTTCATATCTGGATGGTACTTTTTGGCCAGCACACGGTATGCCTTTTTAATTGCCGCATCATCTGCATCCTTTCCCAGGCCAAGCACCTCATAATAATCTCTTTTTGACTCTGCCATAACACTTTACCCTTTCATCTGTCTGCTTATTTCCATAAAGAAATTCTACGAAGCCATAGAAGCTCCGTAGAATCCCTTTTATGATACATTCCTATGCAACTGCCTGTATCATAAAACCCTTCCGGGGATCCACAATTCAGCGTAGAAATCTGCCATCATCCAGATACCCGCTTAGGCGGCGGAATCTCTGAAGCGTAATTCCATGCCTAACTTATTTAGACCTCTTTATAATCTCCATCTACCACATCGTCACCCTGGAAACCGTCTGGAGCCGGGCCTGCCTCCGGGGCCGGGCCGCCTGCAGCGCCTGCTCCTGCCTGCTCATACATCTTTGTGAACAGTTTCTGCGCACTTTCCATGAGTTTTTCCTTGGCCGCCTTAATCTCTGCAACCTGGGCCTCTGTAGTCTCTTCAGGGGCGGATTTAGCGAGAAGGTCTTTCAGAGCCTGGCAGTCAGCCTCCACAGCCGCTTTGTCAGATGCATCCAGCTTATCGCCTACTTCCTTGATAGCTTTCTCTGTCTGGAATACCATGCCGTCTGCTTCATTCCTGGTATCGATGGCCTCTTTGCGCTTCTTGTCCTGTGCCTCAAATTCGGCAGCCTCTTTCACGGCTTTATCGATATCATCGTCTGACATATTGGATCCTGCAGTAATTGTGATGTGCTGCTCTTTTCCTGTCCCCAGGTCTTTGGCAGAAACATTTACAATGCCATTGGCATCAATATCAAAAGTCACCTCGATCTGAGGGATTCCGCGGGGAGCCGGAGGAATACCGTCCAGCCTGAACTGGCCCAGTGACTTGTTATCTCTTGCAAATTGTCTCTCTCCCTGTACTACATTGATGTCAACTGCTGTCTGGTTATCTGCTGCTGTTGAGAAAATCTGGCTCTTCTTTGTAGGAATTGTAGTATTTCTCTCGATCAGCCTTGTGGCAACCCCACCCATTGTCTCAATAGAAAGAGACAGTGGTGTAACATCCAGAAGAAGGATATCCCCTGCACCTGCATCGCCTGCCAGCTTACCGCCCTGTACAGAAGCTCCCAGAGCCACGCACTCGTCTGGGTTCAGAGACTTGCTGGGTTCCTTGCCAGTGAGGCGTTTTACTTCTTCCTGTACTGCCGGGATACGTGTAGAACCACCTACCAGCAATACCTGCCCCAGCTCTGAGGATGTGATCCCTGCGTCTGAAAGCGCGCGTTTCACTGGTTCAGCTGTCTTTTCAACAAGGTCATGGGTCAGCTCGTCAAACTTAGCCCTTGTAAGATTCATGTCAAAATGCTTCGGCCCTTCAGATGTAGCTGTGATAAACGGAAGATTGATATTTGTAGTTGTCGCAGAAGAAAGTTCTTTTTTTGCCTTCTCCGCAGCTTCCTTCAGCCTCTGGAGCGCCATCTTGTCTGTAGAAAGATCCACGCCTTCTTTAGACTTAAAATCTGCCAGCATATAATCTGTAATCTTCTGGTCAAAATCGTCTCCGCCCAGCCTGTTATTGCCGGCTGTTGAAAGTACCTCGATAACTCCATCGCCAATCTCTATAATGGATACGTCAAATGTACCGCCGCCCAGGTCATATACCATGATTTTCTGTTCTTTTTCATTGTCCAGTCCATAAGCCAGGGCTGCCGCCGTAGGCTCATTAATAATACGCTTTACATCCAAGCCTGCAATTTTACCTGCATCCTTTGTAGCTTGGCGCTGGGCATCATTGAAATATGCCGGAACAGTGATGACAGCATCGGTCACTTTCTCTCCCAGATAGCCTTCTGCGTCCGCTTTCAGCTTCTGCAGAATCATAGCTGAAATCTCCTGTGGAGAGTACTTTTTATCATCAATTGTTACTTTATAATCTGTACCCATCTCTCTCTTTATAGAAGAGATCGTCTTATCTGCATTTGTTACTGCCTGGCGTTTTGCAGGCTCACCTACAAGGCGTTCCCCTGTCTTTGTAAATGCCACTACAGAAGGAGTGGTTCTTGCGCCCTCCGTATTTGCAATGACAGTCGGCTGACCCCCTTCCATGACAGCCACACAGCTGTTTGTTGTACCTAAATCAATACCTATTATTTTGCCCATAATCATTTCCTCCTAGAATATTTACTCTAAATTTAGTTTGCTACTTTCACCATACTATGCCTCACTACACTATCGCGGTATGTGTAGCCTTTTTGGAACTCCTCGGCCACTGTGTTCTCCCCTAATTCTTCATCTTCCACATGCATCACTGCATTATGGAAGTCCGGGTCAAATTCGTTTCCTACCGCCTCGATGGGTTTTACCCCAACTTCCTCCAATGTAGTCATCAGCTGTTTATAAATCTTTTCCATTCCCTGTGCAAAGGGGTTGGATTGTTCTTCCTCTGGCACAGCTGCCAGGCCGCGTTCAAAATTATCCACGACCGGAAGAATTTTTTCTATGATATCTTTCGCTCCTATTTCATACATTTGGGACTTTTCCTTATCTGTACGTTTGCGGAAGTTATCAAACTCTGCCATCTGACGGGTAAGTCTGTCTGTCAGATCTTCAATTTTCTCGTCTTTTTTGTCTTTCTTTGGCTTTCGGCCAAACTTTTTTTTCTCTTTAGAGGGTGTATCGCTGCTGCCCTCGTCTTTCCCCTCTATATCAGCCTCCTCTTCCAAGCCGGCTTTGCCGCCTGTCTGGGCATCCTGCTCATCTAGCGGCTCCTCAGCTGCAGCCGCATCAGGCTGCGCATCCTCCTTAGCTGCTTCCTCGGCAGCCTTTGCCTTAGCTTCCTCTACAGCCTCTTTTACAATCTTTTCTTTGCTCATCTCTTCCACCAGCTATTCACCTTCCTGTTCTTTTGGATCTTTATAATAAATCGCATCCAACTCACTTTGCAGAGTTTTCAGCGTCTTCATGACATGTTCATAATCCATCCGTTTTGGGCCGATAATGCCAATCGTGCCTTTCATGCCTTCGCCCAACTCGTAAGTCGCTGTCACAACACTACAGTCCCTCATAGTCTTCACTGGAGCCTCATCCCCAATGTATACTTGGATCCCATGATTCTCCTCACTGGCCAGCGTCTCAGTCACAAGGTCTGCCAACTGCTGCTTTTCCTCGAATGCACTGATAATCTCCTGGGCACTCTGCTTATCGCTGAGTTCTGGGTATTTAAAAATATTTGTGGCGCCGCTTGTATAAATTTCCATGTCCTCATCCACATGGATGATCTCGGCCACGGCATCCAGGACATCGCTGATAACCTGGCTGTGGATTCCCGCCTGCTCTTTCAGCCTTGCTATCAGCCCCAGATTGATTTCCTCAATTGACATTCCGTTGAGCGTCGTATTGAGCAGCATATTCAGCTTAAGAAGATTCTCATTACTTAGTGTTTCACCAACCTCAATAATCTTATTCTTAATCACGTTGCCGCCCATCACAATCACAGCCACAATCTGCTCTTCGTCTACCTGGGAAAGCTGGATAAATTTAAGTGTATTCCTGCTGTTGACCGGGGCTGAAACCATAGTCGCGTAGTTCGTATTGGCTGCCAGGACTTTGGCCGCCTGCTTCAGCACTTTATCTACCTTATCGGTCTTTTCCAGCATCTTGTTCTTCAGCTCTGTGATCTCTTGTTCCTTTTCCTCCATCAGCATATCAACATACAGCCGGTATCCTCTGTCTGAAGGGATACGCCCCGCCGATGTATGAGGCTGGAATATATATCCCAAATCCTCCAGGTCAGCCATCTCATTCCTGATAGTAGCTGAACTCAGATTCAGCTCTGTATATTTTGAGAGGGTCCGTGAACCTACAGGCTCCCCTGTCTCCAGGTAATTCTGGATAATAGCCTTTAAGATCACCAGCTTCCTGCTGCTCAGCTCTGTGCCTATATCCAACGCCAACCCTCCTCCTTTCTGTATCTGAGTTCCTGTTAGCACTCCCTACTTTTGAGTGCTAACACCTTACGTATATTAAGATAGCACCCTGATTTCTTTTTGTCAACACTGTTTATAGATTTTTTATAGCTAGATTATATCTGTTCATTTATATGCCAGGCCATCCGTCCCCATGGGCAGTAAATTTCTCAGCTTTACTGTATTTTGGGTTCCATAAACTCTACAAATACCCGGTTACTTAAATCTGTCCCCCTTTTTGTCAAGTAGATCCTGTCACCAGATACAGCCGTAAGGCCCATGCTCCCCAGCCTGTCCAACTGCGGCCCGTAGACCCTGCCGATGTCTATCCCAAATGTCTCCCGGAAACACGCGGCTGACACGCCTTCTGTTTTCCGCAGGCCCAGGAACATAAATTCCTCCATCTCTTCTTCTATAGTAAGGTGTTCCAGCTCCCGGCAGATATCTGTCTTTTTGCCTGCCCATTCCAGATATTCACCCATATCCTCCGTGTTATGGTATCTCATATGGCCTATCAGTGAAGCCGCCCCAAGGCCTGCTCCCAGATATTCCCGGCGTTCCCAGTACCCCAGGTTATGTTTGCATTCAAATCCTTGCCTTGCGTAGTTGGAAATCTCATATTTCATATAGCCATATTTTAAAAGAGTCTCTTCCGTCACCTCATAAATGGCCCGCTCTGTGTCCTCGTCGGGAAGCCGGGGAAATCCCTTGCCCCTCCCCTCCCCATACATCTCATGAAAAGGGGTTTTCTCCTCCACAATAAGGCTGTATGCAGAGATATGCTCCGGCCCAAGTCCGGCCACTGCAGCTAATGTCTTTTTCCAGCTCTCTAATGTCTGTCCGGGTATAGCGGATATTAGGTCCACATTGATATTCCAGAATCCTTCCCTGCGGGCCATTTCATAAGTCTGAAGGAATTCCTGGAAGGTATGGATCCTTCCCAAAAGTCTCAATTCCTGGTCATTGGCCGACTGCAGCCCAAGGCTGATGCGGCTGACTCCCCCACACCTCCAGGCCTCCAGCTTGGCCTTGTCCACAGTCCCGGGATTGGCCTCCATGGTAATCTCTGCCTCCTTAGCCAAATGGAAGGAGGTTTTAACAGCCTGCAGAAGAGACTCCGCCTGTTCAGCCTTCAATATAGAAGGCGTCCCGCCGCCTATAAACACAGTTGACACTTGATAAGCACTGTCAAGCTGGGAGGAAAGCCCTCTTAGCTCTTCTAGCAGTGTATCTATATATAACTGCCGTATCCTTTCATCTGAAGAAAAGGATAGAAAGTCACAGTACAGGCACTTTTTTATGCAAAAGGGAATATGGATATATAACCCCAGCTCCTTTTGTCCCCTCATTTCTTTATCTTCCTTTATAATCAAAGTCCCCGATGCAAGCATACGGGGCATCAAACCAGCAGCCATGCAGGCATCAGGGTATTAGACCCTGGCGGCAGCCGCCAAATAGACGTGTAAACATGTCCGCCTGGCTCATTGCCCGCGGAAATAAATATTATCCAGCTGATACCTGCCTATAAATTTAATTATCATCCAACTTCAGGACACTCATGAAAGCTTTCTGGGGGATTTCCACATTTCCCACCTGGCGCATACGTTTCTTTCCCTCCTTCTGCTTTTCCAGCAGCTTCTTCTTACGGGAAATATCACCTCCATAGCACTTTGCCAGTACATCCTTACGCATAGCTTTCACTGTCTCGCGGGCAATAATTTTGCTGCCAATGGCTGCCTGGATGGGGATCTCAAACAACTGTCTGGGGATCTCCTCTTTCAGCTTCTCGCACATCTTCCTCCCCCGCTCATATGCCGTGCCGCTGTGTACAATAAAGGAGAGCGCATCCACTTCTTCCTTATTTATAAGAATATCCAGCTTTACAAGCTCTGCCTGCTCATAGCCGAGCATTTCATAGTCAAAGGACGCATAACCTCTGGAGCGGGATTTCAGGGCATCAAAAAAGTCATAGATAATCTCATTGAGGGGCAGATGATAATTCAGCACTGCACGCTTCTCTTCAATATATTCCATACCCTGATACACACCTCTGCGCTCCTGGCACAAATCCATAATCGCCCCGATGAATTCCGAAGTCACCATAATCTCTGCTTTCACAATAGGTTCTTCCATATACTCGATCTCAGCCGGGTCAGGCAGATTTGTAGGATTGGTAAGTTCAATCACTTCGCCGTTTGTCTTATGCACCTTATAGATAACACTGGGCGCTGTTGTCACCAAATCCAAATTATATTCCCTCTCTAATCGCTCCTGAATAATCTCCAGGTGCAAAAGGCCCAGGAAGCCACATCGGAATCCAAATCCCAGGGCCACAGAGGTCTCCGCCTCGAACTGCAGGGCCGCATCATTGAGCTTAAGTTTCTCCAGGGCATCTCTTAAATCTGGATACTTAGCGCCGTCCGCCGGATATAAGCCGCAGTACACCATAGGATTTACTTTTTTATACCCAGGCAAGGGCGACTCGCAGGGGCGCTGGGCATTGGTCACTGTGTCCCCGACCTGGGTATCCTTTACATTTTTTAGGCTGGCCGTCATATACCCCACCATGCCTGCGCTCAATTCCTCACAGGGGATAAACTGCCCCGCCCCAAAGTATCCTACTTCCACCACATCTGCCGTAGTGCCAGTGGCCATCATTCTAATCGTAGTCCCTTTCCTCACAGTCCCCTGCTTAATTCTGCAGAAAACAATTACACCTTTATATGAATCGTACACAGAGTCAAAAATCAATGCCTGCAGAGGAGCCTGGGCATCCCCCATAGGGGCAGGTATCTTCTGCACAATCTGCTCCAGCACCTGCTCCACATTCAGCCCTGTCTTTGCAGAAATCAAAGGCGCGTCCTGGGCCTCAATGCCGATGACGTCCTCAATCTCCTCTATTACCCGCTCTGCATCTGCACTTGGCAGATCTATCTTATTGATAACAGGCATCACATCCAGATCATGATCCAGGGCCAGGTATACATTTGCCAGTGTCTGGGCCTCCACGCCCTGGGCGGCGTCCACCACCAAAATTGCGCCGTCACAGGCTGCCAGGCTGCGTGAAACCTCATAATTAAAATCCACATGCCCGGGAGTGTCAATCAAATTAAATATATATTCTTCTCCGTCCTTTGCCTTATATACTGTACGGACGGCCTGAGCCTTAATGGTAATCCCCCGCTCCCGCTCCAACTCCATATTGTCCAGCACCTGGGACTGCATCTCACGGCTCGTCAAAAGTCCTGTCATTTCGATAATCCTGTCAGCCAACGTAGATTTCCCATGGTCTATATGAGCAATAATACAAAAATTCCGGATTTTACCCTGATCAAATTCTGACAATTTTTTATCCTCCCATTTATATACAGCTTATCTCTTTTTTCCAAATTTATGCCAATTGTTATCCTATCACAATGCCATTTATATTGGCAACTGCTTTTTCTCCCCTATGAGGCGGATGAATGCTTCACAATAAAGACTTCCACTGCCAGCGTATCCGTAAGCCTGCCTGTCTTCACGCTCTCCTCCGCCTGGGCGCTGTCTTCCATCACGGCCCTGAGCTCCCCCATCCGAAAATGTTTTGCCTGCTCCATATATTTTCCAGCCACGAAAGGATGTAGTCCTGCCCTGGAGGCAATTTCTTTTCTTCCATACCCTTTCTTCTGCAGATCCCTGACCTGGTACAGGATTCGGTATTGTCTTGTCAGTAAAAACAAAATACGCATAGGCGGCTCCTTGGACGCCAGAAGCTCATAATATAGATCCAGGGCCCGTTTCTGGTTCTTATCCGCCACAGCACTAACCATATCAAATATATGGTTGGAGATCTGTGTGACACAGACTGCATCAATATCCTCTGCTGAAATACTGTCCTGCCCCCACGTATAACAGAAAAGCTTTTCTGCTTCCTTCTGTATATTCTCCATATCAGTGCCCACTTTATGAAGGAAATGCAGGACTGCAGCATCTGTAATCTGCTTCTTTTCCCTGCGCACCATGCCAAGGATCCATTTTTTCAGGGTGGCCCCATCCTGGGCCGACAGTTCAGCCACATATCCCTTGGCCTTGACTGCCTTATACAGCTTGCTGCGCTTGTCCACTTCATCTTCAACAAATATCAAACTTGCCGTCTTTGGCAGTCCTTTCAAATATTCTGCCAGCTCTGCCCCTGCACTTTTAAAAAGTCCCGTATTTTCCAGCACGATCAGCCTTCTGTCAGCAAAGAAGGGCAGCGTCTCCGCCAGATCTGTCACTTCCCGGATATTTATGCCCTTCCCTTCATAAAAGGCATAGTTCATTGTATCTCCT
>Ga0224483_100823_pt1 | contig 10071 bp, 4 predicted proteins | sample hydfratestSal1_FD_181453 | JGI IMG/M metagenome (GOLD analysis project Ga0224483, IMG submission 181453) | Metatranscriptome of mouse feces microbial communities from Columbus University, Ohio, United States - Sal1 (Metagenome Metatranscriptome) ... | reverse complement strand
CTGACATTTACGGGCTGTTATTATGGATGCCTGTCAGGAGGTACTACACATGCAATTTCCCGATTCCTTTTTTGAAGATGAGGTAAGAGACGGTTTCTATGTGCCCGCGATCATGAAACGCTCCTGGGCCGCCGAGCTGGAGGTCTTAAACGAGGTTGCGAAGGTCTGCGAAAAGCACAATATCCGCTGGTTCGCTGATTTCGGCACGATGCTGGGAGCCGTGCGCCACGGCGGCTTTATCCCGTGGGACGATGATGTGGATATCACGATGCTGCGCGAGGATTACAACCGTTTTGTCGCTATCGCGGAAAAGGAATTGCCGGAGGGCTATTATGTGCCTCAGAACTCGCCGGATGAATACCGCTCCCTCACCAGGGTGTGCAACGGGCAAAATATCCGCGTCGATAAGGAGCGCATGGAAACTTATCATGGCTTTCCTTTTGTGGCGGGTATTGATGTGTTCGCCCTGGATTATATCGCGCCGGATCCGGAGGACGAAGAATTCCGCAAAAGCCTCTGCCTGATCGTCTATCATGCCGCGCTGACAATCAACGAGGAAAATCAGGATACAGAGGAGATGCAGGCCCAGGTTGCAGGCATTGAGGAGCTTCTCTCCGTAAAGCTTGACCGGAGCCGCTCCCTGAAAAATCAGCTCTACGATCTGCGTGAAAGCCTGTTTTCCATGTATACGGCAGAGGAGGCGAACGAGATCGCGCGTATGCCGAGCTGGGTCTTCAACCGCTCGCGCAAGTATCCCGCATCACTGTACCGTGATACGGTTCTGTTTCCCTTTGAAGGCATGATGCTCCCGATAGCGGTGGAATATGATCACGCCCTGCGTATTAAGTACGGCGATTACATGAAATTCAGCCGTTACGGCGGCGACCACGATTATCCGGGTTACAAGACACAGGAGGAACAGCTCCTGGCCGCGCTTGACGGGAGCGGGCCGATCCCGTTCCGGTATGAGTTTTCTCCTGATGATTTAGAGGGAGCCGGCAGGCCGCAGGCGAAGAAGGAAAAAAGCAGGGAAGAGGATGGCAGACGCAGGGAAATCGTGTTCCTTCCCTTTAAGGCATCCGCCTGGGCAGCTTTAGAGCCCTGGTGGAAGGAGGCAGGCAGGCTTTCAGACTGTGATGTGTATGTGATTCCGGTTCCGTATTATTACCGGAACTTTGACGGAAGCTTCCGCGACATGCGCTATGAAGGAAGGGAGTTTCCGGATGATGTGCCGGTCACGGATTATAACAGCTATGATTTTGCCGTTCGCCAGCCGGACATGATTGTGATTCAGAACCCATACGACGAATATAATCTCACAACCAGCGTTCACCCGTTTTTTTATGCCCGGAACTTGAGGCAGTTTACAGAGCGCCTGGTCTATATCCCCTGGTTTCAGCAGGATGATGCGGCGTTTGACAGCCCGCAGGCGCAGAAAAACATGAAATATCATGCGGCCATGCCCGGCGTTGTCCTTGCCGACAGGGTGTACGTACAGCCCGGGAAGATGCGGCAGGCATATATTGATTTCCTGACAGGATTTTCCCGGGGAGAGGGAAGAACAGTCTGGGAGGAGAAAATACAGGAGGGAGACGAACATGCAATTTCCGGATTCCTGGTTTGAAGATGAGGTACGGGACGGCTTTTATGTTCCGGCTCTGATGAAGCAGGCATGGGCGGCTCACATGGAGGTCCTCCATGATGTGGCCAGAATCTGCGAGCGGCATCACATACGATGGTTTGCCGATTTTGGAACCATGCTGGGAGCCGTAAGGCACCGCGGTTTTATCCCCTGGGACGACGATATGGATATCTGTATGCTCCCGGACGATTATATCCGTTTTAATGAGATCGCAGAAAAAGAGCTCCCTGACGGGTGCTATATCCCGCGCGGAGAGGGGAATGATTTCCGCCTGATTACGACGGTATGGAGTACGCGCGACATCTGTACCGACCAGGCCTATCTTCAGAAATACCATGGATTTCCCTTTGTCGCAGGCGTGGACATTTTTCCGGTCTTCTATGTGCCGTCGGATCCGGAGCTGGCCGACAGACAAAAGCAGCAGCTACGGTTCACATACCGCGCCGCGTGTTCCATTGATGAGGGAAATCAGGCTTCAGAAGAGGCTGAAGCGATCCTGTCACAGGTGGAAGAGATGCTCGGCGTCTGCCTTGACAGGCGTAAAGCTTTAAAGGATCAGCTTTTCCTTCTGGTTAAACAACTGTTTTTGCGCTACACGGCTCAGGACGCGCAGGAAGCCGCGCACGGAACCTGGTTTCTGTATGATTTGCCGCGCAAGTATCCTCTCACATGCTTTCGCGATTCCATGCCGTTTCCGTTTGAAACGATGCAGGTTCCCGTACCGGCCGGATATGATGCGATGCTGACCACTGTCTACGGCGACTATATGAGCCTTATACGCAATGGGAATTCCCACTCATACCCGTTTTACGACGCCTATATCCAGCGGCTGGAAGAAGAGATGGCAAAGCAGGGAACCAGGACCCGCCTTTCCTGGCATTTTTGCGAAGCGGACCTGGAGAAAACGCGTGAAACAACACTTGCTGAGGAATTTGCCCTGCTGGCGGATTCCATACACAGCGATATTCTGCATTCGATAGAGAGGAATGACTTTGACGGGGCCCGGACGCTTCTTGAGAGCTGCCAGGGCACAGCCGTTCAGATTGGCCTTGCGCTGGAGCGCGCAGATTCCGAAGGCGCTCCTGCCGTCGGTTTTCTGGAGGAATACTGCGAACAGATCTGGCAGCTCTATAACCGGCTTGGAACAAAACCGCTCAGCATGGAGCGCGCCGCAGAGGACATAAACCGTCTTCAGGCGCTCCTTCGCGCCGCGGCAGACTGTGTAACCAACAGGAACAAAAAAGAGATCGTCTTCCTGCCCTGCAGGGTCTCCCAATGGCGCAGTATGGAACCCGCATGGCGCGCTGCTGTGGCACGGCCGGATCTGAATGTCTACGTGATTCCCGTTCCATATTTTTATAAGCGCGCGGAGAGCGGCGCGGGAGAGATTTGCTGTGATTTGGAACACTTTCCGAACGAGATTCCTGTTACGGATTACAACAGCTATGATTTTAAAAACCGCCGGCCGGACATGATCATGATTCAGGTTCCTTATGACCAATATAACCCTGCGTTCAGCGTACATCCGTTTTTCTACTCCAAAAACCTGAAGCGATATACGGATCTGCTGGTTTATATGCCCGGATTGGCACTGGATGAAGCTGAATTCACGGAAGCCTGTTCGCTGAAAAATCTCAGGCATTACATTGCCATGCCGGCCCTGGTCCATGCAGATGAAACCGTCGTGCCTTCCGAAGATGTCCGGAAAGGGTATATCGACATCCTGACAAACTATGCCGGAGAGGCGACCAGAACGATATGGGAGGAGAAAATCACATGCAATTCCCGGATTCCTTTTTTGAAGACGAGGTGAGGGACGGCTTTTATGTGCCGGCACTGATGAAGCGCTCGTGGGCGGCGCAGATGGAGGTTTTGAGCGATATAGCGAAGGTCTGTGAAAAGCACCATATCCTGTGGTTTGCAGATTTCGGGACGCTTCTGGGGGCGGTGCGGCATGGCGGCTTTATCCCCTGGGACGATGATCTTGATATCTGCATGCTCCGGGACGACTGGCTCCGTTTCAGGGAGATTGCGCGCCGCGAGCTGCCCCCCGGATATTATATCCCGCAGGAATTACATGAGGACTACCGCCTGCAGCTCCCGGTGCAGAATAACCGGAATATCTCCTGGGAGAAAACCCGCCTGGAAAAGTTCCACGGCTTTCCTTTTACGACAGGGGTTGATATCTTCGCTTTGGATTACGTCGCCCCGGATCCGGAAGACGAGAAGCTTCGTAAGGATCTTACATGCATTGTCAACTTTGCCGCCGCGCGTATCGACGAAGACAATCAGAATACAGAGCAGGTGCAGGGCATTATCTCACAGATAGAGGATATGCTGGCTGTGGATATCGACCGCAGCAGGCCGGTCCGGCCGCAGCTCTTAGACCTCAGGGACAGCCTGTTTGCACTCTATACGGGCGCAGAAGGATGTACACAGGTGGCCTCCATGCATCACTGGGCGAACGGCGAGCCGTGGATCTATCCCCTTGATGCTTTCCGAAACCCTGTGAAGCTTCCGTTTGAGACGATGGAAGTGTACGCCCCCTCGTGCTACGATATGCTCCTTACGATCCAATTCGGAGATTACATGAAATTCTGCCGTACCGGCAGCGCGCACAATTATCCCATTTATGAGACCCAGAAGAAAAAGGTGATCCGGCTGCTTGGCGAAGAATCTCTGCCCTGTATCTACCGCTTTTCCGCTGACGACCTGAAAAAAAAGCGGATAAAAGGCAAGAGCCGGATGTGGAAACCGATCGAGGACTTTCTGCAGGCGGCGGAGAAGATAGATCATTCCCTTCCCGGCTTAATCAGGGCAAATGACACAGATACTGCCAAAAGCCTTTTAGAGAGCTGTCAGCAGAGCGCTGTGCTTGTCGGAACCGCTCTTGAGGAAACTGGCTGGAGCGTGTCCGCCACAGTAGGGTTCCTGGAAGAATACTGCGCCGCCGTGGGCAAGGTTTACGAAATGCTCGCCAAACCCGAACGCCCCTGTACAGATATGGACTGCCGCCTTCCTGATGATCTGCTCACCCGCATAGGCGAAAGCTCCAGACATGATGTACATGAGAGGCGGGAAGTTATATTCCTGGTCTGGAAAGCTTCCTTCTGGAACAGCTTTGAGCCTTACTGGAGACAGGCAGAAAACGATCCAAACTGCGATGTCTATGTGATACCAGTCCCCTGTTATTACAAGAACCGGCAGAAGGATGGCTTAAGCTCCATGTGTTGCGAGAGCCTGTCCCTTCCGGATTATGTGCGCGTTACGGATTACCGCTCCTATGACCCGGCAGTCCGTCAGCCGGACGTTATTTTTATCCAGAATCCTTATGATGAATATAACCTGACGCTTACCGTGCACCCTGCCTTTTATTCCAGGGTTCTGAAACAATACACGGATCAGCTTGTGTATATCCCTCCCTTTGCGCTGGACGGGGAATATATGGAGGATCCAAAAACGATTGCCAATATGAAATATTATGTGACCATGCCCGGCGTAATACATGCGGATACGGTAGTTGTCCCGTCTGACACGGTCAGACGGGCATATATCGATTTTCTTACGGAAACTGCCGCAGAAAGCCCGGCGCAGATATGGGAGGAGAAGATCACATGCAATTTCCAGATTCCTTTTTTGAAGACGAGGTAAGAGACGGCTTCTATGTACCGGCCATCATCAAGCGGGGCTGGGCGGCGCAGATGGAACTCCTTGAGGATATCGCCGCTATCTGCAAAAAGCATCACATCCGCTGGTTCGCTATGTGGGGAACCCTGCTTGGAGCAGTACGGCATGGCGGCTTTATTCCATGGGATGATGATATTGATATCGCTATGCTGCGCGATGATTATAACCGTTTTATGTCTGTCGCAAGACAGGAACTGCCGGAGGGATATTACCTTCCTCTGCGGGGAAATATAGACACCTCGAATATGGTGTCCGCTGTCTGGAACGGGACGGAATTTCCGCTTAAAGGGGCGCTCCTGGAAAAATTCCACGGTTATTTTTTTCCACAGGGCATTGATATCTTTCCCTTTGACTACGCAGCTCCTAATCCGGAGGATGAACAACTGCAGAGGGAACTTCTGTCCATTACTTTTGAAATTAAAGCTTCGGTCGGCAGAAATGAGGATACAGACAAACTAAATGCCGTAATCACAAGCCTGGAAGAAATGCTGCGCATTACCTTTGATAAGAATAAACCCCTGGAGGAACAACTGGACGTTTTGATAGAACAGCTCTCCTCACTATATACCGCCAGAGATGCGACGGAGGTCATGTACACACCCGACTGGTATTCCGGAAAACCATTTAAATGGCCGGCCAGCTATTTCCAAAATCTGCGTATGCTTCCATTTGAAGGATTCGAGCTCCCGGTTCCCTCCGGATATGAGGATATTCTGAAGGTGCGATATGGAAACTATATGGAGCTCTGCTACAGCGGGGGATGCCATAATTACCCGATTTACCGGAATTTAGAAAAACAAGTGGACAATGCTGCCGTTGACAGGCTGTTATACACATACCATATTTCTGCCGGGGATATAAAACGTCCGGACAGCCAGACAGCGGCGGCCCCGGAAAAGCTGGTGGAACAGTTCCTTCTTCTGACAGAGAAGCTCCATACGCAGATCGCTCAGGCCATCTTTTCGGAAAACCCGGAACAGGCAAAAACGCTTCTGGAACTCTGCCAGCAAAGCGCCATTCAGGTTGGCGATCTCCTGGAAAAGAAATGGGGCGCGCGCTTACATACCGTTGCCCTGCTGGAACAATACTGTGAACTGATATGGCAGATCTATGAGCCTCTGGCACAGGGGGGGGGTCCGCTGCTGGATATGTCCGGTATTCAGATGCACCTTGGCGCGCTGCGTGACCAGATCAGCACCTGCGCCGGGGAGGAGCTGGGCAGGAAAAGGGAAGTCGTGTTTCTTCCCTGGAAAGCCTCCGGGTGGAGTATCCTTAAGCCGCTGTGGGAAGCCGCGCAGCATGATCCGGACTGCACAAGCTATGTGATCCCTATTCCGTACTGCTATAAAAATCTGGATGGCGGCATGAAAACCATACAGTATGAGGGGGAGCTATTTCCGGACGATACAGCCATAACCGACTACAGAAGCTATGATCTCCAAAATCGGCGGCCGGATGTTATAATTATCCAGAATCCTTATGACGGGCATAATCTCACAACCAGCGTCCCTCCATCCTTTTATGCTGCAAACTTAAAGCAGTATACGGATAAGCTGGTCTATGTCCCGTACTTTACACTGGACGAAATCCGCCCTGGGAACAAAAAAGCATTTATAAACATGGAGCATTACGTATCCATGCCCGGCGTGGTTCATGCGGATATAGTGATTGTCCAGTCAGAACAGATGAGGCAGTCCTATATCGACTTTCTTGTGAAATCTGCCGGAGAGGACACAAAACAAATATGGGAGGAAAAAAATTACATGCAATTCCCGGATTCCTTTTTTGAAGACGAAGTAAGGGACGGCTTTTATGTACCGTCCATGATGAAGCGGGCCTGGGCTGCGTCGCTTGAAGTATTGGAGCATGTGGCAGGGATTTGTGCAAAACACAATATCCGGTGGTATATCTATTTCGGAACCCTGCTCGGGGCAGCCAGGCACGGCGGGTTTATTCCCTGGGATGATGATCTGGATATCTGTATGATGCGCGACGATTACATACGCTTTAACAGAGTGGCTCCAAAAGAGCTGCCAAAAGAGTATCTGATTAAAAACCAGCCAAATGAATACCGTATACACACGACCATATGGAATTCTGACTGTATTTCACTGGAAGAAAAGCGTCTGAAAAAGAGTCATGGCTTTCCGTTTATGGGCGGTATTGATATTTTTCCATTCGATTACCTGGCGCATGACGGGGAGGATGAGGAAATACGCAGAAGCCTCGCCGCTCTAACCTATCATACAGCTATGCATATAGGGGAGGACGGCCGTTATTCACCCGAAATAAAACAGCAGATTGCCGAGATTAAGAACTATCTTCATATCACCTTTGACAAACGCCGCCCCTTAAGACAGCAGTTGTTCTCTCTGGCGATTGATCTGTTTTCGATGTACACAGACAAAAAACACCGGGATGAGGTGGTGCGCATGCACTGCTGGATCTCCGATGGGCCCCGGCCGCGGCCCTATCCTATTGAATACTTTGGAGAGCCGGCCATGCTCAATTTTGAGGGAATGGAGTTTCCGGCTCCTTCTGCCTGGAAGACGATCCTTGAGCTTGAGTACGGCGATTATATGAAGCCTTCCCGCGGCGGCAGCGGCCATATTTATCCCTTCTACCGCGCCCAGGAGGAAGATATGATCGAACAGATTCCGGGGGGACGGGCGCCCTATAAATATTATTTCGACGCCAGGGAACTGGATGACAGGCGGGTCAGTCCGTCCGTCCTCGTGAGAAGCTTTACTGCCATGGTATCAAAAGCTCACCTGGAAATCGAGAAAAGCCTTAAGGAAAACTCCTCCGATACAGCAAAAGGACTCCTGGAAGTATGCCAGACCAGCGCCATTCAGACCGGAACAGCCTTAGAGCAGCTTGGTGAAGACGGGCTTGTCAAAATCCTGGAGGAATATTGTGAAGCCGCCTGGCAAATTTATGAGAAGCTCGGGACGTCCGCCGGCCGGCCCGAAGATATCCGCCGCGGCCTGGACCTCCTGCTGGATCGGCTTGCGCAGCGCATGTCTGAGCCTGCCTGCCAGCGCAGGGAGATCGTATTCCTTCCGTTTAAAGCCGCCGGCTGGGAAAGAATTGAGCCCTTCTGGAAAGAAGCTGCCGCAGATACGGAATGTGATGTATATGTCATTCCTGTTCCATATTACTATAAAAATCTAAACGGCAGCCTGCGGGATATGCAGTATGAAGCCGGGCAGCTTCCAGACTATGTTCCTGTTACTGACTACAGGCAGTATGATTTTAAAAAGCGCCGTCCGGACACGGTATTTATTCAGAATCCATATGACGAATACAATCTGGCTATAAGTGTTCCGCCGTCCTTTTTCGCCCGCAGCTTAAAGCCATATACAAAGAAGCTCGTATATGTGCCTCATTTCGTCCTGGACGAATCCGAAATGGCTGATCCAAAGGTCGCTGAAAATATGGAATATTACGTTTCTACCCCCGGCGTCGTGCATGCAGACACCACGATTGTGCAGTCCGCAGGAATACGCCAGGCTTACATTGATTATCTGGCCAAATTTGCCGGAGAGGAAACCCGGGGCATCTGGGAAAAGAAGATTCACTGCCGCTGAGGCTGTCAGATGATATCCATATCGACCCGTTTCTCAAAATCGCATATGACTCCGGATATGGCTTTCGTTATATCCGGGTCAATATACGACATGCTTTTTTGTGTCTCAATGGATTTTACGAACGATACCATCTCATACCGTATACCTTCCCCGTCCAACTGATAAAAGTAGCGCTTATTGTCCGCAGGATTTTCATAGCGGATCTCAAAATAATCGGTCTTCCACCACGGCGCCGGGACATAGATGTATCCCTTCGTTCCGGAGATAATCATCTCCCCTTCTGATTTAATTCCCTTTCCGACCTTTACAGACGCAACTGCGTCCGGATATAGAAAATCGATCTTCGTAAAGGAATCCAGATTACATTCTTTATCTGCAAAGCTCGATATAATATGCTTTCTCGAATACTGCGTCCCCAAAAGCTGGAACACAGGCAGCAATGCCGCAGGGCCCCATGCACAGATGCTGTTCCATATCAGCTTTCTCTTTTCTTCCGGTATGTGGTAGATATCGCTCAGGCTCGTACATGTTGTGTCCACGGAAACCACCTTGCCGATTCTTCCGCTTTTCACCAGCAGCAGAAGCCTTGAATAGGCTGTCGAATAAGCTGTCTTGATAGCGTCGCCCAGGATGCAGCCTTTTTTTACGGCCAGCTCTGAGAGCTCGTCAAACTGAACCGGATCCAGCACGACCGGAGACTCACAGATCACATGCTTTCCCCTCTCAAGCGCCATTTTGATATCCCTGTAATGCCTCGTGGGATGCGAAGCGATATAGACCGCTTCCACGCCGTCTAAAAATTCCGGATAGCTCTGCTCCCATCTGCAAAGCTTCTGAAGCGTCTGAGGCAAAACATAGTAGTGTTCCGCATATACAGCCGCTACCGACAGTCCGTTTACGAATCTGCACTCCTTCTCAATCTTGCTCAAAACACCCGATTCTCCAACCAGCCCCAGCTTGACCTCGTGTCTCTGCGCCCGGATATCGGAGCTGGATATCCCCTGCGTCCTCTCAAGATAAATCACCTTGCAGTATTCGTTTAAATAGTCAAACTTTCCGACCCAGTCAGAGCCCACGGTAAAAATATCGATCCCATACCGTTTTATGTCATCGATCTTCTGCCCCTCATATTCCTCGATAATGATCTCGTCT
>Ga0224483_100821_pt1 | contig 10098 bp, 7 predicted proteins | sample hydfratestSal1_FD_181453 | JGI IMG/M metagenome (GOLD analysis project Ga0224483, IMG submission 181453) | Metatranscriptome of mouse feces microbial communities from Columbus University, Ohio, United States - Sal1 (Metagenome Metatranscriptome) ... | reverse complement strand
GTTAAAATCAAAGAACTCCGCGGCGTTGTTATAGCAAACGTCTTCCACTATTTTCCCTAAACGGGGCAGTTCTTCAACGGGGTACTGTCCGCTCTCTACAAGTCTGCCGAGCATCTGGCACAGCAATCTTCTGTAATACTCGTGACGGGGATAAGCAAGGAAAGAACGGCTGTCTGTAAGCATTCCCACGGACTGCGCGACAAGCCCTACCTGCATAAGAGTTTCAAGGTTCTGCCTCATACCGTCCTGCTGGTCAAGGAACCACCATGCGGTGCCGACCTGCACCCTGCCCTTTACGCCCTCTTTCTGGAAACAACCTGCAAGCACCGTCAAAGCATAGTTGTCTCTGGGGTTGAGGCAGTAAAGAATTGTTTTGGGCATATTTCCGTCTTTATCGAGCTCGCCGAGAAGCGCGGAAAGTTTTTCCATATATACGGCGTCTTCGATAGCGTCGTAGCCCGTGTCGGGCCCAATTTTTTCAAGCATTGATTTGGAGTTGTTGCGGAGCGCACCGATGTGATACTGCTGAACCCAGCCGTACTTTGCGTACTCCTTGCCCAAGAACACTAAGATATAGCCCTTGTACTTGTCCTGTTCTTCTTCCGAAATAGCGGCGCCCTTCATTCCCTTTAAGAAAATTTTGTTTGCTTCCGCATATGTCGCAGGGGCGTAGTGAACGACGTCAAGCGCGTGGTCGGAAAGTTTTGAGCCCATTTCGTCGAAGAACTTAATTCTATCCGAAAGCGCGCCGCACAAATCCTGCAAAGATTTAATGGGTCTGCCTACGACTTTCGCAAGTTGGTTCACCCAGCTTGCGAACCAGGAAAGTTCGACGTTTATTGCCTTGTCGGGACGGAACGCAGGGCGCACCTTGACTTTCAGGGTTTCGTCCGCATTCATTTTTTTATGCCATTCGAGGCTGTCCACAGGGTCGTCGGTCGTGCAGACCGTCCTTACGTTGAACTTGTACATCATCTCTCTTGCCGTCAAGGTTTCCAGAACCTTGTTGGCTTTATCCCAGATGACTTTTGCGTTTTCTTCGTTTATTATTTCGTCAATGCCGAAATATCTTCTCATTTCAAGGTGCGACCAGTGATACAAAGGGTTGCCCACAAAATAAGGCATACTCTCTACGAACTGCATATATTTTTTGTAGTCGTCGTCGGGACCGGAAATGCTGTCCTCGGCATAGCCGCGCGCGCGGAGGGCGCGCCATTTGTAGTGGTCGCCGTACCTGTCGCCTGCGCCGAGCCAAACTTCTGCAAGGTTTCTGAATTTCTTATCCTCGTAAATTTCCTTGGGTTGAAGATGGCAGTGATAGTCTATAATAGGCATATTTTCGGCGTGCTCGTGATAGAGCTTTTTCGCCGTTTCCGTGTCAAGAAGAAAGTCTTTGTCCATAAACGCTTTTATCATAATGTAACCCCCGTTTTGAAAATAGCTATTTCTTTGGTTTCGTTTATTTCGTTTTTGGCAAGTTTGCCGTTCGCCGTTTCGACGATAAGGTCAATAAGTTTCTCAAGCTGCGTATCAAAATCGCTTTCGAGCACAGCGCCTGCATTGAAGTCAATCCAGTTAGCCTTGCTTTCCGCAAGCTCGGTATTCGTTGCTATTTTAAGCGTGGGAACAAACCCTCCGAAAGGCGTGCCTCTGCCCGTCGTAAACAGCACAAGGTGACAGCCTGCCGCGCCGATATTCGTCACGGCGCACATATCGTTGCCCGGTCCGTTCAGAAGGTTGAGACCTTTTTCCGTAACGAAGCCGTCGTCGAAAACAACGTCCTGCACGGGGCCTGCGCCCGATTTCTGCGTACAGCCCAAAGACTTGTCCTCAAGCGTTGTAATTCCGCCCGCCTTGTTGCCCGGCGAGGGATTTTCATAAACCGTCTGACCGTTGCGGCGGAAATAATCTTTAAAACCGTTGATAAGTTTTACTACTTTTTCAAAAGTTTTTTCATCCTTTGCCCTGTTCATTAAAAGCTGTTCCGCGCCGAACATTTCGGGAACTTCCGAAAGCACGGTAGTTCCGCCTGCGGCAACGATATAATCCGAAAACAGCCCGACAAGCGGATTTGCCGTTATGCCCGAAAGCCCGTCGCTTCCGCCGCATTTCAACCCGACTTTAAGACAAGAGATATCTTTTTCAACCCTTTTGTCGTGCTTAATTACATCGGCGATTTCCTTTAAAAGGTTGACGCCGCTTTCGATTTCGTCCTCAACTTCCTGACATATTAGGAATTTGATACGCTTGCCGTCGACATCGCCCAAACCCTCTTTGAACTGAGCCATCTGGTTGTTTTCACAGCCGAGGCCCAAAACAAGTACGCCGCCTGCATTGGGGTGTTTGACCATTTTCTGCAAGATGAGTTTAGTTCTCTCGTGGTCGTCGCCGAGCTGGGAACAGCCGTAGGGGTGCGTGTATGTAAACACGCCGTCAAACCCCTCGGTCCCGTATTTTTTCCTGAAAGTTTCAACTATCAGTTTAGCCTGTCCGTTCACGCAGCCGACGGTGGGAATTACCCAAAGTTCGTTTCTTATACCGACGTCGCCGTTGGCGCGCTCGTAAACTTTTACCTTACGGCTTTTTACGGGTTTAACGTCCGTAGGAACCTTGCTGTAAGTATATTCAAGGTTTTCGGAAAGATTTGTTCTGACGTTGTGCGTGTGAACGTGCGCGCCCTTAGCGATATCCGCGGTCGCGCAAGCAATCGGATTGCCGTATTTAATTACGTTTTCGCCCTTTTTTATATCGCGCAACGCAAACTTATGCCCTTTTGTAATATCTTCCGCAAGAGCCGTCCCCTCGTATTTTTCGCCTTTTTTCAGGTCGCATAAAGCGACGGCTACGTTATCGAGCGGATTTATAATTATGGTTTTTTTCAACATAAAATGTCCTTCTTGATTTAAAATGCGCGCTTGCAACTTTCATACCGTTAATACGCAAGCCGCCTTTACCGCGGTTCCTTTAAGTTGACCGCCTTAAAAATCACAGCTGCAGAGCCGCCGCAATTTAAGGGGCTTTTTCGGAACTATCTTTTGCAGGAGCCGTCGCAACCGCCAATAAAGCACTCCAAAGCCGCCCTCATACCCTTTGTGTTCATTGCGTAAAGGTATGTCGCAACCTTTGAACAGAGGTCGGGATGAATTGTATTCATATCCATATCCCAGGCTTCAACCCAGCCGAGAACTTCTTTGGCAAGTTTATTATAGTCGCCGTCAAAACCGTCCCAAAGCTCTTTCCACTTGGCAAGATACTGAGGGTCGTCGGCAAGCTTGATATTCTCGTCGCCTCTTTTCCCCTTGTGGAAAGTTACAAGCGCGGCGAAAGCGAACACAAGGCGTTTGGGAAGCTCGCCCTTGATTTTAACGTAATCGAGAAGGGTGGGCAGAAGCCTTGTTTTGAACTTAGTCGTCGAGTTAAGCGCAATGGACATAAGCTCGTGTCTTATGAAAGGGTTCTGATACCTTTCTATTACGCTGTTGGCGAATGCCGTCATCTGGTCTTGAGGAAGGTCGATTGTGGGGTTGACCTCTTCGAATACGAACTCTCTTACGAACTTGCCTATTACAGGGTCGTTCACCGCCTCCCCGACGGTGTCTATGCCGCACAGATAGGCGACGGGCACCATTGCCGTATGACTGCCGTTGAGAATTTTAACCTTTCTCTGTTTATAAGGCTTGATATCGTCTGCGAAAATAACGTTGAGACCCGTGCTGTCCGCAGGCAGAACTTTCTGGACATGCGCTTCCTTTTTCAGTACCCAAAGGTGGAAAATTTCGCCCTTTACGACGTTGTTGTCGATATAGCCCGTTTCTTTCTGAATTTCTTCTATTTCGTTTCTGGGATAGCCGGGAACGATACGGTCTACAAGCGTGGAAGTGAAATGGTTGCAGTTCTGCATCCAATCGATAAACTTCCTGTCCATTTTGTTTATTTTAGCAAGTTCGGTAAGACAGCGGTAAAGCTCGTCGCCGTTGTTGTCTATAAGTTCGCAGGGGATTATAGCAAGTCCTTTGTCTTTTGCGCCCTTGAATTTATCGTAACGCCTTTTTAAAAGGGCAAGCAATTTGCCGGGGTACGATTTGGGGCAGACCGAAAAATCGGTATCCGTAGGGTCTACGGCTATGCCTGCTTCCGTCGTGTTGGAAATAATCACTTCCAAATCCTCGCTTTCGCCGTATGCAAGGAATTTCTCATATTCGGCAAAAGGGTTCACGCAGTCGCCGACTACGTTTATAACCTGACTGTTTTTAACTTTTTTGCCGCCGTCGATACCCTCTAAACGCAGAGTGTAAAGTCCGTCCTGCTCGGCAAGTTCCTTAACCCTGCCGAAAGGCATGGGCTGGACGAGAACGACGTCCGATGAAATAGCACCTTTATCGTTCAGGTCCTGTATTATCCATTCAACGAAAGCTCTCAAAAAGTTGCCTTCGCCGAACTGCATTATCTTAATTTTTCTTTGGGGTTTATCAAATAATTTTTTGCTTATCAATTCCATAGTTATCTCCTTATCAAACTGTTTGACGATGTGCCTTTTTTGCCTGTTCCGAACATATAGCCCTGCGCTGCATTTTAAAATTTTGCTTACGCGGAAACACATAAATTTTTACGTCCGTTTAACGCGTTAAATCTGTCAAAAGGCAAAGCTGCTTTAATTAAACGACAATCTTACAGCCGCGCATAGCATTGCGCGGCTTATTGCCCGTTAATGACGTTTTAAGTCGCTTTCGACCGCAAGTTCTGTTTCCCCGTCGAAAACGTAAGCCGCAGAATAGGGCACGAAGAATTTGAACTGCGAACCCATTTCGGGCGTGAAATGGGGATTTACCTTCAAGATGACGTTTACGTCGCCTATGTTTGCGTAAACGTTGGTCATATCGCCTAACAGCTCGGTAAGGTCTACGTTTGAAACAAGCTCGTAGCCGCCCTCTTCCTTGCCCGTCTTTTTAGGCGCGGCAAGTTTTATAGCCTCGGGTCTGAAAGCAAACACAACGGGTTTGCCTTCAAGCGCTTTAACATCCTTTACAACAGGGGTCAAGTCGAGTTCGTGCTCGCCTGCCTTGATTTTTCCGTTCTCAACGGTGCCCCTTATAAAGTTCATAGGGGGCTCGCCGATAAAGCCTGCAACGAAAAGGTTGCTGGGGTGGAAATACAGCTCGTAAGGGGTGCCTATCTGCTGAACGTAACCGCCCGATTTCATAACGACTATCCTGTCCGACATAGTCATAGCTTCGGTCTGGTCGTGCGTGACGTATATCGTCGTTGCGCCGACCGAACGGTGAATCTGCTTGATTTCCGACCTCATAGTAACGCGCTGTTTGGCGTCGAGGTTGGACAGAGGTTCGTCCATAAGGAAGATATTAACCTTTCTTATGAGCGCGCGACCTACGGCTACACGCTGGCACTGACCGCCCGAAAGGTTTCTGGGGAACCTTTCAAGATATTCGGTAAGTCCGAGAATTTTAGCCGTCTGGTGAACCTTTTCGTCGATTATATCCGCGTCCACGCCCTCAAGCGTAAGACCGAACCCGAGATTTTCGTACACCGTCAGATGAGGGTACAGCGCGTAGGACTGGAAGACCATCGCAATACCCCTGTCTCTTGACGACATCTGGTTTGCAAGAACGCCGTCGATATAAAACTCGCCCGCGGTGATTTCTTCAAGCCCTGCAATCATTCTCAGCGTTGTGGACTTGCCGCAACCCGAATCGCCGACAAGACAGATAAATTCACCGTCTTTGATTTCCATATTGAAATCGTGCACGGCGTGATATCCGTTAGGATAAACTTTGTTTACGTCTTTAAATAAAAGATGTGCCATTCTTTTTTCCCCTTTTTGGTTTTGTATTTAAAGTTGATTTATTTGCAGAAGTTTTTTGAACATAAGGTTTCAGCGTTCGACGCCGACAGCCCGTAAACGCAAGCGCATTTACCTTTACGCTGTGTAAGCGCACCGCCGTTCTGCCGCAAAATTTTACTTCAAGTCCTTGGTAAGGATGTTGTCCATATCGTCATAGGTCTGATTTTCGCCGCACATACCCCATATAAAGGTGTAATTGTGCGTGCCTATGCCCGTGTGTATTGACCAGCTGGGCGAAATAACCGCCTGCTCGTTATGCATAATGATGTGGCGAGTCTCCTGAGGCTGACCCATAAGGTGGATAACCGCCTGGTCGTCGGGAACTTCGAAGTACATATATACTTCCATTCTTCTTTCGTGGGTATGGCTGGGCAGGGTGTTCCATCCGCTGCCTTCCGCAAGTTCGGTCATACCCATTGCAAGCTGGCAGCTCTCGCAGACGTCGCCGATAATAAACTGGTTAATGGTGCGCTTGTTCATTCCTGCTTCGGTGCCGAGATGACGCTGTACACAGTATTTGACTCCCTCGGGCGCGGTTTTGCCCTCAACGGGTTTAATTATTTTAACCGTGGGATACGTCTTGTGCGCAGGGCTGGAATTTATATAGAATTTTGCAGGAGCGCCTGCTTTTACGGACGCGAACTCTATCTCCTTTGTTCCCATTCCAATATAAATACCCTCTTTGTGTCCCAATTCGTACTTTTTGCCGTCAAGGGTGATGATGCCTGCGCCGCCTATATTTATGACGCCCATTTCCCTTCTTTCAAGGAAGTAATCGGTGGCAAGCTCTTTAAACGTTCCGAGCGACAGAGTTTTTTTGACGGGCATAGCTCCGCCTGCGATAATTCTGTCCTGATGCGAATAGGTTAAAAGAATTTCATCCTCTTCGAAAAGTTTTTCTATTAAATATTTTTTCCTTAATTCCGCGGTGTCGTACCGTTTTGAATCGTCGGGGTGGTTTGCGTATCTTACGTCGAATTTCATAATTAACCTCGCACGGCGTATTCCGCGCCTTACAAGTGTGGTTTTGCGCGCGCCGTCAATTATATTTATTTTTTAATGGAATCACACTTCTTCCCATTTTTTATTTATAAAATCTATACACGGTACGATATCTTCGCCCACCGTTCCTTCCAAAACCAAGAACGCGTTTTTATCGTAAGCTTTGATTTTTGAAAGAATTTTATTAAAATCGAACATACCTTTGCCTGGGGCGACCTGCTTCAATTTACCGTCTTCAAAAACGCAGTCTTTTATATGGAATACCGCTATTTCCCCTGCAAAAGTTTCAAGACCCTCGTCCAAAATTTCAAGATAATGATTATAATTCGAAGAGTCCAAATAATTGTAGATATCGAAAATTATCTTTATATTCGGCGCGTTGATTTTATCTATCGCCCGTTTAAGCGTTGCGACATTCCAACAGACGTGTCCTGCCGCGCCCTCCATTCCGACAAAGACGCCGAGCTCGTTTGCGTAAGCGGCAAGTTCTTTGAACGTTTCCGCTACCGTCTGCAAAGCTTCTTCCGTTCTGTTAAGAGGGTTATAGGTCCACTTGTCGTCGTTAAACGAACCCGTCTCGGAACCGACGATATTACAGCCGAGGTTTTTTGAATATTTGATATAATCTTTAAATACGGCTTTGCACCTTGCAACCTTTTCTTTGTCCGAATGCACTGGATTGAAATAGGCGCCTATGAGCGGCACCGCTATGTTTGCGGCTTTAAGCGCGTCACCTATTTGGGCTGAGTTTTCCTCTGTAAGCGCCCCGGGCGCGTACTTTATTTCGTCCATAAACTTATACGCGACAAGCTGTACGGCGGAAATGCCGCACGTCTTTGCTTTTTCTATCGCGCCGTCAAGCCCTTTTACGCCCAAATCGTGGGTGCGGAAAGCAATTTGCAAATTATACCTCTGTTTTTTGTTTTAGGCGCACCCGAAATTAAAATTACAGATTGCGCGCGCCGCCTTATCGCCTATGCCGTAAAGGCGCTTTTTATTATCTGCCGCGCGCCTTGTATGCTAAGCTTCGCCAAAAGCAAAAAACTTTCATCAAGCCCAAGACGCGCAACAGTATAATTTCAGTTTATTTAATAATTATCTCTGAACTCTGCCCGAGCCGTCGCCGCCTGCAAGCGCTTCCACTTCCTTTCTGGAAACAAGGTTGAAGTCGCCGGGGATTGTGTGTTTGAGCGCCGAAGCCGCAACGCCGAATTCAAGCGCGGACTTGAAGTCCTTGCCGTCAAGGAACCCTGTGATTACGCCGCCTGCAAAGCTGTCGCCGCCGCCCACTCTGTCAACAATGGGATGAAGCGTATAGGTTTTGGAATGATAAAATTCCTTATCTTTTGCACTGTAAATGCAAGCCGACCAGCCGTTGTCCGATGCGGAACGGCTTACGCGGAGAGAGGATACGCAGTACTTGAAGCTGGGGAACTTTTTAACCATCTGTTCGAAGATATCTTTATAGCCTGCAAGCTCCAATTCGCCGCTGGTAACGTCCGTCTTGCCGGGCTTGAAGCCGAGAACGAGGTCTGCGTCCTCTTCGTTGCCGATACATACGTCAACGTACTGCATAAGGTTGGTCATAACCTTTTTAGCTTTTTCGCTGGACCAGAGCTTTTTACGGAAGTTGAGGTCAACCGAAACGGTAACGCCGTGTTTTTTAGCGACTTTCAAAGCTTCTTCGGTGAGAACTGCCGCGCTGTCCGAAACTGCGGGGGTAATACCCGTGAAGTGGAACCAGTCTGCGTCCTTGAAGATAGCGTCGAAATCAAAGTCCTTAGCCGTTGCGGTGGTTATGGATGAGTGCGCCCTGTCGTAAACGACTTTCGAAGGTCTTATCGAAGCGCCCGTTTCGAGATAATAGATACCGAGACGTTCGCCGCATCTTGCGATATGGCAGGTTTCTACGCCGTATTTGCGGAGTGAAGCTACTGCGCATTCGCCAAGCTCGTTGTCGGGAACCGCGGTAACGAATTCAGCGTTATGTCCGTAATTTGCGCAGGAAACCGCAACGTTTGCTTCGCCGCCGCCGTAGTTTATATCAAACTCGTCAGCCTGAATGAACTTTTCGTTGTTGGGTGTTGAAAGGCGGAGCATAATTTCGCCCATAGTTACTATTTTTTTCATTTAATTTTTCTCCTTAAAATAAAATGTGTTTGTTATGTTTACGGAATTTTCCGTTTAATCCTGATATTATTTTTTGAGGACGAGATGAACTGCAAAACCGCCGAATTCGTGTTTGAGATAGGCAACGTTCATAACACCGTCTGCATTGTATTTAATGGAAGTTTCGTCAACGGCGTAGCCGCGCAACTGTAAGTGATAGAGCGCGCGTTTTACGGAGTTTGCCGCAATCGCAATATGTCCGTGCGTGCCTTTGAAAGGCTTTTTCATCATTTCCATATAGGTTGAAGAGAACACCGAGCTGTTGCCTACTTTTTTCGCAAAACCGAAAGCTTTGCCGAATTCGTCCGCAACGGTCTCCGCTTCTTCGGGGTTTGCGCAGTTCAGCCCGACGTGCACCATTTCAAAGCCGAGCATTTTATCTACCGCCTGTCTGCAAAGTTCGGTTATCCCCGACCAGTCCCCTGCGTTTATAAGCGTGGGCGGAACAATCCAGCTTCCGCCGCAGCAAACGACTTTTTTATACGCAAGGTATGTATTGAGGTTGTCCGCCGTAACTCCGCCCGTAGGCATAAAACGCATTTGCGAATAAGGCGCGGAAACGGCTTTTATATACGCAAGTCCTCCGGCTTGTTCCGCAGGGAAAAACTTGGCGAAGTCCAGCCCGAGTTCCATAGCCTGTTCGATTTCGCTTGCGGATGAAAGCCCCGGCGCGAAAGGAACGCCTTTGTCGAGGCAGTGCTTTACGACTTTTGGATTGAGACCGGGCGCAACGCAGAACTTTGCGCCTGCCTTGATTGCCGCGTCCGCCTGTTCGCATGTAAGTACGGTGCCTGCGCCGACAAGCATATCGGGATAAGCTTTGGTCATGCGCTTTATGACTTCGTCCGCGCCCTTTGCGCGGAAAGTTACTTCTGCGCAGTTTATGCCGCCGTCGCGGAGAGCTTTTGCAAGGTTTTCGGCATCCTCAACCTTATCCAATTTAATTACGGGAACAATTCCTACGTTCTCAAGAGTATCGACAAGAGCGTCGCATTTTTCTTTTACGGTCATTTAATCCTCCCTTTTAAACGGCTTTAAGCGCGCGGATTTTCTGCCGCACTGCCGTT
>Ga0224483_100820_pt1 | contig 10105 bp, 9 predicted proteins | sample hydfratestSal1_FD_181453 | JGI IMG/M metagenome (GOLD analysis project Ga0224483, IMG submission 181453) | Metatranscriptome of mouse feces microbial communities from Columbus University, Ohio, United States - Sal1 (Metagenome Metatranscriptome) ... | reverse complement strand
GTAAAGATCCCGTCAGACGGCGGATCTATGCGGTAAAGGAGAAGAGAAAGGTCTATGGAAAATTATAAACAGGAATTCATCGAGTTTATGATCGATTGTGAGGTTCTGAGATTTGGGGATTTTGTGACGAAGAGCGGGCGGAAGACTCCCTTTTTTGTAAATACAGGATTTTACCGGACGGGTGCGCAGCTGCGCAGGCTGGGCGGGTATTATGCCCGGGCCATCAAGGACGCGTTCGGCCTGGAGTTTGATGTGCTCTTCGGACCGGCTTACAAGGGGATCCCGCTGTCTGTGGCGGCTTCGATGGCCGTCAGCGAGCTTTTTGACAAGGAGATCCGCTACTGTTCCAACCGGAAGGAAGTCAAGGACCACGGCGATAAAGGGATCTTGCTGGGGAGTCCGCTGGATGACGGCGACAAGGTGGTGATCATCGAGGATGTGACCACCGCCGGGACCTCGATCGCGGAGACGATGCCGATCCTAAAGGCCCAGGCAAAAGTACAGCCCGTCGGCCTGGTGGTGTCGGTGGACCGGATGGAGAGAGGGCAGGGGACGAAGAGCGCGCTCGCAGAGATCCAGGAGCGGTATGGCCTGCAGACAACGGCGATCGTGACCATGGAGGAAGTGGTGGAGCATCTGTATGACCGCCCGTATAAGGGGCGGGTGATCATCGACGATGCCATGAAAGCGGCGATCGATGCATATTATGAACAGTATGGGGCTGAATAAAAGGAGGAAAATGCCATGAATGAGAAGATCTATAAGACCATCTCCCAGACCGGGATCTTAAACCTGACGCTGGGGATCGCAGTCTCGGTGATAGGGCTGGCCAGCGGCGTGCTGATGATCGTAAGCGGCGCGCGTCTGCTGAAGAGGAAATATGAGATCACCATATAGGGGATAGGAATGCAGGCGGTTTGAGTTTCAGTCTAATTTGAGGGGAAAGTTGTGAGTAAGAGGACGAAAAAACTGATCCGTTGTGGTGGGATATTCCTGTTCATTTTGTATATGGGGATGTTGGTGTATTTTTTGTTTTTTGCAGAATCCTATGGACGGGCGGGGGAGATGGCCCGGGAATACAGGTATAATCTGATCCCCTTTGTGGAGATCCGCAGGTTCTGGATGTACCGGGAGCAGGTGGGGAACTTTGCCATGATCTTGAATATCTTCGGGAATGTGGTGGGATTTGTCCCTTTCGGTTACATCCTGCCCGTCATCAACGACCGCTTTCGGAACTGGCTGCTGATCGTGGTCAGCGGCTTTTCCCTGAGCCTTTGTGTGGAGACAGCCCAGCTGATCTTCCGGGTGGGGAGCTTTGATGTGGATGATCTGCTCCTGAACACGCTGGGCGCGCTGCTGGGGTATGTTTCATTCTGGGTCTGCAATGAGGTCAGGAGGCGTTTGTAGTATGGCGAAACGATATAGATATGCATTTGCACAGCAAAAACAGGCAGAGGGCGGGATCTACTCTGTGGTCCTGGCGGTGATCTCTTTTGTATTGTTCCTTGCGGACGTAGCGGTCTCATTCTTCCTGCAGGAATATGTGATCAGCCAGGCGCTGATCGGCGGGATCAGCATCTGCGCGATGCTGCTGGCTGTGTATGGTTTTTTTATGGGGATGTTCAGCTTCTCCGCGGAAAACAGGATCCATTCCTTCTGCACGGCGGGGGCGATCGCCAACGGCCTGCTCATGGTGGGCTGGCTGGGCCTGTATCTGATCGGGGTTTCTTAAAAATACGTTTCTGGGGAGGATGTCATGAGAACACGGATAGAGGCGCAGATGGATTTTCTGCGGGAGATCGATAAATTAAAGCAGATCGGACGGCAGAGCTATCTGACAGATGGAAAACGCAAGGAGAACGACGCGGAGCATTCCTGGCATCTGGCCATGTGTGCCCTGGTGCTCAGGGAATATGCGCCGGAGTCGGTGGACGTGGACCGGACGGTGGCGATGGTCCTGGTCCACGATCTGGTGGAGATCTGGGCGGGGGATGCCTACGCTTATGATGAAAAGGCCCAGGCGGCCCAGCACGACAAGGAGGTGGCGGCGGCAGAAAAGCTGTTCGCACTGCTGCCGGATGACCAGAGGGATCATTTTAAGGGACTCTGGGAGGAGTTTGAAGCCTGCATAAGCGGGGAGGCAAAGTTTGCCCGTGTCCTGGATAACTGCCAGCCGCTTTTGCTCAACGACGCTTCGCAGGGAAAGAGCTGGCGGGAACACAAGACCAAAAAAGAGCAGGTCTATAAACGCAATGAATGGGTGAAGGAATGGTCGCCTGAGATCTGGGGATATATGGAATCGCTGATCCATAAGAATGCGGAGTTGGGAAATCTGTTATGATATATAAATAAAAAAGGTGGTTGATCGGTTTGGATGATCTATTGGAAGAACGGTGGGGACTGGCTTCCCGCCGGGTGGCCCAGATCGCGGCGGAGCCGTCGGATGGGAGCGGGTGGAGAGAGTTTTTTTGCGGGACAGCGTCTTTTTTACAGCGGACGATCGAGACGGGGCGGGACTGGGCGCGGTTTACGCCGGAGGAAAAGCGGAGACAGAATGAGCTGCTGTATGCGGATATCCTGCCGGAGTCGTACGGACGTTCTTATGGCGATCCGGCCTATGCGGTCAGGAGGCTGGGAGAGTGCGGCAGGCTCTTGAGTTTTCTCTATAGTGAGCTGCGGGGGATGATCGTCTATGCCCGGGAAGGCCGCGTGTGGGATATGACGGTGTGCTGTGAGCTGTTTCTGGAAGTCTACGGTGTTTTTGCCCGGGAAGGTGCGGCGGATCCCAGGGAGATCCGCGATATCCTGTACTGGTATGTGAGTGATTACTGCGAGGAGATGGTGGAGCGGCGCGTCCGGGAGCTGGTGGATCCGTCCTGTTCTTTTGCGGAGCGGATCATCATGGAGGCGGATCTTGCATCGCCGGACTATCTATACGATTTTGGGGAATGGGTGACGGAGAGTGAACGGCAGGCGGCCGCATTCCTGAGCAGCTTGGGACAGGATGAGATCGAGCGGATGGCCCGGACGTACACGGAAGGGTACCGGATCGGATTTATCAATACCAATAAAGACCTCTCCAAGAAGGAGACTGTGAACATCCGGTATTGTCTGGGTTTTGAGAGGGTGGTCCGGGCGGCCGTCCTGCAATTTAAGGAGATGGGGCTGCGGCCGGTGATCTATCGGGCGGCATCGCATGTGATCAACAAGAGGCAGGATCACCGCATCGGCTATTACGGTCATATCCCCAATAAACAGTTCGATTACGACCATCGGGGGGATGCGGCGCTCTTTTTGGATGAGGATCTTGTGCAGCGGAAACTGCGGGCGACTCAGATGGCCTACGAGAAATATAAGGAACTGGCGTATGTGCACGCAGGGCCGGCGGTGATGGAGATCTTCGGAGAGGAGCCTTTTACCCCCAAAAATCGTCCGGAGGCGTTTGCGTTGTCCAAGAGCCAGCAGAAACTCCAGGTGTCCTGTGACAATCAGCTGGCGCAGATCACCAACCGGTATATCAAGGGTGAGGAGCGCAGTTTTACGATCATCGCCTGGCCGGTGCCGGAGATCGGGGCGGATTTTCAGGAGATCTTCCGGGAAGTGGTGAAGATCAATACATTGGATACACGGCTGTATGGGCAGATCCAGCAGACGATCATCCAGGCGCTGGATCGGGGCGGACGTGTGCATGTGAAAGGAAAAGACGGCAACCGGACGGATCTTATGATCGCTCTGCATCCGTTGGAGGATGTGTGCAGACAGACGGCGTTTGAGAATTGTGTGGCGGATGTAAACATCCCTGTGGGGGAAGTGTTCACATCACCCCAGTTAAAAGGGACAAACGGCGTGCTCCACGTGAGCCGGGTGTATCTGGACGGACTTCTTTATCTGGACTTGGAGCTGACATTTAAGGACGGGATGATCGTGGGATACAGCTGCGGCAATTTTGAAAAGGAGGAGGAGAACAGGGCGTATATCCGGGAAAATCTCCTCTGTCACCATGAGACGCTGCCCATGGGGGAATTTGCCATCGGGACGAACACCACGGCCTATGTGGCGGCGCGGAGATACAAGATCGAAGATAAGCTTCCTATATTAATAGCGGAGAAAATGGGTCCACATTTCGCGGTGGGGGATACCTGTTACAGCTGGTCGGAGGACATTGCCGTGTACAACCCGGACGGCCGGGAGGTGATCGCGCGGGACAATGAGGTCTCCCTGCTGCGCAGGACAGATAAGGACAAGGCTTATATGGGATGCCACACGGACATCACGATCCCCTATGATGAACTGGGGCATATACAGGTACTCACACAGGAGGGGCCGGTGGCGGTCATCGAGGACGGCCGGTTCGTACTGCCCGGGACGGAAGCGCTCAATGAACCGCTGGAGAGGTAAAGAGATGCAGTTAAGAGACGGCTCGTCGGTCATAGAGATCCAGGTCATCCGCTCCGACAGAAAGACCCTGGCGTTGGAGATCAAAGATGACCTGATTGTGCGGGCACGGATACCCAGGCATGTCACGGACAGACAGTTGAGAGAGTTCGTGGCGAAAAACGAGGAGTGGATCCGCAGGAAACACAGGGCGATGCGGGAGAAGGTGGCCAGACGGCCCGCCATGCCCCGTCCGCTGCCCACCAAAGAGGAACAGCAGGAGATCTTAGAAAAGATCGTGGGCCGTGTCCGCCATTATGAGGAGGTCATGGGCCTTTTTTGTAATAGGATCACGGTGAGGGACCAGAAGACCCGCTGGGGGAGCTGCAGCAGTAAGGGGAATCTGAATTTCAATTACAGGCTGGCTTACATGCCGCCCGCGATCCTGGATTATGTGGTGGTCCATGAGCTGGCACATCTGCGGCATATGGATCATTCGAAGGAGTTCTGGGCGTTGGTGGGCGTATATCTGCCTGACTACAAAGAGCGCAGGAAATGGCTGAAGGAGCATGGTGGGGAGTATTGAAAAAGCTGCCGTCAGCAACGACACCTTGTTGGGTCAGCTCCTGAAAGATTTTTTTTGATCCCAAGGAGTGATGAAACTCGGCGTGGAAGGCGTGGACAGGGCCTGTCGGTTTTAGCCGGTAACGGTCCAGTTGGGAGATCATCTCAGATCACAAAATGATCGGCTTTTCATCACAATTTAGGCATACTTTTCTTTTAATATTATCCAGTACGATACAGATATAAAACGGAAAGTATGGGGGATCGTGATGGGAAAAAGGAATGGCAAGGGGAGGCGGACCCGGCTGATCTTGGCGGGGGCAGGTATGCTGGCGATCTTTTTGGCCGCAGGGGGTATCTATTTTTTACTGCATGCAAAGAAGACAGGAGCGGCCGTCCCGGCGCAGGCGCTGAGCGTGAATGCCGGCAGAGGCACGCTCTCCACAACGATCGTGGGGAGCGGTCATCTGGAAAATGCGGAAGCACAAAAGATCCAGGTGGCGGCGGGTCTGTCCATTGAAACGGTAGCTGTGGAAGCCGGAGATACGGTGCGGGCCGGGGATGTGCTGGCTCTGGTGGACGAGACGGCTCTCACAGCGACGATCGCGCAGATGCAGAGTGTCATCTCAGAGCTGGATGAGCAGATCAACGAGAAGACAGGAGAGACAGAGTCCCAGTATGTGACCAGCAAAGTGGGAGGGCGTATCAAGAAGATCTACGCAGCGGCCAAAGACGAGGTAGCAGACGTGATGGTCGAGGAGGGGGCTCTCTTAGTGTTGTCCCTGGATGGGAAGATGGCTGTCCAGGTGGAGACAGAGGCAGATACATCTGCGGGAGCGGCTGTGTCGGTGACGCTCTCTGCCGGGACGATGGTCAGCGGGACTGTGGAGAGCTGTGCGGCAGGTAAGGTGACCGTGACCCTGACAGATGACGGCACAGTTTTTGGAGATACGGTGACGGTGACGGATGGAAATGGGCAGCTTCTGGGAACGGGGACTCTCTGCATCCACCAGCCGCTGGAGGTCACAGGTACATCGGGACAGGTGTCCGTGGTCCATGTGGCGGAAAACCAGTGGGTGGAGGCAGGGGAAGAGCTGCTCACTCTTGCGGATGTATCTGTTTCCGCTGAATACCAGGAACTCCTTGCGGTACGGACTGTTTATAAAGAGAAATTAAAAGAGCTGTTGTCGTTGGCAGACGGCTGTGCAGTCACAGCGCCTGTGGACGGCGTGATCGAGAGTGTGACGCTTACCGAGGGGAGTACGACAGCCGTCTCTTCTTCCGGGAGTACGGCCACAGAGGAAAATCCTTCCTCCATACCGGCTGTGGGGATGGCATTTTCAGGGTGGACGGCCCAGAGCAGCCGCAGCACAGGATGTATGATGAAGCTGAGTACGGGGCTTACGCAGCCTGCGGAGCTGCCAGATGAGAGAGGGGCGGATATCTCAGCCAACCAGGACGGAAGCCTGGGACAGACAGGCGATGGCGGCGAGAGGGAACAGGATGCTGCGGATGACCAGACGAGTGAAGATGGACAGGGACAAAAAGGACAGGGAGAAAATGAAGGACAGGGACATAAGCAGGATGCCGGGGACGGAGGGCAGGTAAATCAGCAGAATGAGGTGGACGAGGAGGCGCAGCAGATTGCCGGTGCACAGCAGGTCACAGGCCAGGGTACGGGTCTGGATACGGGTCTGGATACAATACAGACCGAGACCGTGCAGCAGAGCACAGGAGTATCCCAGGCGCAGACGACAGCGGAAGTCCTGACCCAGGCAGTGTCGGGGAATGATGCGGAGGATCCCTTCACCATGCCGGATATCCAGGGGCTGCAGGAACAGGTGACGGGATTTACGATCGCTGTCCAGGATCATATGCTCCTTTCCGTGGACATCGACGAGCTGGATATCCTGTCTGTGGAAGAGGGGCAGGAGGTGCAGATCACGATGGATGCCGCGGAGGGGAAGATATTTACCGGGGAAGTCACGGAAGTCTCCGACAGCACCTCAGGCAGTGACGGCTCAGCCAAATATACGGTGGAGGTCACTGTGCCAAAAGATGATCTGATGCGTGTGGGTATGAGCGCTTCGGCCACCATTGTCACGGAGAAAAAAGAGGATGTGGTGGTGGTCCCGGCGGATGCCGTCCAGGAGAGAGGTCCCCAGGTCTTTGTCTATACCCAGTATGATGCCGCCAGCGGTGTTTTATCCGGGGAGACGCAGGTGGAGACCGGGATGTCCGACGGGGAAAAAGTGGAGATCACAAGCGGACTGGCAGAGGGCGATACCGTCTATTACCAGAAGATCGAGAGCCAGCCGTCACAAGGCGACTCCCAGAAAGATCAGCAGGAGGGGATGTTCCAGTTTGATATGAACGGCGGCGGACAGCCGGGAGGCGATATGCCAGGCGGCGGGAGGCCGGACGGGGCGCCAGCCGCCGGGCACATGGGCGGATCGGGAGGACAGTGACATGCGTGGGATCATTTTTTTTCAATTTTTTCAAGCGGTGAAGATGGCCGGGCATGCCATCTTGTCCAACAAACTCCGCTCTTTTCTCACCATGCTGGGGATCATCATCGGGGTGGTCTCGCTGGTGGTGCTGGTCTCGCTGGTGAACGGGGTCTCCGCATCTGTCACGGATGAGATCGCCAACATGGGCAACGACCTCTTGACGGTCAATATATCGGATGATAAAGGCGTTCCCCTGAAGTTAAAAGATCTGGAGCAGGTGGAGAGCCTGGAGGATATCTCCCTGGCGGCGCCTTTGAGCCAGACCAGCGCCACGGGGGAGTATCAGAGCACCAGCGGACGTGTGACACTCTATGGCACAACGGCGGCTTACCAGGAGATCCAGGGGCTGGAGCTGGCTGGCGGAAGGTTTTTAAAGACTTTTGATGTGGAAAACCATACTTCGGTGGTCGTGCTGGGGCAGGCGGCGGCAGAAGGATTTTTCGGTACGGCCCAGGCGGTGGGGGAGGAGCTGGGCATAAATGGGCAGAGATTCCTCATCGTGGGTATATTGGCGGAGGAGGAGAGTGTGACAGGGGATACTTCGGAGCGTCTGGAGGGCTATATCCCGTATACGACCCTGATGCGTATGGCCGATAGCGCTTCTGAGATCACGAGTTTTTCGGCGAAAGCCGCAGACGAGGAGGATCCGGACCGGGCGGAGGCGGCTCTGACGGAATTTTTCCTGGAGAGATTTTCACGGGATGAGGATGCATTCACCATCGTCAGCCAGTCAGCCATGATGGAGACCATGGGCAGCGTCAACAATACGTTTGCCCTTTTGCTGGGCGGCATCGCGGCGATCTCTTTAGTGGTGGGCGGTATCGGTATCATGAATATCATGCTGGTCTCTGTGACGGAACGGACAAGGGAGATCGGCATCCGCAAGGCCATCGGGGCGAGCAGGGGGAGCATCATGCTCCAATTTATGATGGAGGCCCTGCTGATAAGTCTGATCGGGTGCGGGATCGGTGTGGGGCTGTCCTGGATGATCATAGAGGCGGTCTCCGCTGCGGCTGACCGGACATTTCAGTTGTCTGGAGGTGTGCTGGCGGTCGCGGCGGGATCTTCGGCGCTCATCGTTCTGGCGTTTGGGATCTATCCGGCGGATAAGGCGGCGAAAAAACATCCGATCGAGGCGCTCAGGCATACGTGATAAAATATGGTGAAATGACAGAACAGCATAGTCGGGAGCTATGCTGTTCTGTGTTTTGCGGATGTGATATTGATATCTACTGGATCCCGGGGATCTTCGGCAGTTTCGCGAAGCTGGTCTCGAGTTCTCCATCGGTGGGGATGTAATCAGTCATGGTGTGATCCATATACGACTGGTAAGCCACCATGTCAAAATATCCGGTTCCGGTCAGCCCGAAGAGGATCGTCTTGGCCTCCCCGGATTCCCTGCATTTGATCGCTTCCTGGACGGCGCCATAGATGGCGTGGGCGGATTCCGGCGCCGGGAGGATGGTCTCCTGTTTTGCAAATTCGACGGCAGTCTCGAAGATCTTCGTCTGTTCTGCGGAGACGGCCTCCATGTATCCGTCGTGGTACAGTTTGGACAGGATCGGGGACATGCCGTGGTAGCGCAGGCCCCCGGCGTGGTTGGCGGACGGGATGAAGTCGCATCCCAGGGTGTACATCCGTGCCAGCGGTGTGACTTTTCCGGTATCGCAGAAATCGTAGGCGTATTTCCCGCGGGTCAGGGACGGGCAGGAAGCCGGTTCCACGGCGATGATCCTTGGGTTTGCTTTTCCGGTCAGTTTATCCCGCATGAACGGCGCGATCAGTCCGCCTAAGTTGGAGCCGCCCCCGGCGCAGCCCACGATGATATCCGGGTATTCGTCGATCATCTGCATGGCCAGCAGGCTCTCCTCCCCGATGATGGACTGATGCAGCAGGACCTGGTTGAGCACAGAGCCGAGGACGTATTTGTAGCCGTCGGTGGTTGTGGCTTTTTCCACGGCTTCGGAGATGGCGCAGCCAAGGCTCCCTGTGGTGCCCGGGTTCTCTGCCAGGATCTTGCGGCCCACCTGGGTGGTGTCGCTGGGACTGGGGATGATGTCCGCGTCAAAAGTCTGGATGACTGATTTGCGGAAGGGCTTCTGTTCGTAGGAACATTTTACCATGTACACAGTCAGGGGCAGGTGGAAGAAGGAGCAGGCTTCCGCCAGTGCAGTCCCCCACTGTCCGGCTCCGGTCTCGGTGGTCACGCCTTTTAAACCCTGTTCTTTGGCGTAGTAAGCCTGGGCCACGGCGGAGTTGAGCTTGTGGCTGCCGGAGGTGTTGTTGCCCTCGAATTTGTAGTAGATCTTGGCCGGGGTGTCCAGCATCTTCTCCAGGTTGTAGGCGCGGATCAGGGGCGAGGGGCGGTACATCCGGTAAAATTCCAGGATCTCTTCCGGGATCGGGATGTAGCGGGTCTTGCTGTCCATCTCCTGGTGGGCCAGTTCTTTACAAAAGACCGGGTAGAGATCCTCCTCCGTGGCGGGTTTTTTGGTGGCGGGATTTATGAGCGGGTCGGGCAGCTCTTTCATGTCCGCCCGCAGATTATACCATTGTGTGGGCATCTGGTCTTCGTTTAGATAAATCCTGTGAGGTATTTTTCTCATGGTCATTGTATTCCTTTCTTGGATCGTATTCAGGTTGATCAGATCATTTTG
>Ga0224483_100819_pt1 | contig 10107 bp, 9 predicted proteins | sample hydfratestSal1_FD_181453 | JGI IMG/M metagenome (GOLD analysis project Ga0224483, IMG submission 181453) | Metatranscriptome of mouse feces microbial communities from Columbus University, Ohio, United States - Sal1 (Metagenome Metatranscriptome) ... | reverse complement strand
GCCGCAGGCACTTTCCCACAATAACAGGGGCGCTGCCCCGCAGGTATGGTCACGTAACTTGAAAAATTGCATTTTTCAAGTTACAGGATATCGCTGTCCGATATCCTGTTGGTTGGTTTGCCCCGACGAGCAAACCAACATGACTCATGTATCCGATTAAGCCGAAAACATAGTTTGGGGCTTAATCGACTATAAAACAAAAGGAGCTATGTCATGGAAAAAATTCGGATTGGCATTATCGGAACCGGCGGCATATCCAATGCCCACGTGCGCGCTTACAAAAAGATGGAGGACGTGGAGATTGTAGCAGGGGCGGATATTATCCCCGGCAAGGCCCGGGAGGCCTTAGACCGCTGGGAGTTCCCGGAAGCCCAGGCCTTTGAAAGCGCCCAGGAAATGCTGGAAAAGGTGAAGCTGGATGCGGTAAGCGTGTGTACATATAATTCCACCCACGCAGAGTGCGCCATTGCCGCCCTGGAAGCAGGCTGCCACGTACTGCTGGAAAAGCCCATGACCGTCACCCTGGAGGATGCCCAGAAGCTGCGCCGGGTGGAGAAAAAGACGGGCAAAATCCTCACCATTGGTTTCCAGCCCCGGTATGACGAGCGGATGCAGAAGATTAAGGAAGTGGTGCAAAGCGGCAGGCTGGGCCAGGTCTATTATGTGCAGACAGGCGGCGGTCGCCGCAGGGGCATTCCTGGCCGCACCTTCATTGAAAAGCGCTATGCAGGCGTAGGCGCTTTGGCAGACATCGGCTGCTATTCCCTAGACATGTGCCTGAACGCCCTGGGGTATCCGAAGCCCCTCACCGTCTCCGCTGTCAGCTATGATTTTTTCGGCACAAACCCCAAGTATACCCCGCCTGAGGATGCCGCCCGTTTCTCTGTAGACGATTTCTGCGGCGCGTTTATCCGGCTGGAGGGGGGCATTACTCTGGATTTCCGTATGTCCTGGGCCATGCATATGGACACCACCGGCAGCACCATTTTCCTGGGAAAAGACGCGGGACTGAAGGTAGAGCCTGCCAATCCAGAGTCCCTGTGGGGCGGCGCCTGGGATGGAAGCTGCGGCAATGTCACCCTGTTCCATGACGAGTTCGGCGCTCCCACCCACACACCCATCCCCCTGCCCGCGCCTAAGGGGGACAAGACAGACTGCTTCTACCTGAAGTGCCGCTCCTTTGTAGACGCGGTGAAGGAAGGCGGCACAGCCCCCATCCCCACCAGCCAGATTATCTACAACCAGGCCATCATCGACGGTATTATCCGTTCCTGCGAATGCGGCCATGAGGTGGAAATCCACGTGGAAGAAATCTAACCCCCATTTGTCCGCCAGCCTTCCCTTCGGCCGGCGGATATTTTTTGCCTGACGGAAAAAATATTCCCATCTAAAACGGAAGGGGCGGCTTGACTTTTCAGCAGAAAGCGTGTATCATAAATATAGAGGAAATTTATAGAAATTCTCTTATAAATCCAGATAATTCATGCGAAAAACACAGAAATCGGCACGAGGCAGCCAGAGAAGCCCTGCCGGGAGCTGTGGGCGGTTTAGAAGCTTTTTTCAGATAAGGAGGAATTGTATGTTACCGGTTATTACGATTGCGCGCCAATACGGAAGCGACGGGCGCGATGTGGGAGAGATGCTGGCAAAGCGCCTGGAAATCCCCTTTTACGACAAGGCCCTGATTGCCATGGCGGCAAAGCAGAGCGGCCTTTCCGAGGAGGTTTTTGCCGACGCGGACGAAAAGGCCACCAGTAGCCTGCTGTATTCCATGGTTATGGGCAGCTATGCCTTTGGGGCTAGAATTCCCGGTGTAAACGAGATGCCCATCAATGACAAGCTGTTTATCATTCAGTCGGATATCATCAAAAAGGCGGCGGCAGAAGGCCCCTGCGTGGTGGTGGGCCGCTGCGCGGACTACATCCTTCGGGAACATGAAAACTGCCTGAATGTCTTTATCCACGCCGACAAGGCCTACCGGGTCAGGCGGGCGGTGGAGCTGGGGGACTGCGAGGCCAAGCGTGCTCCGGATTTTGTCACCAAGAAGGATAAGCAGCGTGCCAACTATTACAATTTCTATTCCAACAAGCGCTGGGACGACCTGCAAAATTATGACATGGTGCTGGACACCTCCCGTTTCACAGTGGAACAGTGCGTGGATCTGCTGGAGGTGGCAGTGAAGCAGTTGGCGAAGTAAAGCCCTGCGATTTTTAACGCATATGCGAACCCTTGGAAGGGCCGGGTTTTCCCGGCTCTTCTTTTTATTAGGGAAAACCTGCGAAAACCCTTGATTTTTTCAGGGGGGCTGTGGTAAAATAAAGCGGTTACAGCAAAACACACGCCGCAGGCTTGGATTGGTGCCCGGGTTTGCCCCGGGTCTGCCCCAAAAAAGCCCCTGCGGCGGCGGAAAAAACCAAGGAGGTATTTGTAACATGGCAGTTGTATCTATGAAGCAGCTTTTGGAGGCCGGCGTTCACTTCGGCCACCAGACCCGCCGGTGGAACCCCAAAATGGCCCCCTACATTTTCACGGAGCGCAACGGTATCTACATTATCGACCTGCAGAAAACTGTGCGCAAGCTGGAGGAAGCCTACAATTTTGTCCGGGATCTGGCCACCGAGGGTAAGAACATCCTGTTTGTGGGCACCAAGAAGCAGGCCCAGGACTCTGTCCGGGAAGAAGCCACCCGCGCAGGCGCGTACTATGTAAACGCCCGGTGGCTGGGCGGCATGCTCACAAACTTCACCACCATCCGCACCCGCATCCAGCGCCTTGCCCAGCTTCGCAAGATGGAAGAGGACGGCACCTTTGATCTGCTTCCCAAGAAGGAAGTCAGCAAGCTGCAGCTTGAAATTGAGAAGCTGGAGAAGTTCCTGGGCGGCATCAAGGAGATGAAAGCCTTCCCTGGCGCCCTGTTCATTGTGGATCCCCGCAAGGAGCGCATTGCTGTGGCAGAAGCCAAGAAGCTGCACATCCCCATTGTGGCCATTGTGGACACCAACTGCGATCCTGACGAAATCGACTATGTTATCCCTGGCAATGACGACGCTATCCGCGCTGTCAAGCTGATTGCCGGCGCCATGGCAGACGCTGTCATCGAGGGCCGTGAGGGCCAGATGGGCGCTGCTGCCCGGGAAGAAGCCGCGGAGGAAGAGGCTCCCGCCGCTGAGGCCGGGGAATAATTCCAAAGTAATTTCCCACGCATACACGTTATAGATAGTTCGCCTGCCAAAACGCGGGGAAGGGGAGAGTGGCCCTCCTTGCGTGGAGGCAAAGCCTCTGGCTGGAAGTTTGAAGAAAGGACGGAGATTATAGAATGAATTTTACTGCTAAAGACGTTGCCGCCCTGCGGGAGAAGACCGGGTGCGGCATGATGGACTGCAAAAAGGCTCTCACAGAAGCTGAGGGCAACATGGACAAAGCCATTGACCTGCTGCGGGAGAAGGGCCTTGCCGCTTCCGTAAAGAAGGCCGGGCGCATTGCCGCCGAGGGCGTAGCCTATGCGGCTGTCAGCGACTGCGGCAAGGTGGCTGTGGTGGTGGAGGTCAACGCCGAAACCGACTTCGTTGCCAAAAACGCCGAGTTCCAGGCCTTTGTGAAGGTTTGTGCTGACACCATCATCCATCAGAACCCCGCTGACGTAGAGGCCCTGCTCCAGTGCAAGGCCGAGGGCAGCGAGCTGACGGTGGACGCCCTGCTGAAGGAAAAGATCCTCACCATTGGGGAGAACATCAAGGTGCGCCGCTTCGACCGTTTTGAGGGCGTTGTCACCTCTTATGTGCACGCCGGGGGCCGTATCGGCGTTATCGTGAAGTTTGAAACCAGCGATGAAATCGCCGCAAACGACGCCTTTAAGACCTGCGCCCACAATGTGGCTATGCAGATTGCCGCTCTCAACCCCGAGTATCTGGATGAGGCTTCTGTGCCTGCCGAGCGGGTGGAGAAGGAGAAGGAAATCCTCAAGCAGCAGCTTGCTGAGGACGAGAAGAACAAGAACAAGCCTGCCAATGTGCTGGAGAACATCGTAAAGGGCCGGATCGCCAAGTTCTTCAAGGAAATCTGCCTTGTTGACCAGGCCTATGTGCAGGACGGCAGCATGAGCGTGAAGCAGTATGTGGACGGCGTTGCCAAAGAGCTGGGCGGCGAAATCAAGATTGCCGGGTTCACCCGTTTTGAGAAGGGCGAGGGCCTGGAGAAGCGCGAGGACAACTTCGCCGAAGAAATCGCCAGCATGGTAAAATAAGCAGCGCGGCGAAACGCTTTGCGCAGCAATGCGTTTTTGCACCCAAGACGCGGGGAGCATAAGCGGGAATCTTCCGCCGCGTCACTGTGTGCCACGTTTACGCGAGCCATCGCGCGCCGGACGTGCTTCCGGTTTTGCTGGATTTATAGGTTGGATTTGGGAACGGCGTGGCTTTTGGGCCGCGCCGTTTTTTCAAGGAAAGGGAGAAAGCCATGAAAAAAATATTTCTCATTTGCAGCAAGGCTTTTTATTCCCAGCTTGCGTCTGCCAAGGCGCGGCTGGAGGAATTAGGCTGGGAGGTCTATATCCCTTTCACCCACGACAGGCCCGAGGCGGAAAGCCAGTGGTATGCCAAGGGGCCGGAGGAGCACAGCCGCATGAAAAGCGAGTTGTTCCGCCGCAGCCGGGAACGGGTGCGGCAGATGGACGCGGTGCTGGCCCTGAACTTCGACAAAAACGGCCAGGAAAACTATATTGGCGGCTCCACCTTCCTGGAGCTGTATGAAGCCTTTATGGAGGGCAAAAAAATCTATCTCTGGAACGATATTCCGAAAGGCCTGCTGTATGATGAAATCAGCGCCTTTTCCCCCACCGTCATTCATGGGGGCTTAGACAAGGTGAACCCATAAAGGAGGCGTTATGGACTGGAATTTCACACCTATGATAACGAAGGCCGCACAGGCCATTGCCCTTTGGCAGTATGAGCCGCCATACGATTTTTATAACTGGGAAGAGGAGGACGGCCCGGACGGGCCTCTTGTTCCCGGGGCCTTTGTGTGCCTGGATACCCAGGGGCAGCCCATGGGTTTTTTCACCTTTGAGGAGGAAGGGCGAATTCCCACCTTGGAGGAAAGCCCCTACACCCCCGGCTTTTTGGACATTGGCCTGGGCCTGCGGCCTGACCTGTGCGGGAAAGGCCTAGGCGCAGGCTTTGTCCTGGCGGGGCTGGCCTTTGGCAGGCGGGAGTATGGCGCAGAGCGCTTCCGGCTTTCTGTGGCGGCCTTTAACAGGCGGGCCATAAAGATTTATGAGAAATGCGGGTTTGCAGTTTCTCAGGTAGTTACCAATGCCGCCTATAAAGATCCGAAATTCAATAGATTTCTTATTATGACCCGCTGACCCGCCCCATTTCCAGCCAGCCGGACAGGCAAAGTTTTTTGAAGATTCTTAAGGGGCTTTTTTGGAAAAAGTCCCTTAAGCGGGTGCAGGGCAGGGCCTGCAAAAAGGAGGAATACACATGAACGCTGAAATTATTTCTGTTGGCACTGAACTGCTGCTGGGCCAGGTGGTGAACACAGACGCCGCCATTGTGGCCCAGGCGCTGTCAGGCTTGGGTATCAACCTGCTGTACTCCGCAGTGGTGGGGGACAACGCAGACCGCCTGCGCTGCGCTGTGGAGACTGCTATCTCCCGCAGCGATCTGCTTATTATGACAGGGGGCCTGGGGCCTACCACCGACGATCTGACAAAGGAGACTGTCGCGGCGGCAGCCGGGAAGAAGCTTGCCCTCCATGAGGAGAGCCTGCGCAGGATTGAAAATTATTTTAATGAAAAGCATGTCAGCGAGAATCAGGCAAAGCAAGCTTGGCTGCCCGAGGGCTGCACTGTACTGCAAAATGACAATGGCACTGCCCCTGGCTGCGCTTTCCAGGCGGAAAACGGCTGCACCATCATTATGCTGCCAGGGCCGCCCTCCGAGCTTGCCCCCATGCTCCATAACTATGCCGTACCCTATCTGGCTAAAGGCCAGGAGTCGGTGATTGTCTCCCACAACATCCATATTTACGGCCGGGGGGAGGCCCCGGTGGCCCAGATGATGGACGATTTAATGGACGGGGAAAACCCCACCCTGGCCCCTTACGCCAAGGAGGGGGAGTGCCTTTTGCGGGTGACCGCCAAGGCGCCTGACGCTAAAACGGCAGATGAAATGTGCCAGCCTTTGATTTCTGAAATCAGGCGGCGGCTGGGGGATTTTGTGTACAGCCTGGACATCGGATCCCTGGAGGAGCTGGTGGTGCAGGAGCTATTAAAGCAGGGGAAAAAGCTTGCCTGCGCCGAATCCTGCACAGGGGGGCTGCTTTCTAAGCGCCTGACAGATATCCCCGGTTCCTCCGCTGTGTTCGACATGGGCTGCGTCACCTACGCAAACGCCGCCAAAGAAGCCCTTTTAGGCGTTCCCCATGACATTTTGGAGCGCCATGGCGCTGTCAGCGAGGAAACGGCCCGGGCCATGACAGAGGGCATTGTAAAGGCCTCGGGCAGCGACTTGGGGGTTGGCATTACAGGCATTGCCGGGCCGGAGGGGGGCACAGCCGAAAAGCCTGTGGGCCTGATTTATATCGCCCTCTCCGATGGCAAAGACACCTGGGTGACAAAGCGCAGCCCCATCGGCCGCACCAAGAGCCGGGAATGGCACCGGCACTGCGCGGCCTCCCAGGCTCTGGACATGGTAAGGCGGTATCTTTGCGGTATGCCGGTTGTGGCGGATTACGCCAATACAAAGCAGAAATAAATGGGCAGCCAGAAAGAAACGGTGGGCCGTTTTGCCCCCACCCCCAGCGGCAGGATGCACCTGGGAAACCTTCTGTGCGCGCTGCTCGCCTGGCTCTCCGCCCGGAAGGACGGGGGACGGGTTATCCTGCGCATAGAGGACTTGGACGTGGAACGGGCAAAGCCAGCCTACACCCGGCAGCTTTTGAAGGACTTGCTCCTTTTGGGCCTTACCTGGGACGAAGGGGGCCTGGCGGCGGGAGAGCCGGGGCCATACTGCCAAAGCCAGCGCACAGCCTACTATGAAGGCCTGCTGCAAAAGCTCCAATGCAAAGGGCTTCTATATCCCTGCTTCTGCTCCCGGGCAGAACTGCACGCTGCCAGCGCCCCCCACGCCTCTGACGGAGAACTGATGTACAGCGGAAAATGCCGGCAGGTTTCCCCAGAGGAAGCAGAGAAGCTTGCTGAAAAGCGCCCTCCTGCCCTGCGCCTGGTGGTGCCGGACAGGGAGATTGCCTTTCAGGACGGGCACTATGGGGAAATCCGGCAGAACCTGCAAAAAGAGTGCGGGGACTTTATCCTCCGCCGCTCTGACGGGGTGTTTGCGTACCAGCTTGCAGTGGTGGCGGACGATGCCGCCATGGGGGTTACCCAGGTGGTGCGTGGGCGGGATCTCCTTTCCTCCACCCCCCGGCAGCTATACCTCTATGAACTGCTGGGCTTTACGCCTCCGGCGTATTTCCACACCCCCCTGCTGCTGGCCCCGGACGGCCACCGGCTTTCCAAGCGGGACGGGGACATAAGCCTTTCGGCCCTGCTGGAAAAAGGCTTTTCCCCCAGGGACATCACAGGCCGCCTGGCCTGCTGCGCCGGGCTGCTGCCGGTTCCCCGGCCCGCCTCCCCCCAGGAGTTGCTTCCTCTTTTCTCCTGGGACAAGGTGCCGAAAGAGGATATCCGCCTGCCAGCAGGGTTATTTGAAAGGCCGTAGGGTCGTGGAACTCTGTTCCACACCTTGCAAATCCTTTTAAAAAAGGATTTGATTCTAAAACCTGATTTTATACACGTATGGAGTTCCATCCCACTGCCTTACGCCATTATCCATAAAGTATAGAAACTCCACTCGAAAACCTGCCTTATGAAAGGGGCGCTGTTTATGCAAATCAAATTTCACGAAGAATCCCGCCTGTTCCAGTTAGATTCTAAAAACTCCACCTATGCGTTCCAAATAAACGAAGGGGGGTATTTAGTCCACCTGTATTACGGGAAAAAGCTTTCCTCCCTGCAGGGCTTGGAAAAAAATGCCTTTAGAGGGGTGTACGATTCCCTAAGCCCCCAGAACCCCTACGTGGATGATCCGTATTTCTCCCTGGACATCGCCCCCTTGGAGTTCCCCTGCAACGGGGCCGGGGATTTCCGCATCTCCGCCCTTTCTGTGCGGGGGGAAAAGGGGGATACAGTGACGGACATGCACTATGTGTCCCACCGGATTCTCTCCGGCAAGCCCGGCCTTTCCGGCCTGCCTGCCGCCTTTGGGGAAGAGGGCAAGGCCCAGACCCTGGAAATTGAGCTTACAGATAAAGTGACAGGGGTGCGCGCCTTCCTGCTGTACACAGTTTTCGCGGACTTTGACGTGATAACCCGCAGCGCCCGCCTGGAAAACGGGGGGCAGTCCCCCGTAGATCTGGAGCGGGCCTACAGCGCCTGCCTGGAGCTGCCGGGCATGGGCTTTGACTGCATACACCTTCACGGCCGCTGGGCCAAGGAGAATACCGCGGTGCGCCACCCCTTGCAGCATGGCCTGCAGGGGATACAGTCCAAGCGCGGCATGACAGGCCCCAACCACAACCCCTTTATGGCGCTGGCAGCCCAGGGCGCAGGGGAGGAGTCAGGCGAGGTGTACGGCCTGAACCTGATATACAGCGGCAACTTTGCCATTGATATGGAGGTGGATGACCGGGGCGTCACCCGGGTGCTTGCAGGCATAAACCCCGCGGACTCCCGCTGGCGCCTGGAGCCGGGAGAAGTTTTCACCACCCCGGAGGTAGTGCTGGCGTATTCCAATGAGGGCCTTGGAGGCATGAGCCGCACCTTCCATAAGTTCTATATAGAGCACCTGATGCGCAGCGCCTGGGCCAAGAAAAAGCGACCGCTGCTGATCAATAGCTGGGAAGCGGCTTTCTTTGACTTTGACGACGAGAAGCTGGTAGAATTTGCCAAAGCAGCGAAAGATCTGGGCATTGAGATGCTGGTGATGGATGACGGCTGGTTTGGGGACAGGCACGACGATTTCCGGGCTTTGGGAGACTGGCAGGTAAACGAGGAGAAGCTTAAAGGCGGCCTGCAAAGCCTTATTAAGCGGGTAAACGACCTGGGTGTGTCCTTTGGCATCTGGTATGAGCCGGAGATGATAAACCCGGACAGCGACCTCTACCGCGCCCACCCGGACTGGGCTGTGTGCGCCCCGGGCCGGGAGAAGTCCCTTTCCCGCCACCAGTGTGTGCTGGACATGACCCGCAAAGACGTGCGGGACAACATTTTCCAGCAGATGTATGATGTTATTTCCCAGAACAACATCGAATACATCAAATGGGACTGCAACCGGCATATCAGCGAGGCTGCCAGCCTGTCCCTGCCCCCGGAGCGCCAGGGGGAGTTTTTCCACCGCTACGTGCTGGGGGTGTACGACCTGATGGACAGGATTACCACCGCCTTCCCCCACATCCTGCTGGAGAACTGCTCCTCTGGGGGCGGTCGGTTTGACCCCGGCATGCTGTACTATTCCCCCCAAATCTGGGCCAGCGACAACACAGACGCCATCGAGCGGCTTTCCATCCAGTTCGGGGCCTCCCTGTGCTATCCCGCTTCCTCCATGGGCGCCCATGTGTCCGCAAACACCCGCACGGATATCAGCACCCGTGCGGCGGTAGCCATGTGGGGCACCTTTGGCTATGAGCTGGATCCCCGGCTTCTCACAGAGGAGGAAAAGGAAGCTGTACGGGCGCAGGTGGCAGACTATCACAAGTATTACGACCTCACCCATTACGGCGACCTGTACCGCCTGAACACCCCCACAGAGAACCCCCATTTCTGCGACTGGATGTTCGTAAGCCCCGACAAGAGCGAGGCACTGTACACCCGGGTGATTATGCGCAGGCCGGGCAAGGTATACCAGGTGCAGCGCCTGCAGGGCCTTGACCCGGACAGGCTCTATAAAGACGAGGAAACCGGAGAGGTGTATGCCGGCGGCGTGCTGATGCAGGCAGGCCTTGACCTGTCTGCCCGGCAGTGGGCCGACTTGGGAGACGGCACCTGCGTGGTGAAGCACTTTACCGCACAGCCTTAAAACTGCACAACAAAAGGCGGGAGGGCCAAAG
>Ga0224483_100817_pt1 | contig 10125 bp, 7 predicted proteins | sample hydfratestSal1_FD_181453 | JGI IMG/M metagenome (GOLD analysis project Ga0224483, IMG submission 181453) | Metatranscriptome of mouse feces microbial communities from Columbus University, Ohio, United States - Sal1 (Metagenome Metatranscriptome) ... | reverse complement strand
TTTTTTGCGTTTTCTTTTGAAAAATGGCAGAATCAGGAAGGTTTTTACCTTAAAATCAGGTTAAAACACATATTTTGTAAGGAGGTTAACGTATTATGAAAAACAGAAAACAGGTTCTTGCCGTACTGTTGGCAGGAACGGTGATCGCTGGTTCTCTGGCAGGCTGCGGCGGTGGAAATGCGCCGGCTACAGATACACCGGCGGCGGAGAACAACAGTCAGGCGGAAACGACAGCTGGGACAGAGGCACCAGCGACGGACGAGACTGTGGCAGAGGGTGAGGAACCGGCAGCGTCATCGGCAAAGACGATGGAAGAGCTGGCTGCCATGGATTATGACGAGCGCTCTACATATCTGTATGAGCAGAATCTCGGCGAGTTCTATGAGCTTTATACGGAAGCGAAGGCTGAGGTCAGTGATCTCTCGAAGCGTCACGCCATGATGGCGGTAGCGGAGGCAAAGCTTCTGGAGTCCGGCGTGATGAATCCTCAGACATCACTGGGGGGCGCTTATGCGATGTCAAGAGTGGTGCCTGGTACAGTGACATCAGTGCTTTGGGGAAATGACGAGTACAGATTCCACAATGCGCTCGTGACGACAGAGCTGATCAAGACAGTGGACAGGACTGAGATGAAGCAGAAGTGGGCGGAGCTCCAGGGCACAGGGACATACCTTGACTGGGTGAAGACATACCTTGAGGAGAAGGGGTATGAGCTCATGGATTCTTATGCGTTCAATAATTTTGGCTCAGATCCGACAACGTGGGATATCCTTTCCACGAGCCAGACAGTTGACAGCTATGCCCTGGTGAACACATATGACGGTCTGCTCGAGTATGACAATGAGAATGTGCAGCAGCCTGCGCTGGCGACGAGCTATGATGTGTCTGACGACGGACTGACTTACACGTTCCATATCCGCGAGGGCGTTGACTGGGTTGACTCCCAGGGAAGAAAAGTGGCGGATGTCAAGGCGGATGACTGGGTTGCCGGCTTCCAGCACATGATCGACACGAATGGCGGTCTGGGCGATCTGGTTGACGGAATCGTCCTGAACGTATCCGGTTATATTTCAGGCGAGATCACGGACTTTTCGCAGGTTGGCGTGAAGGCGGTTGACGACTATACGCTGGAGTACACACTGGAGACGCCGATCCCATATTTCCCATCTATGCTCGGTTACAACGTGTTTGCCCCGCTCAGCAGGGATTACTACACTTCACAGGGCGGTAAGTTCGGCGAGGAGTTTGACGCTTCCGCAGCGGACTATTCCTACGGAAAGTCTCCTGACAACATCGCGTACTGCGGTCCGTTCCTGATCACAAATTTCACGTCAAAGAACGTGATCGTATTTAAGCAGAACGAGTCATACTGGAACAAGGACAATGTGACGATCAAGTCCATGTCATGGCCGTATCAGGATCAGTCAGATGCCACAAAGATGTACAATGATGTAAAGAGCGGCGTGCTGACAGGATCTGGTCTGAACACTTCTGAGGTTGAGACTGCAAAGGCTGACGGTCTGTTTGATGACTATGTTTTTGTAGGTGCTACAGATGGTACAACATTCTCAATGTACTACAATTTGTTCCGTACCGCATATGCAAACAGCAATGACGATACAAAGGTTGTGTCCGTTCTGACAGATGAGGAAAAGGCGTTGGCGAACGCAGCGCTTGGAAATGCCAATTTCCGTCTCGCACTCTCCTTCTCAATGGATAAGGCGGCAAGGCAGGCACAGCGTGTAGGTGAGGATCTGAAACTGGGAAGACTCAGAAATTCCTATGTTCCGGGCAACTTTGTGACTCTTGAGAACGAAGTGACGATCGATATCAATGGCACAGCGACCACATTCCCTGCAGGTACACTGTATGGTGAGATTGTCCAGGCACAGCTTGACGCAGATGGGGTTCCTATCAAAGCGTTCGATAAAGCAGCGGATGACGGTGTCGGAAGCAGTGACGGGTATGACGGATGGTACAGCCCGGAAAATGCAGCTGCTTATCTGGAGAAGGCGATCGAGGAGCTTGCTGCCCAGGGTGTTGTGATCGACGAGGAGCATCCGGTTCGTCTGGAGCTTCCGTACACATCAAGCATCGAGTGGGCAACGAATCAGGCAAACGCTGTGAAGCAGTCTGTTGAGAGCGCTCTTGGCGGCAAAGTTGAGATCGTCCTTGCGGATGGTGCGGACAGCAACGAGTGGTATTATACAGGATACTATACAGACTACGGCTATGAGGCGAACTACAATATCACAGACGTGTCTGGCTGGGGTCCTGACTACGGTGATCCGGCAACATATCTTGACACATTCTTACCTGATTACTCAGGCTATGTAGCAAAGAGTCTTGGTATTTTCTAATCATATGATACAATGTTATCGGGAAGCGGCTTGTGCCGTTTCCCGATAACGGATAAAAAATAAATAAGGTGAAGAGAGTTTCACACAGCAGGTTTGTGTTTGCGCCCAAACTAGCATAGTAAGCAGGAATGGGAGATTTCTATGGCTAAGTATTTATTGAGACGTTTATTGTATGGACTGTTATCTGTGGTTGCAGTCGTTATACTGATCATGATCTATTCCCTGCTGGATCGCAATCTGATCTTTGCATCAGATCCGACGTACACGAAACAGCAGAACAACCAGAAGGCGACGTACAAGTATCAGAAATGGGAAGATTACGGCTATCTGGATTATGTGACATACTCCGATTATCTGAATGCTCTGACAGCGAGCGGAGAGATCGACGAGGAGACCAGATCCGCAGCAGTTGGTTTTGGCAGGACTCCGGACAAGGATTCGGAGCTTGTAAAAGAATATGTAGAAAAGTTTACGAACTATTACAAATCGCAGGGATATACAGTGGAGCGTCTGGATGCCGTTCTGATGGGCAAGAAGAAGGTTGCCAGCGGCGGACAGCAGCAGCTGTATGCATACAAAAATATTCCGCTGTTCCACCGCGTGTGGGATTATTTCACGGGAATATTAGAGATTGACAATATTAATAAGATTGAAAATGATGTGGGAGATCGCGGGATTTCCTTTACTTTATATGACCCTGTCTACGGCGGGGAGAAATTTTCACCGGCAATCATCGGAAATGGAACGAGGCACAAGTATCTTGTTTACTGTGATTCCACATTTCCGTTCATTCACCAGAATATGCTGACGATCCGGCTGGGAACTTCCTACTCTGTCAACACAGGGGTTGATGTGTTCACGACCATGACAAAGACACAGGGGTCTTACGTTGCGTCCACAGTTACCTATCCGACCGGTCTGGTGGAGGAGAGTGCGGATGATCTGCACTCGGCGACGTATCTGGCGGATTCCATGCACTCGAGTCTGGTGTATGAGACGCGCTATGTTGATGATTATACCTTGGTGGACACGGTGAAGGGCGGGTTCTCCAAGATGGGTTACTCTTTCCTGATCGGTATCATTGCCACTGTCATGGCATATCTGTTGGGGGTTCCTCTGGGCATCGCCATGGCGCGCAGGAAGGACAAACTGATCGACAAGATCGGAACACTTTATATTGTGTTTATCATTGCGGTGCCTTCGCTGGCGTATATCTTCCTGTTCAAAGCGACGGGGAACAGGCTGGGATTCCCGACAACCTTTGATATGGACACCACCAACAGATTGGTGTATGTGCTGCCGATCGTCTCGCTCGCGCTGCCGCAGGTTGCCAATCTGATGAAGTGGCTGCGCCGCTATATGATCGATCAGATGAACTCGGATTATGTCAAGTTTGCCAGAGCAGGCGGTCTATCCGAGAATGAGATCTTCACAAAGCATATTTTGAAGAATGCGGCGATTCCGATCATCCACGGTATTCCGGGAAGTGTGCTGGGATGTCTGACGGGTGCGATCATCACGGAGCGTGTGTATGTGGTGCCTGGTGCCGGTAATCTGCTGACAGAGGCGATCAATAAGTACGATAACGGTGTTATTGTCGGCGTTTCCTTATTCTATGCAGTGCTCAGTGTCGTGGCTATTATTTTGGGTGATGTGCTGATGTCCATGGTCGATCCTCGGATCTCCTTCTCAAGTAAGGCGAGATAGCACATCGGGCAAAAGGAGAGAGGAAGATAATATGAATGTAGATTTTAAGATGGGGAAACATGTGACAGTGACAGTGGACAATCTCGAGGAGGAGGATCTGACACAGGGGATGTCTGATGCGGAACTTTTTCAGGTGATCAACCACAGTGACCTGGAGTCGGAGAAGATCACGGCGCCCAGATATTCGTACTGGCATTCTGTTTTTCGTGTATTTTTTAGAAAAAAGATCAATATCATAATGCTGGGGCTGCTGGCTGTCATTATACTGATGGCATATCTGTACCCGGTTTTCGTGGAGTACGATCGATACGGCAATCTGCTGAATTCCGAGGCAAAGCATCTGACGCCCTCGGCAGCGTTCAAACAGTTTGGATACAGCATTCATTGGGTCCTGGGTGCCGGCGCTGCCGGACAGTCCACCTTTGATGCGATCTGGTATGGTTCTCAGATCTCTATCTCGCTGGCATTGGTTGTCGCGCTGATCAACATGACGGTCGGTGTCGTTGTCGGGGCGGTCTGGGGATTTTCCAAGAAGGTAGACAATGTGATGATGATCGTTTACAACATCATTGCGAACCTTCCGTATATCCTGGTGATCTCGGTCATGGTCATGATCTTTACAGCAGGTTTCTGGACGATGGTATTTGCGATGACGGTCACGGGCTGGCTGTTTATCGCGTACTTTATCCGCACACAGGTTGTCATCATCCGCGACAGGGAGTACAATCTGGCTTCGAAATGTCTGGGGACATCGACGATCCGGATCGCGATGAAGAATATACTGCCCTTTATGACTTCTGTCATCGTGACGCTTGCGGCTACGGAGATCCCGTCGTACATTTCCTACGAGGTGTTCCTTGCCTATATCGGAATGGGACTCAAGGAGATGTCGCTTGGTAGGTTGATCTACGAGGCGGAGAGTGCGATGCTGACACCCGGCTGGGGATTTGAGTTCTGGAGTCCGGTAGCGGTTGCTTCGATTATCACGATTGTATTGTATGTGGTCGGTCAGAATCTCGGTGATGCGTCCGATCCTAGAACACATATGTAAGAGGAAGACAGAATGGAAGATAAAAAAGTATTATTATCAATCAAAGATTTGCAGGTGAAGTTCCGCGTGCGCGGAAAACGGCTGACTGCGATTCGGGGAGTATCTCTTGACATTTATGAGAATGAGTCGATCGCGATCGTCGGCGAGTCCGGTTCCGGCAAATCCGTGTTCACGAAAACCTTTGCGGGAATGCTCGACAGCAATGGTTATATTGACAATGGCAGTATTCTGTTCAACGATGAGGAACTGTCGGACACCGTTGTCAGAAAGAACGCAGTCTCCGGTAAGATGGTAGGATATGCGCTGTCAAAATTGAATGCGTACTCCCAGTATGAGCTTGGTGCTGACATCTATCGAGAGATGGAGGCTCTGAAAGCAGAGCGCTCCGAGAGGGAAAAAGTCAGTAAGGAGCAGGGCGAGGCAAGCGACAGGGCGATCGCGGAGCTTGGCATCAGAAAGACGGAAGCATTTAACCTGAAACAGACGTTGGATCCGAAGACGGACAAGGCAAAGATAAAAGAGCTGTCCAGGTCGATCAAGGATATGGAGCAGGAGATCAAAAAACTCCTGAAAGACAGGACGGAAATGGAGCTTGCGGCATCCAGAAAAGTCAAAGAGGACACCGCGTACACGAGCAAGTACGATGCGAAGATGTCAGAGCTGAAAGCGAAGTATGACGCGGCAGTTAAGGGAAGTATCTCCGAGGAGACGAGAAAGCGCAATGAGATCCTTGCAAAGGAAGTCTATCTCTCGATCGGAAGGTATAGTTTCCTGAAACGGGCACAGCTTCTGACCATGCTTCTGTCGGCACTAAAGAAGGCAATGATCGCAGGTGTCGATCTGTCTGACGATGCACAGCGGAATATTGTTTTTGACAAAGTAGCTTTCCGTGTAAAGTATCTTGATGAGACGGCAGACAAATTTCATGGAACTTGCGTTCTGAATCTGGCGAACGTGAAGTACGCAAAGGACTGGTATCAGATCCGCGGTAAGAAGATCGCGACAGTATTCCAGGATCCGATGACTTCGCTGAATCCGATCATTACGATCGGCAAGCAGATCACCTCGATCATCATGAAGCATCAGGATGTGACGGAGGCACAGGCGAGGGCGCAGGCGCTGGATCTGATGAAGAAAGTGGGGATCCCTAATGCCGAGGCGCGTTTCGACGATTATCCGTTCCAGTATTCCGGCGGTATGCGGCAGAGGATCGTCATCGCGATCGCACTGTCCTGCCAGCCCAAGATCCTGATCTGTGATGAGCCTACGACAGCGCTTGATGTCACGATCCAGGCACAGATCCTGAAGCTTTTGAAGGATCTCCAGAAGGAGTTTGATTACACGATTGTCTTTATCACACATGACCTTGGTGTGGTGGCAAATATTGCGGATCGTGTGGCAGTTGTGTATGCCGGTCAGATCATAGAGCTTGCTTCGGTGGATGAGATCTTCTATGATCCTCGTCATCCGTACACATGGGCGCTGCTATCTTCCATGCCGCAGCTTGCGGAGAAGAATACGAAGCTGTACTCGATCACGGGTACGCCGCCATCCCTGTACAATAAGGTTGTGGGAGATGCGTTTGCCCCGAGAAATCCGTACTGTATGAAGATCGATACGTTGAAGGAGCCGCCGATGTTTAAGGTTACAGATACGCATTACGCAAAGACATGGCTGCTGGATCCGCGCTCGCCGAAGATCGAAAAGCCCGAGGCGATCCGGAATATCCACGAGAAACTATTAAAAGCATTTAATATATAAAATATTGGAATGAAAGATTTTGGAATCAGAGATTCCAGAAATCAGAGACTTTAGATAGGAGATTTAGAACGTGTCAAACCTAAATCAGGAAAAATCAGGACGTGTTACCCATTTGCCGGAGCACGGTCCAATTGATGAAAAAAACGGCAAAGAGATCTTATTATCGGTCAAAAATGTAGATATCACTTTCGGCAAGGGCGACAGTGCGGTGAAGGCTGTCAAGAACGCCAGCTTTGATATATATAAGGGGGAGACTTTCTCGCTTGTAGGTGAGTCCGGTTCGGGAAAGACGACTGTCGGAAGGGCAGTGATCCGTGTAAATCCGTGTGCCAGCGGTGAGATACTGTATAAGGGTGTCCGCATTTCGGGAAAGATCCCGCATTCGCTGGACAGGGAAGTGATCCGAAATATCCAGATGGTATTTCAGGATCCGGCGGCATCTCTCAATGAGCGCGCTACGGTAGACTATATCGTATCTGAGGGATTATACAATTTTCATTTGTTTGAGAATGAGGCGGACCGTGTCCGCAAAGTCGAGGAGATGATCAATGAGGTTGGTCTTCTGCCGGAGCATCTGACTCGTTATCCCCACGAATTCTCAGGCGGACAGCGCCAGAGGATCGGACTTGCGCGCGCTATGGTCATGGAGCCGGAGCTTGTCGTCGCCGATGAGCCGATTTCCGCTCTGGACGTCTCGATCAGGGCACAGGTACTGAACCTGCTCAAGAAGTTCCAGGTCGAGAAGAATGTCACGTATTTGTTCATTGCGCACGACCTTTCCATTGTGCGTTTTATATCAGACCGCATCGGTGTGATCTACAAAGGAAATATCGTGGAGATCGCGGAGGCGGACGAACTGTTTGACTTCCCGCTGCATCCGTATACACATTCCCTGATTTCCGCGATCCCGATCCCGGATCCGAAGCTGGAAAAGAATAAAGTGCTCTACACATATGATCCGTCCATGCATGATTACAGTACAGACCAGCCGGAACTTGTCAATATCGGGCATGAGCACTATGTATACGGAAACAGGAAGGAGATCGAGGAGTACAGGGCGATCCGCGAGAAGGGCGTGCCTTTAAAATCGATCAACATTGTCGATCCGAATGCGTCACAGCAGAACAGCGTTCCGCAGAGAGGCGCGGTTGAACACACGGCATCAGAAGATGAATTTCTGCAGGCGCCGGTTCACGATACAGGCAGCATATGGTACAAGATCTTTTCGTTCCTGCTGCCCGTGATCGGATTGATCGCAGCTTTTGTGTTCAGGCATTTTCATTATTACCGCAATTATGCTGCATGCAAAAAGGGCGCGATCACCGGTCTGATCGTGATCGCAGCGATCATTGTCCTGTTCCTCGTGCTGTTGATCTTAGCGGTGATCTAGCTTGAACCGTACAGCTGGGAACAGAAATGGAAATCACCCTAAACCGGTGGAACGGATCGAACTGCAGGAAAAATATCCCGTGGGCAGACTTGTTCTGACGATCGCGCTGATCCTGATCGGTGTGTGTGGACTGGGCTATGCACTGGTATCTTTTTTGACAGTGAAAGCCGGATGGACAACGATCAAGGCAGATACATCGGAGGCAAGCTGTGCAGATGAGTTTGTTCTGCAATATTATCTGGGTGCGGGTGAGCTGTCGGCGACGGCGGAGAATAAGGCGGTAAAAGCTCTGTACACCGAGACAGCCAGGACGGCATACCAGCTTTTCCACACGAGTCAGGGGTTTGACGGGGTGCATAACCTATATTATATAAATCAGCATCCCAATGAGGAGATCGAAGTTGACGATGTGCTGTATCAGGCGTTTGCCGCGATCGAGAGATATGGAGACAGGGGGATCTATCTGGCACCGGTCTACGTCCAGTACAGCAACCTGTTTGGATGCAATGACGATGTGGAGACAGCCAACTTTGATCCGTGGCAGAATGAGGAGATCGCCGGATATTTTGCCGAGGTCACAGCCTTTGCCGGGGATCGGGATGAGATTGATATCAGACTGCTGGGTGATCACAGGGTCATGCTCTATGTGTCTGATGCGTACATGGAGTATGCCGCCGGGATCGGCTTTTCTGAGTATATTGATTTTTACTGGATGAAGAATGCGTTTATCGCGGATCATATTGCAGATACTATGAAAGCGAATGGATTTGTGCTCGGCTCGATCTCCAGCTATGACGGGTTTGTCAGGAATCTGGATGATGCCAGCGGTTCGGAGTATGCGTTCAACTTGTTTGACCGCGACGGGACATCTGTGTATCAGGCAGGTGTTATGCGGTATGATCATGCAGTGAGCATAGTCTATCTCCGCAACTATCCTGCAAATAACAGCCTGGACTGGCAGCATTATTATGAGTTTCAGGATGGCGCGATCCGAACGGCATATATCGATGCGGCGGACGGATATTGCAAGAGCGCCGTCAACAATCTGGTCTCTTATGCGCAAAACAGCAGTTGTGCAGAAATCCTGCTGCAGGTGGCACCAGTATATATATCGGATCATTTTCAGGAGGAACGATTGCGTGCGCTGGCACAGGAGGGGATCTACTCGATCTACTGTGAGGATAGAACGGTTCTCTACAATGAGCCGTCCCTGCTGCTGACGGATCTGTATGATCGGGATGGTGTGAAGTATCGTTCGAGATGTGTAGGGGGACAATAGGAGTTTCTGTGTCATGAAAAAGGTTTTGAAGGGAATTTATGAATGGTCAAAGTTGATATTGATAGCGGTGGTTGTCGCATTCTGGCTGAAAAATAACGTTGTCGCCAGTGCGCTGGTACCGACCGGCTCGATGGAACAGACTGTCATGACCGGGAGCAGGATCGTCATAAACCGCCTTGCATATCTGTATGATACGCCGCAGAGGGGCGATATCGTGTCCTTTTACTATCCTGACGACGGAGAGACACTGTATCTGAAACGTGTCATGGGACTTCCGGGGGAAGTGATCGAGGGCATTGACGGCAGGGTGTACATTGACGGGAAAATGATACCGGACTTTACACAGAACAGATTTTATGAGGATTTCGGGCCTTACAGGATACCTGAGGCGTGCTATTTTATGATGGGCGACAACCGCAGCAACTCATGGGATTCAAGATACTGGATCAATAAGTTTGTGGCGATGGATGATATCATAGGAAAAGCGGAGTTTGAGTATTATCCTGAAATAAAGATTTTGAAATAAAAATTCTGAACAGTTCCTAAGGATTTTGAGACAGATTGCAAAAACCCAAAC
>Ga0224483_100816_pt1 | contig 10127 bp, 3 predicted proteins | sample hydfratestSal1_FD_181453 | JGI IMG/M metagenome (GOLD analysis project Ga0224483, IMG submission 181453) | Metatranscriptome of mouse feces microbial communities from Columbus University, Ohio, United States - Sal1 (Metagenome Metatranscriptome) ... | reverse complement strand
GCTATGGCAACGCAGGGTGAAATTATAAAAGAGCTGGCTGAAAAACTGGAACGGCAAATCATAATAGACGCTTTGAGCAAGATCGAAACAATGGAAGAATTGAAAGAGTATATTGATGAGCTCCGGGCCAAAAATGAATAGCAATATCGTTGAGAGTACCGATTGATTTCCGGTACTTTCTTTTATGTGTGAAGAAACAATCTTACCCCAGTTCTTGTATTTTCTCGACAAAACACTTGCATAAATCTCAAGATATAGTAAAATTAATCTATATGCAATTCATCATTTTGTGAATCATATAGAGAATCAGATAAAGGAGCGATCCCCGTATGGCGGGATTAGAAGTGGCCGGCAGAAGATTCCGGACCGAGGCCGATTATCGGGCGGGGCTGCGGGATCAGGCCAGGATTGAGAAGATCAGGACACAAGTTAATATGGAACAGCCGGGAGAAGTGATCTCACTGTATATGGATATACAGTCCGGCAAATATCGGTTTGAGACGGTCGTCGGCAATGATTTTGATGACGAGATCTATGAACTGGCGCAGAATTACAAACGTCAGGGTTATACCAGAGACAGCGTTCTGACAGAAGAGAAGAAAAAGAAGTCTGTCAGAATAACCGGGAGTTTTGCGAAGAAGAAGCCTTCTGCCGGACCGGAACATGCAAAAGGCCGTGCGCGGAAATCTTCCTCTGCGGAAGTATCGCTTGACAGTTACGACGAGAAGATGCAGCAGGAGATCCTGCTGGAATTCAAGAAGCGGGAGAGACGGCGCAGGCTGACGGTCGTTCTCTGTTCGGTCGTTGCACTGGCCTGTTTTGGTTATTTCGGGGTCTATTACTATTTTGCAGACAGAACACAGGCCGATTTTGAGAACCTTGCCAGTCTGAAAGGGAATACGACTCTGGCGGCAGGTCCACCCACGGTGACGATCCACCGTACGGAGGGGGAAGAGATCGAGCTGGAAGTTCTTGAAGAATACCAAACTTTATATAATAAGAATAAAAGCCTAATCGGATGGCTCAAAATTGACGATACTAATATAGATTATCCTGTCATGCAGACAGTGAATAACGAATACTATCTGGATCACAATTACAGCCAGGAGTATGACAAGAACGGCAGTCTTTTTCTGGATAAGGACTGTGATATCGTACATAGGAATACGAATCTGATCATATATGGCCATCACATGAAGTCGGGCAAAATGTTCGGTAATCTCAATAAGTACAGCAGTGAAGAATATGCGAAGCAGCACGCCACGATCCAGTTTGACACCATATATGAGAAGGGGACCTACGAAGTGATGTACGTATTTCGGTCCAGGATCTATAATGAAGAAGAGATCGTATTTAAGTATTATCAGTTTTTTGACGCGGCTTCCGAGAAGGAATTCAACTCCCAGATGCAGGAGATGGCGGCGTTGTCTTTGTATGATACCGGCGTTACGGCAAGTTATGGGGATGAGCTTTTGACACTGTCAACCTGCGATAATTCCGAGCAGGACGGCCGGTTTGTGGTGGTTGCGAAGCGTGTTGCATAAGAGCGCAAAAAGGTTTATGATGTAATAGAAAATTCTGTAATTTGAAATTTGATTTTCGAATTTGTATTTTTAGAATATAGAATGCTGTAGAAATATACGGGGAATCAAGGAGAGAGCGATGGCTATGAAGAATGCGGCTAAGAAATCAAGGAGAAGATTGAAGAGAAGTGTCAGACGGAGTCTGGCGGCTGTACTGATGATCACGGCGATCGGAGTGGCGGCGATTCCGGTTCCGGAAAACTATGCGGCGCCGGAAGGCGGAGTCGGGACACGGGCGGCGACGGTCAATTATTATTATCCGGGCAGTGAGGCGGATCCGGATCCGAATAATGAGTTGAAGATGGTTGAAATGGAGTATGATATATCTTTAGCGGCCGGTAAGAATACAGTTGATTCTCATACTATAAGGCAAATGAGTGACGGCACCTGGCAGGCGGAATGGCAGTTTGAGTTTTTCCAGCAAAAAGTAAATGGCGTTATGAGAGGTATTATCAGCAAATACAATAATACTTATCAGGAAAATGAAGTTAAGCTGAAAGCCAATGTTGTCATGGAGTATGCATGGGTAGAAGTAGATGAGTATGAGGGATACTATAAGGCACCAAAGCCGAGTTCTTATACGTTCGATAAAGAAAATAGTACCGGAAGCAATGCGGCGAAAGCGGAAGCTTTTTTTAAGGAATATTTTACAGATGCCTACAATCAGTATATAAAAGATTTTCAGGCATATGAAACGGCTTATAATCAATGGATAAATAATCCAAACCACACGGGGGATGCGCCACTGCCTCCGGCTGTTTTAACGCGGGAAGTAACTGATCTGACCGGAGAGCAGAGGTTGAAATATTACTGCGACCAGAGGGGTTATGAAGGGTGCAGGCTTGTAAGTGTAACAGATATGAGAAAACCGGATACTCCGGATGATCCAGATGCTGAACCTGAACCAAACAGCATTGTGTATGTTCCACGCAAAATTGAGGGCGCAACGCTTCCGGAGGGATTTTCCAGTGATGATAATTCCTTTGTATATGAAAACAGCCAAACGGCTTCCATTGTTGGTATTGGCGACACGGCATTTGAGGGAACGAGAAATGTAAATGTTCTGGATGTGCCGGAAGAAATCAGATATATTGGTGAGAGTGCGTTTGAAGATTCGTTTATTGCCAAAATTTCTTTTAATAATGTGACAAAGATTGACAATTATGCATTCAAAAACTGTTCCCGACTGACTGACATTACAATGGGAGCTACTACCGAAGTGATTGGCACGGAGGCATTTTATGGTACGGGGTTAGCAGGAGTACAGTTCCCTTCTTCGCTTAAAAATATCGGACCGGGAGCGTTTGCTTTTTGTGGTTCGTTGCAGAGTGTGGATTTCTCCGGGGTGACTGATCAGTCTGCAGATGGTATACGTATTGGAGATTATGCTTTTTATAATGATGTCGGATTGAACAGTGTAAACTTTACGCGTGGCGGTGCGACTACTTCTGTTAATATTAAAACACTGGGCGAAGCGGCATTTGCCGTGGAATCCGGTATTACAGGTGGCATGACGGAGTTCGCATTCCCTTCTGCAATCAACAAGACGAAGAACAGCAAAGATGTCAATAATCTGGATGGTGTTGGTCTCGGCAATCTGGTACTGGCCGGAAGGACCAATCTGACGACCGTAACCATGCCTGCGGATTATGGAAGATCCACAGAAGTGGATGTGCCGAACGATCTGCTTTATAACTGCGTCGGTCTGGAAAGCGTTGTCTTCCCGGATGACGGTAACCGTTCCTGTGGACTGGCAACTTATGATTCCGAGGAGCTGTTCAAGTCGGTGACGAATCCTGATTTCTATGTAAGGGGTCCGGAACTGGACAGAAGCAGTCAGCCGGCTTCGCCGCGTATCTCTACATGGGATGCGGTGTCGGCGGTGTCGGATAAGATTCCGTATGTATATGTTAAGAACGGTAAAGAATATTACGAAATCAGCGACGGTTTCTATCTGTTATGTATAGACAATACGGGCATGTTGACATCCTGTGTCATCAAGCCGAATAAAGACGGTACTTCCGGTGATATAAGCAAATGGGACGGCGAATTGGAAATTCCTGCTAAAGTGGGGAATACCAAGGTGGTCGGAATCGCTTCGGGATGTTTCAGCGATCCGAAGTTAAATACGGCGGCCAAGTCACTGGTCATCACGGATAACTCGATCACGACCATTGAAGACGGTGTGTTCCAGGCAAGTGAGAGTGAAGATGACCGGCAGTGGAAGAATCTGGAAAAGGTATATATCGGTAATTCCGTAAATTCGATCGGCAACAATGCTTTTAAGAACTGTTCCAGTCTGGTTGATGTGACATTCAATACACCGTCAGCCGGATATGAAGGATTTACGATCGGGACGGATGCTTTCAAGACGGAAAGCGGCGAGCTGATGTTCCACGGTGATATCGTGGAAGGATATGCGCCCTTTGACTGGGCAATGGATCCGGGGAATATCATTCAGCAGCAGGACAGGATACGGGTATGTTATAAGAGTCTGTCTCCGACATACCTGACGGTGATGTATAATCCGATCACTGAGAAGGTCACGCTTCTGGATTACCCGAAGTACAGTCAGGTGAGCGAGATCTTAAATGAGAAATACGGTTTCGGCGCTGGCAGCAACGGATACGAAGATATGATGGTTGCCAACTGGTATGCGATGTACGCAGGAGCTGATTATGACAGTTACAGGACGATCTTTGCGGATGCCTGGAGTGCGGCGCAGGCCGAGACTGATGAGGAGACGAGAAAGGAACTGTGCGAGCAGCTGTATACCGGCGATACTTATGGACCGTGGATCAATGAGGATTTCTGTCTGAACTGGAATAAATGGGTAGGCGGAAGTAATCCGAATCCGGATCCGGGACCGGATCCCAATCCTTCGGACGGCACCACACAGACGAAGAACAGTCTGACCGACTGGCTGTTTGAGCCTATCGTCGTTCAGGCTGCAGCGGCAGGGCCGGATGCCCCGCTGGCATATTATGAAAGAAATGCGTATGACATCATTGACAATGTAAATTCCGGAGATCCGTACAGATTTTCGGAGGAAGAGCGTCAGCTTGTCAATGCCACCAAGAACATTGTCGTACCGGCAGGGGTGGATTCCATAGACGTTTATGGATACATCAATAATCTGACGGAGGACGGGGAACGTGCCCAGGGTGAGAATTCCGGCGCGAACACCGGTAATTACAATACTTATTTTAACCTGAACTGGCCTTCTGAGACCCGCAATATGTACAACGGGTTCAAGAGCGATGCAGATGATCTTACGGATACCGTTCCGGGACTGTTCAGCGGTTATTATAAGGATTACAAGAGTGGTTCCGATGTCGAGAAGTTTGTACGCGGTAATGACCTGATCGAAAGCGTGACGTTAAACAGCGTGACTTATCTGCCGGACTATGCTTTTGACAGCTGTGAGAATCTGCAGTGGGTGATCATCGGCGATGCTTTGGCAGATATCGGCAAGGCGCCGTTCAGGGGCTGTTACAAGATGACCTCTGTCAGCAACAACGAGTACTATACGACAGAGAACGGTATTATTTATTCTAATAATACGGACGGTTCGCGTGCCATAGAAGAATGTCTGTCGGCGAGAGGCAACGGTGTGGGAGAAGGTATCGTAAGTCTTTCTTCTGATCCTGCGCTTGCTACTGTCAGTGCGATCAAGCCGGGAGCTTTTGAGGACTGCGACAACATTACGTCGATCAGCTTCGGCATGAACGATACGGCAGGGCTGGCTGTCATTCCGGAAGATTGTTTCAGGAACTGTGACAGACTGGCTTCGGTGGTACTGCCAAGAACTGTTAATGATGTGGGCAAGGGTGCATTTGTCGGCTCTAACGCCCTGAATACCCTGACATTCTACGGTAAGGAAGTGAAGATTTCCGGAAGCGCGTTTGAGAACACGCCGGAGAATCCGAAGGGCAATACCTTAGTCAGAACCTATGAGGATTCCGCAGTCGTAAGATATGTCAACGAATACGGCAAGGAATACAACCTTACACTGGACAATAACCGTCTCGGTGAGCTGTGGAGCGTAACATTCCTGGATGCCGACCACATGATGCTGGGCGAGCTTGTTGACAAAGAAGGCAATGAGATCGAGAATCCGCAGTATGTAGAGGACGGCGCATATGCCAGAATCCCCACAGATCCGGTTCATGACGGCTGGACCTTTGAAAGATGGGTGGGCATGAACAATGCCGCCATAGATGAAAAGATTACCCAGGACACCATATTCTATGCACAGGGTTATTCCAATGACGGTATGGTGAACGGTAAATATATGGTAGAGTTTTATGACGGTGTAGACGGCAAGAAGATCGGGCCGACACAGTATATTTCACCGGGCGGTGAAGCGATCGCACCGGCTCCGCCGGCACATGACGGTTATACGTTTGACAAGTGGAGCGACAGCTTTACGGGTATTCAGTCCAATAAGTCGATCGTCGCATTGTATAAATCGGCGGGCGGAAGTGGCGGTTCCACGAATACTTCCGGCGGTTCTACGAATACCAGCGGCAACAGCAGCGGTAACCGTAATCCGTCTAATAACACGACGAATACGTCGTCAGGTAATTCGACTTCGTCGCAGACATCGTCCAGTACGAGTACAACATCATCGTCAACGGCTTCGACTTCGTCTACGTCGGCGGAAAGTAAGACTACTTTGTATTCAGTGTTAGTCATCGGCGGAAGCGGAAGCGGAAGCTATGAGCCGGGTAGACCGGTCGTTATCGCGGCCAATACAGGAGCGGAAGGATCTACGTTCAGCAAGTGGACGACAGATTCGCCGGGCGTTTCACTGGCGAATGTCAGCCAGACGCCGACTACCTTTACGATGCCGCCTAATAACGTAACGATAACCGCAGAATATACGACAGGCACGCCGGCGGGTACACCGGCAGGCGGTGGCAGTAGTACAGGCGGAAGCGGCGGTAATCAGAACAGCAGTACGGGTAATACCCGCGTGGACATCACGAAGCCGGGTATCTCAAACAAAGACCTCGCGGCGGCTAATGTGAACGGAGCGACCGACAATTTCGTGATCAAGATTTCCGAGACGGATGAGGCGACCAGAGCGGTGGCGGATGCGTTGACGAATGAGTACACCAGTCTGGATAATATCCTGTATTATGCAATGGATATCAGCCTGTATGATGCTACGGGAACGACGAAGATCACGGATACGTCAGGAATCTCGGTAGATATTACGATTCCGATTCCGGATGCGCTGGTAGCTTACGGCGGTAACAATATGGCGGGTGCGGTTGTGAACGGCAACCAGCTGGAGAAACTGAATGAGAGCTTTACGACTATCAACGGTGTTCCCTGTATCAGATTTACGGCAACGCACTTCTCGCCGTACACGGTCTATGTAGATACGGGCAACCTGACGGAAGGTATGCTGGATACAACGCCCAAGACCGGCGATCCGATCCATCCGAAGTGGTTCTTATCCATCGGTCTGGCATGCTTATCAATCATCCTGGCTATGAAGAGAGATAAGAGAACCAAAGTAAAAACAGCATAAAGGAATTTTTATGGGAAAGATAATAAGAAATCTGATAGGTATCCTGCTGCTGGTGACAGCGATAGCGGTAACACAGATCCCTGTATCAGATGTGGAGGCGGCACCAACCGCCTCTGCATCTGATTTTCAGATGGACGGAACAACATTAGTAAAGTACAAGGGCACGGCGCAGGACGTGTCTGTTTCTGATTATGTAGAGAAGATAGAGGCGGAGGCTTTCGCAGGCAACGACGATATCAGACATATCACTGTCGGGGAGAATGTGGAAGTGATAGGCGCCAGAGCTTTTTCAGAATGTAAGAATCTGGAGAGTGTGACGATCCCGGATTCCGTCAAGACGATTGATACCGCTGCTTTCAGCGGCTGTCCTTCGCTTAAGGAAGTGACGGTGGGAACCGGGCTTACAAGCCTTGGCAACGGCGCTTTTGCGGGCGCCTACAGTCTGGAGAATGTACGTTTCAGCAGCAGCAATCCCAAATTCACCTGTGATGAAGGGGCGATCCTGAACAAGGACGGCAGGGACACGCTGTATCAGTTTCTGGCCGGGACAAAGGGCGACAGTTACCGGATGCCCTCTACGGTGAAGACGATCAAACCCTATGCATTCTGGGGCAATTATAATCTGGAGCAGGTGGAGCTCAGCAATCAGGTGAAGGAGATACCGGCCTATGCCTTCTCTACCTGCAGAAACTTAAAAGATGTGGAGATTCCCTTTTCTGTAAAAAGCATTGACATGAAAGCGTTTGAAGATTGTGTCAGACTGCGTGAGATCGTGATACCGGCTTCGGTGAGTACGATCCACAGTACGGCGTTCGACGGATGTACGAAGCTGGAGATCAAGGCGGATGCAGGCTCCATGGCACATACTTTTGCGCAGTCTCTGGAGCTGGAAGATATTGAGGTGTCGGAATACGAAGAGGCGCCCATACCGGGCAGCGTCAGCGGCAACGACGTGGCGGCGGATGCAGAGGCACAGGACGGTGAAGATGGCGGCAATGTATCGGCGCCGGTTGATTATTATCATGAAGTGTCTCATATGAATCCGATGACGGAAGAAGAGGACAACGCAGTCAAAGGCAAGACGAGAGTGATCGGCCGGCAGGCATATGTCATTATCGACAATGCCACGGCTACCATCAATGTGGGAAGCACCGGTGACACGATCGGCGGAGAACCGGAGGAAGAGACAGAGCAGAATACGGATACCGTGCCGGGGCTTGCCGGTTCCGGGGACGCGAAGGGCGGTTCTTTCCCGAAATACGCCATTGCAAAGGGCAGTGACGGTAAGGCCGTCGTTGCGGCACAGGCTTACTATGACAATGAGATGACTTCCTATACGATTCCGGATAATATTGTGAGGATCGGGGAATTTTCGTTTGCCAGATCGGGTCTTACGGCCATCACGATTCCGGACAGTGTGGAAGAGATCGGCTATGCGGCCTTTTATCACTGCGACGCTTTAAAAGACGTATCCATTCCGCAAAGCGTGCAGAACATCGAGGCGGCGGCTTTTGCAAATACACCGTGGCTGTCGGAGTGGAGACAGAACGGCAGCGGTGATTTCCTGATCGTCGGTGACGGAATCCTGCTGGCATATAAAGGAAGCGGCAATGTTGTTTCAGTTCCCGAAGGGGTGAAAAGGATCGGAGCGGAGGCGTTTAAAGATCATACGGAGATCAATAAGGTTGTTCTGCCGAACAGTGTGGAAGTAGTGGGAGAGGCGGCTTTTGCGGGCTGCAGCGCACTTATGGAGATTGAAGGCGGCGCAGGCTTACGGAAAATAAGCGACAGGGCTTTTGCGGGCTGTCCGGTCGGCACGGTACATATCCCGGCGACGGTGGAGTATGTCGGCCTGCGGGCTTTTGACAGTACGGATCCGGAGAGCGGGACGACGGCAGGCAACAGGGCGGTCGTCTTTGAAGGCGGGAAACTTCCGCAGCTTTCATATGAGAAGATGGCAACCAAATTATACAGAGACAGTGACCGTGAGCCGGCATTGAAGGGTTGTGCGGTTGCGGTAATCCCGGATGGGGTGAACGATCTGACAGGAAGCGTGTTGGCCGATACAGGGGTCGGCTTTACGGGTGTGGTCTGCAGGAAGGCACAGGATGCGGCAGACGGCGGCGGTGTACTGCAGATCGTATCCAGACAGGGCAGCGGCCCGCTTCTGCAGGCCGGTGATACATGTCAGATAGACGGCAAACAGTATGTTCTCGAAGAGGGCACGCAGATCGCAGGCGGTTCGAACACGGCCGGACAGCCGGACGGAGCGGGTGAGGCCGCATCCCGGGAAGCAGGAGCGGATGCATCTGATTCGTCGGATCCGGCAGGCGTATCGGGCAGTGCGGATCCGGGTGTGGCGGTGCAGATAAAGAGCAGCACGCTGTCCGACAACGGTGTGGCAGGTGCGGTACTGGCGGGCTCCGAGGAGAACTATATTCTGACGATAGAGGACAATGAAGCCGCCGGTCTTAAGATCGGTGACGTCTATAAGAAGATATACGGCAATACGCTTCCGCAGAATCTGTGTGCCTACGATATCGGTCTCACGGAAGCGGCTACAGGCGTGCCGATCACCAGCCTTGGCAAACAGAGTGTGGAAGTGACGCTGCCGATGCCGGGCGGTGTGGGCGCCGACAATCTCCATGTGGTATGTCTCGACGCGGACGGGCAGCTGGAGGAAGTGGACAGCAGAGTGGTGTCCGTGAATGGTGCGGATGCGATTATTTTTACGGCGAGGCATTTTTCGCCTTACGGCATCTACAACTATGGTTCCGGCAGGAGCGCGGCGGCGGACGTGAAGGACGGGCAGGCGGTGTTCACATCCCTTGGCACAAAAGACGATTCGCCGGATACGGGTGATCACAGCATTCATCCGAAATGGTTTCTGAGCGGTGGACTTTTCTTCGCGGCGATGGCGTTCTTCTTTTACCGGAGGAAGGGCAGAAAGATTCCCCTTTCCTGACAGAAAACAGAATACTGAACCTGAAAAAACTCCCGGC
>Ga0224483_100815_pt1 | contig 10142 bp, 13 predicted proteins | sample hydfratestSal1_FD_181453 | JGI IMG/M metagenome (GOLD analysis project Ga0224483, IMG submission 181453) | Metatranscriptome of mouse feces microbial communities from Columbus University, Ohio, United States - Sal1 (Metagenome Metatranscriptome) ... | reverse complement strand
GCATAATCGTTACTGCTTAACAAAATAAACGGTTTCATTAAACATTTTATCTGTGAAAATAAGGGAAGAGGTTCCCATAAATTGAAAACTATAATACTCATTTTCAAATAAACCATCTCCCACATAAGGCGGAATACTGTCTTTGAGAAATTCGTCAACTTCAGCCCATACCGTACCACCGCTTTCTTCAAAAACGGCTCGAAGCTGTTTTCCATGATAAGTTCCTATATAGGTTATATTATATCACCATAAACTTAATTTCACAAAAATGATAAGAAGATAAATCCACCTTTCCGATAAACAAATACCCCACAAAGTTTCACCAAATATCATCCAGAAACCTATTCCATTTCCTGTTCTATCAAGTACTCATCATACTGCATTTCCAGTTCTTCAAAATCCTCTTCGTCCAGCTGCCGCAGTTTAGCATAACGCATAAAGGCTTTTCTGTCATTTACCTCAGATTGATCATCCTCCAAAGCCTCCCCATAATCCGTTTCTTCTCTCCATTTCCTATATAATGCAAATACATCCATCCTCATTCCCTCTACAGCCGGTTTAGTTTCTTCTCCATTAATTCACTATTACTGCTATACATCACTGCATGTTCCCTGGAAATTTTCTTTTCCTTAAACAGCCGGATAAGACTGTTATCCATCGTCACCATGCCTTCATCCACAGATGTGGAAATAACACCGTCAATCTGATGAATCTTAGATTCACGAATCATATTGCGGATGGCATTATTTAAAAACATAATTTCCAGCGCTGGAACCTCACCCAGTTTATCTATGCGAGGAATCAGCTGCTGGGAAACCACAGCCTGCAATACCATGGAAAGCTGAATCCTTATCTGATCCTGCTGGTTTGGCGGGAAATTATCAATAATACGGTCAATCGTATTTGCCGCCCCAATTGTATGCAGGGTGGAAATCACCAGATGTCCGGTTTCTGCCGCCGTCATCGCTGTGCGGATGGTTTCAAAATCCCGCATCTCTCCAAGAAGAATGACATCCGGCGCCTGCCTTAGCGCCGCCCTAAGGCCGCTCATATAACTCGTGGTATCAGTTCCCACCTCGCGCTGAGTAACTACGCTTAATTTATGGCGATGAAGGTATTCTATCGGATCTTCCAGGGTAATCACATGGGCGTTCCTGGTATTATTGATTTCATTAATAATGCTGGCAAGGGTGGTACTTTTTCCGCTTCCCGCAGGCCCGGTTACCAGCACCAGTCCTTTGGTCATTTTAGCAATGTCGATAACGTTCCGGGGAATATTTAAGGACTGGAAATCCGGCAGTTCAAATCGCACAATTCGAATAATCGCAGCTAAAGAACCTCTCTGCCGCATTACGCTTGCCCTAAATCTCGACAGACCACTGACCGCAAAAGAAAAATCATCATCTCCGCCCGCTAAAACATTGGTCATATCCCGATTTCCCGCAATCTGATAAATCTGGGCAATCATCTTATCCATCTCTTCCGGGAAAATCTTTTCCTCCCCCTGGTAAGTAATTCTTCCTCCGATTTTATAAGAAAAAGGCATACCGGGAATCAGAAAAATATCTGAAGCTTCCTTTTCCACTGCTTGCTTAAAAAATCCCATTACATCCATGGCTTTCCATCCTCCTTAACTACCATCCCATACAGGCATATCCTGATCAATTTCATATTCTATCTGATTATACACCTTCCACTGAAGAATGGAAAGTTTTCCCTGCCCGTTTTCCCAGGATAAATGCAGGCGAACCGAAAGTGCCTGCCCTTCTTCCATGGCAATATCCAAAGCTGCACACTGCTCGTCAGAAAGCCACGCACTTCCCAGTACTTCCTGAAGATAGGGTTCAGGATTTTCCTTATTTTTTGCAAGTCCATCATCAAGGGCCGTCTGCACCTTCGCCAGAAAAGTCTCTCCCTCTGCGTCAGCCCGGTAAAAGCCGGAAACCGATCTTCCGTTTCTCTCCGCCAAATCCAGGTCATTTTTTGCACTGGATAAGGATAACAGGCCAAAAGTGCCCAAACAGAGGACAATAAAAATTAAAATTAATGACGCGCTTCCTATGTTCGCCCCATTTTTACTCTCACTCTTTGCCATCGCTGTCGCCTCCCTGCCTTATCCATTGTTTAACCTGCAGAGAATACAGGGTTAAAAGCTGACCATCCTTATCCTTTTCCTGACAATACGGATGGGCCCCTCCCCGCCTAAACACCAGATTTAAGTATTCCATCCCGTCGAAAGAAACGTCCTTCCCCAGCGTCAGCTCTGCAATAAAGAAAGCTTCTTCCGCCAAGTTCTTTTCCCCTGATCCTGTTTCGTCCAGCACCTTCCAGTCCTGGTCAAAAAACAGGACATCATGCGTTTCTCCTCCTGCAGATGTCAATTTCTCAGGCCTTCCTTCGCCCAGCCCTGTCATCCCTTTAACCTTCCAGGTTTCTGCCAAACTTTCTGCTGCCAGCACAGCCTGATTTTTTTCCCTTGCCAGACGGCTCATGGCATCGGAACGGACAAACACACGGATACAAACTGCGGCACAGAGAAGGAAAAAACCGCAGACCATAATCATTTCCATCAGAAAAATACCGGAACCCGATCGCTTCCTGCTATTCATCTTCCACGCCTCCCATCTGCTCTTCATCCGTCGGATGTAAGGAAGAAGCTTCACTGCGCAGGGCCAGCGTAAGGCTTCCCCCTCCTTCGCCGTCTGTCTGCATATGGATCAGCCGTCCATCCTCGCTTTGGCTGACCGTAAACATATCACATTCCAAAATCCTTAAGCCGTCAGCCAGTCCCAGTCCATAGGAAGGGTCGGTAAACAGCTCGCAGATACTTCCGTCGTAATAATAAATCCATGTGACATAATTACCGCCCTCCAGGCGGCTTTCCAGCTCCAGCACAGGGGTACCTTCCACAGTCCTCACCCGGACAGCCCCCTCGATATCGCCCTGGCGCACCTTATTTGCCACATACTGCAGGGCCACGCTCCCGGTAAAATTATCCTGGGAGCGGGCATTAATATTTTCATAGACCCGTCCGCCGATCAGCACGGTAAACAGGGCACAAAGCACAAACACCAGAAATAAAAGCATGGTAAACAGCACATTAAAGGCCTGTCCATGGTTTCCGGTATTTCGTTTTGTCACCGTTTCATTCATCTGCCTGCCCCTCCTGTCCCTCTGCCGGAATTACTGTAATATCCGGCATAATATTTGAGGCAAAGCCTTCATAAAATACATAATAACGTGAACGGTCTATCTGGATGCCGTAATGCTCCTCCAGATATTCCACACTTGGCGGATAGCGGCCCTCGATAGCATAGCACTGGACAGTCGCCCTGGCAATGGCATTTTTCAGGGTCACATCGCCCTCCGAACGCGCCTTCCCGGAAAATGACACCGAGCCGCGGACAAAGCCCCCGATAACCAGAACAAAAATCAGGACAGAGGTCAGAAACTTAAATACCGCCCGGTCCATCTTTTCCTGTTGTTTTCTTTTCATGTTCTTCCTGTTCCTTTACTTATGATCAGCCAATCGTCGAAAGCACGCCAACCAGCGGAAGCATTACAGAAAGCAGAACCAGTCCCACAGCAACTGCCAGTACAGCTACCATCGTCGGCTCAAAACGTGCTATCACATTATCAATCGCATTATCGGCTTCCTGCTCATAATCCTTGGAAATATCTTCCATTACCCGATCCAGATGTCCGCTGCGGTTTCCTGTCTTAATCATCTGTACATGAAAGCCAGAAAACAGACCGGTTGCCTTCATCGCATCATAATAACTCTGACCTTCCTCAAGCATCGACCTGCAGGTCTCAATCCTCTCGCCGACCGCCTCATTTTCTGCCAGCTCTGCCGCCAGTTCAAGACCTTTTTCCAGCTCCAGACCGCTGTGCAGGGTAAGGGCCAGTACCGAGGTAAACCTCCGGTTAGCCACCGCCAGGGCAATACGGCTTTTTCGCTTTACTGCACCAATCAGGTTTTCTACCAGGGTAAACTTATGCCCCATCCGGGTAAACGCCCATAATCCGACACAAAACAGCAGAAGGAAAATACCTGCGGTCAGCGCCACGCCGCTGAATACGCCGCCAAAGCGAATTGCCGACTGCGCCACCGGAGAAAGTTCTGCTCCCAGCTGTACATACACATCCTCAAATATCGGCATCACCTTAACAAACAGCACAAACAGCACCGCCAGCAGCATAAACACCATAATAATCGGATACGTCAGCGCATTTTTAATGTTCCGCATTAAGAAAAATTCTTTTTCATAATATTCCGAAAGAGACTGCATCATCTGATCCAATGTACCTGTGCTCTGTCCCAGCTTTGCCATCTTAATCACATATGGCGGAAACGCCTGGGATTCTTCCAGCACCTTAAAAAACGGATCGCCTAACTCCACGCCCTCCGCCATAGAAAGCAGCATCTCCTTCTCCCACGGCGTACCTGCATCCTCAGCCATAATACTTAAGCCTTCATCCAGCGGGACGGCAGCTTCCAAAAGCAGGGAAATCTGCAGGCAGAACGCAGACAACTCCTGAAAATTGTAGCGGTTAGGCGCCTGCTTTTTCCCCTTCTGCCCGTCTTGCTTCTCTTGCGTTTCCTTTTCTAGTTGCTCTTCAAATTGTTTTTCCACAGGAATTATTCTCCTTAAATCTTTAAAAAATTTTCAGACACCCGCATTACTTTGAACGTCCGCCGCCGATTAGGCGGCATCAATTCAGGTATTCCAAGTGCGCCCAGCTTTACTTTATTCATGGTGGTGCACTCACTTGTGGGCGCATGATGGTTTAATATGCATACTTTGCCTTGTAGCTGGCGTCACCGCCGCCGTGTGAACGTCCGCCGCTGGAAGCAAAGGTTGGGTCCATCAGGCTCCAGTTCTGACCGTCAAAATAAATAATATTGTCAATCCAGCCCTGACTGGGAAGATACACGCTGATCCAGGCATGATAGAGCTGGCCCGTATAGCCGATGACCAGTTTCGTTGGAATATCCTGAGCACGGAGCATAGCAGTCATCAGAGAAGCATAATCAAAGCAAATCCCATTCCTGGTCGCTAACGTGGAATCTACATTGGGCAGATAGCCGCTCTGCACAGTCGCTGCTTTTACGGTATCGTAGGTCAGGTTATCTACAACATAGTTATATACACTGGTTACGACGCCCATCGCATCGGTAGCCCCTGCCACCACCTGATTACTTACTGCCACGGCATTGCTGTTTTGGTTAAAATTAACATACTGGTTGGGGTACAAAAACGGAGTATACTCATTTGCCAGGTTTACATTGATCGTTTGGCTGCACACCTGAGCATACTGATTTCCGCTGATATTTTCAAATACTTTTACAGAATAGCTTCCATTCCCTTCTGTTAAAGGAAATACCTCATAGGCGTCCCGCGCATTCAAATTATATGTATACGTGACGGATTTGGTAATCTGTATCTTAATTTTACCATTGCTTCCCTTGTATTTGATCATAATATAGCCCTGATCTGTATTGGAAGCATCAATGGTTGCTTTCTCGTTTCCATACGTCGTTGTCCCTGTGGCAATTGGCGTGCGGACAGATGCCCATGCGTTTACCGGAAACGCTGACAGACAGGCAATAAGAAAAAGAGTCGCTGTTTTTTTCCATAAATTTTTCCATTTCAGCATTATAATCACTTCCTTAACATCATAATTTCAATTCATCACATCAAAAACCTATCAACCTTCATGCGCCCACAAGTGGTCGTACCACCATAAATAAAAATCTGCCGGGCGCACTTGGAATACCTGAACTTAGACCGCCTAATCGGCGGTGAACTTTTACAGTAAACCTTCATGCGCCCACAAGTGGTCGTACCACCATAAATAAAAATCTGCCGGGCGCACTTGGAATACCTGAACTTAGACCGCCTAATCGGCGGTGAACTTTTAAAGTAAGCAAAAAATCGTTTAACGATGACATACAGCCCTTTTATAAAAGTCGCTGCCGCACAATCTCATAAGCCAGCACTCCCGCAGCCACGGAAGCATTTAATGATTCAATCTGTCCGTGCATGGGAATTGAGGCAACCATATCGCAGGTTTCCTTCACTCGCTTTCCGACACCTTCACCTTCATTGCCAATCACCAAGCCAATCGGACCGCGCAGATCCAGCCGGTACATACTCTCCCCGTCCATATCCGCACAGACAAACCACATCCCCTGCTCCTTTAGTTCCTCCATCGTCTGTGCCAAATTTGTCACCTTGGCTACAGGGGTGTAATTTAAGGCTCCTGCGGAAACCTTGGCAACCACAGCTGTCAGCCCGACCGCCCGGCGTTTGGGAATAATGACACCATGCGCTCCAGCCAGATTTGCCGTACGAATAATCGCCCCCAAATTATGTGGATCTTCAATCCCATCCAAAAGAAGCAAAAACGGAGGTTCATTTTTTTCTCTGGCTGCCCTCAGCATATCTTCAATTTCAGCATAGGCATAGGCCGCACCATAAGCGATAACGCCCTGGTGCTTTCCCCCCGGAGACATCTGGTCAAGTCTCTCCCGCGAAACATACTGGATGATCGTTTCCTGCTTTCTGGCTTCCCTGATAATCGACTGTATGGGGCCGTCCCGACAGCCATCCAAAATTAATAGTTTATCCATCGAACGCCCTGCCCGAAATGCTTCCAGCACGGCATTGCGGCCTTCTATGGTTAATTCCTGATCGTTCAAATTTTCCTGCTCCTCCTCAAATCATTTCACTCTTCTCCCAAAAGATCAAAGCCCTGGCGGATAAGCAACGTTAACCGTTCAAACTGTTCGGATAAGAAAAGCCATCCAACCAGCGCCTCAAATCCGGTGGCATAGCGGTAATCAATAACCGACGCATTTTTTGCCGAAGTCATCGATTTGGCATTGCGTCCCCGCTTAAATACAGCGTGTTCCTCCGGGGTCAGTTCTCCTTCCAGTGCCTTAATCAGCTTTGCCTGGGTTTCGGCACAAACCAGGTGCGAACTGTGCTTATGCAGCTTATTCATGGGCAGGTTTCCGTGATTTACGGCTTTTACCCGCACCATAAGTTCGTAGACAGCATCCCCCACATAGGCCAGAACCAGCGGAGAATATTGACTGGCATCCACGGCTTCCATCTGCATGGTTTCGCGATAGAACGAGAGAAAATCAGGTGTTATGCCCGTTTCCATTTTACACCTTCCCTGGTATCCTCCAGAACAATTCCCATGGTAAGAAGCTGCGCCCGAATAGCATCAGCCTGGGCAAAGTCTTTATTTTTTCTTGCCGCCTGGCGCTGGGCAATCAAGGCTTCAACTTCTTCGTCCAAAACCTCGGCTTTACGTGCAGTAAGGATTCCCAAAATCTGGCAGAGACGGTCGATGGTCTCCCTGATTTCATGGACAAAGGTCAATGTACCGTCCTCCTTTGCCGAAACATTTGCCAGCTTCACCATCTCAAAGAGGGCAGAAACGGCATCCGCGGTATTAAAATCATCTTCCATCGCCGCTTCAAATTTTCCCACCAGTTCCTTAAGCGTCTCTGCTGCCAGAACTTCTTCCTGATTCAATAGTGCCGACGTCTCTTCTTTAGCAGAGGCCTTTACCTCTGCCCTCTTCTTTTCCTCCAGACCGCGCAGTCGATCCATTGCAGTTAAGATGCGTTCCAGACCATTTTTCGAAGCTTCCATCAAATCAGCACCAAAGTTTAAGGGGCTGCGGTAGTGTGCGCTTAACATAAAGAAGCGAAGTACCTGAAGATCATACTTATCCGCAATTTCTCTTACAGTAAAGAAATTATTCAGTGACTTGCTCATCTTCTGGCTGTCGATGGTTAAAAATCCATTATGCATCCAATAGGTGGCAAATGGCTTATCATTTGCCGCCTCACTCTGGGCAATTTCATTTTCATGGTGAGGGAAGATTAAGTCCTCACCGCCGGCATGAATATCAATCTGATCACCCAGATAGCGTTTAGCCATTACGGAACACTCAATATGCCAGCCGGGACGGCCCTGGCACCATAAAGACTCCCAGTATGGCTCCCCTTCCTTTTTTGGTTTCCAGAGAACGAAATCATTCGGGTCCTCCTTCCCCTCCTCACCAGTCACTTTAAGCTCCCTGAAACCAGACTGCAGCTCATCCAAATTCTTATGGGATAATTTTCCATACTCCTTAAAGGACTTTACGCGAAAATATACCGTTCCGTCCTTCGCAGCATAGGCATGGCCTTTTTCAATCAGGGTTTGAATCATCTGAAGCATTCCCGGAATCTCCTCCGTCGCCAGAGGATGCTTTGTCGCAGGCCGGACATTCAGTGCCTCCATATCCTTTTTGCACTCGGCAATATAGCGCTGGGAAATCACCTCAGACTCTACACCCTCTTCCACTGCCTTTTTAATAATTTTATCATCCACATCGGTAAAGTTTGAGACAAAATTCACCTCATAACCTTTATATTCAAAATAGCGCCGCACCGTGTCAAAAATCACCATCGGACGCGCATTGCCAATATGAATCAGGTTATATACGGTAGGTCCGCAGACATACATTTTCACCTTTCCCGGCTCCAATGGAATAAACTCTTCCTTACGTCTGGATAACGTATTATAAATCTTCATTATTCTTTCCCCTCATTCTCCTTTTCTTTCCTGGCATTAGTTTCAGAACCATAATAACAATAAGTTGCCCCTTCTGTCAATAAGACAATAGCCTGTGCGCTGATTCCCTCGCCCTGTCCGGTAAATCCCAGGCCTTCCTCCGTCGTGGCCTTTACACTGACCTGCCCCGGCTTTATTCCCAATGCCTCAGCAATATTTACCGCCATCTGCGGTCGGTAGCCCGCCAGCTTGGGACGCTGGGCAATAATCGTCGCATCGATATTCCCAACGGCATAATGGTTCCGGGCCAGAAGTCCCCCTACCTCCTTGAGCAATTCTATACTGGAAATTCCCTTATATTTAGGATCAGTATCGGGAAAGTGTTCACCGATATCCCCCAGCGCCGCTGCTCCCAAAAGAGCATCCATCACCGCATGAACCAGTACATCCGCATCGGAATGACCTAAAAGCCCCAGCGCATAAGGAATTTCCACCCCTCCTAATATCAATTTTCTATCCTCCGTCAGACGGTGCACGTCATATCCCTGTCCAATTCTCATCGCAAATTCTCCCTTTTTCTGCTGCAGACACAGCCTCAAACAATCATTTTAATTTTCTTTCCAATGCACTCCACTTCTACCCTGCCCCAGACCCCGCAATCCTCCCCGTCTACATGAACAGCCCGCGGCTGCTCCAGATAGAAAGCCGCCTCCTGACACTCATAAAGACGGATGCCTTTAAGGCGCTTTCCCCGGTAAAGCAGGGCGGAAACTAGGGTGCGGAAAAGCTTTTGTTTACTGCTATGGCTGACCACGCACACCAAAAGCTTTCCATCGCTTCCGTCAGCCCCCGGTGCAAAACGAAAACCTCCCCCCTCATAGGGATGAATATGTGCGGATACAAAATAAATATGATTAAACTCAATCTTTTTCACCCGATCCAGAATAATATAGCCTTTCGACGGCTTTGTCAAAATCAGCCGGATAATTCCCGGAAGAAGATAAGAAAATCGTTCCAAATGGAGACAGCGCAGGATTCTGCTTAATATCCCCTTCTGCTGACAGACACAAACCTCCGCATCCAGCCCTATCCCGGCACTCACCACAAAGCGCCGGTGTTCCGCTCTGTTCCCATAAGTCAGTACCCCGTAATCAAAAAGCTGATAATAGGGGGAGGTAAGGATTTTTTTCAACGCCCGCTTGGGGTTTGCCGGCAGACGCAGGCTTCGGGCAAAGTCATTCCCTGAACCCGCAGGAATATAGCCCAGGGCAACTGCAGGATAAAAACGCAGGCCATCCAATACCTCATTTAAGGTTCCATCCCCGCCCACTGCTACAATTACCTTGATGTCCCTGGCGTTTTCCGTCAATGCGCGGGCACAGGCCCTGGCGTCTCCCGGTCGTCTGGTCAGATAGCTCTCATAGCAGACTGCTTCCTTTTCCAGCAACTTCCTCAGTTTTTTCCATATCCGTTCTCCCTTCCCAGCACTGGAATGGGGATTCACGATAAAAAAATACATGAATAGCCTCCTAAGTATTATCCTGGAACGCGCAATACGCT
>Ga0224483_100814_pt1 | contig 10169 bp, 8 predicted proteins | sample hydfratestSal1_FD_181453 | JGI IMG/M metagenome (GOLD analysis project Ga0224483, IMG submission 181453) | Metatranscriptome of mouse feces microbial communities from Columbus University, Ohio, United States - Sal1 (Metagenome Metatranscriptome) ... | reverse complement strand
GTTACGTTATCTTCATATCTTATGTGTGTTTTGCTGTGTGCTGATGATTTTGCCTTTGAGGGCTGAGTCGTCAAAACGTGAGTTCCGTGGTGTGTGGGTTGCCACTGTATGGGGCATCGACTGGCCATCGCAGCAAGGTACGGGGATTGCGGTGCAGAAGAAGCAGAAGGCTGAGATGACGGCTTTGCTTGACAGATGTATGGATATGAATCTTACCACTGTCTGTTTTCAGGTTCGTTCTATGGGCGATGTTATGTATGAATCAAAGCTTGAGCCGTGGTCCTCGTTTGTGTCAGGAAAACGTGGCGTGTCGCCCGGTTGGGACCCTCTTGCTTTTGTGGTGGAGGAGTGTCATAAACGAGGGTTGGAGTGCTACGCTTGGGTCAATCCGTTCCGATGGAGCACCGGTACCGATTATTCAACCGCCCAGGACAATGAATGGAAGAAACGTGGCTGGTTATTGCGTCATGAGAAGTATACAGTGTTCAATCCCGGACTTGAGGAGGTACGTCAGCATGTGGTGAGTCTGTGCAGGGAGATTGTGACCGGCTATAAGGTTGACGGGATAATATTTGACGACTATTTTTATCCCAACAGGATTCCGGAGAGTGATGACATGAGGGATTATGGACTGTACATGCGCGAGGCTCCGTGGATGAGTTTCGGTGACTGGCGCAGAGCCAATGTGCATAAGGCTATGGCCGATGTCTATGCCATGATTGATGAGGAACGTCCTGATGTGGTGTTTGGCATATCTCCCGCCGGTGTGGCAGGAAAAGGTGATACATCTTCCTCAAAATGGGGCATGAATCCGATAGGGGTCAAGGCGGCCGACTGGCAGTACTCCGAAATATATTCCGACCCGCTTGGGCTTCTCTATCAGCGCACCGTGGATTTCATCTCTCCGCAGATTTATTGGCACACTGACCATGCGACAGCTCCCTATGCTCCCATTGCCGAATGGTGGAGCGAGGCTGCTAATTTTTACGGCAGGCATTTCTATGGTAGTGTGACAATGGAGCATGTGGCTAAGAATGATACCCGTGCCAATCGAAGCCAGATAGTGGCGCAGGTGGGATGTAACCGTAGTGTGAGTATTGATGGCAACAACGGAGTGATAATCTACAGCGCCAAGTATCTCCCAAAGATTTCCAATGAGCTTAAAGCCACAGGATTTGCTTCTCCTTCTCTCCCTCCGGTCATGCAATGGAAATATCCATACGATTACCCGGCGCCCTCTGGGCTGAAGCTCGACGGTGATAATCTGAAATGGAAAGAAATCACTCCTTCTGATAAGGAGATTGTGCGATATACTGTATATGCCATTCCCAACTCCGTGAAGATTGAGGATGCCATGGATGAATTTGGCGATGGTATAAGTGGTGATTATCTGTTAGGTGTGACTTACTCTCCCTCAAAAAAAGTTCCGCAGGGCGACTATACCTATGCGGTATGCTCTTACACACCCCAATCCACCGAGTCGCGACCTGTTTTTCTCAAACGATGACCTGTCCTTGGAGATATTTTACGGTCAATACCATTTTTTGAGACCTCGTTAACATTATTTTTATTGCATGTGCTTTAATCCTGCCCATCATAGGCAGTACCTTTGTCATGTCGCTCAGCGATGTCTATCTCTTAAAAATACTTCTCACATTTCACATCAAAAAGGTTTCAATATGGAAAGTTCAGTAATTATCTCAAAGCGTGTCATAAACACCATTAATTCCTTGCAGTCGGCCGACCGTCAGCCTATCAGCAATGCTCTGAGCATGGAGTTTATCCTTGGTTTGAATCCCGAATCCACATTGACTCCAATGCAGAATGTGATATATTCCATAATCCGTTTCTATGTGAATCAGGATACACAACGCAAACAGCGCGAGGCTAAAATCATATAATTGAACTGATGTAAAACTAAGACATAATATAACTATTGATTATATAAACCGATTCAAAAATCTTGATTATCTTATGAAACATACACACTGTTGATTCGTCACCGACTGCGCAGGGTCAACCGGGTTGGCTCTGCGTCTGTCAGACGACATATCAGGTGCTTTAATCAGTTTTATTTTTTTCAACCGGCTATTGAAAAAAATAACTCTGAACCACATGAAAATGCGATTCAGAGTTACTTTGAGGTCGCTTATCGCAGGCACCTTTTAGTAAGGTGAAGTTTATAGCATAGATATAGAACGTCTGATAAATTCACTTAAATCACGTCCCTGGAGAAGTCCGTTGCCAAGAAGGGCTATGTCGATAATCTGTTTGATTACAGGCTTCTCGGATGCGTATTTGCTTATGATGTCTTCCTGCTCTTTGCGGGCTTTGTCAACTTCCTGGATAAGGGTGTTTTCCTGAGCCTTTTGTTCTTCAGTAGGAGTATTATCCTTAATCTCTGAGCGAAGTGCTGAAAGCTTTTCGTTACCCTCATTCATTGATTTGCGCAAAGGTGCCACTTTGTCTTCAAGTGCACTCTCTGCTTCCTTAAGGATTTTCTCAACCACGGGCTGTGATGTATTCACAATGAGGTTGTAGTTATCCGGAAGTTCGGCATAGAAACTCATTCCTGGCTGGGTTGCTGCCATATCCTTCATACGTCTCATATATTCATTTTGAGTGATTAGGATAGGGTTGGCTGCCGGGTCAAGTGACTCGAATGACACAAGGAAATCACTCTTTTCCATCTTAGGAAGCTGGCTGTGGAACAGAGTGGTGAGAAGTGAAATTTGGTCAGAAGTGAGGTCTGCACCCTTCTTATCGGTTTTTGGAATAAGGTTCTCGACCACGTCACTGTCCACACGGACGAATCTTGTTTTATCAAGTTTGCTCTCGAGCATGGAAATGAAATGTCCGTCAAGCTGCCCGTCCATCAGCAATACATTGTAGCCCTTTTCGTTGGCTGCATGGATGTAATTATACTGTGCGGTGGCATCGGTAGCGTAGATGTACACGAGATTTCCATCCTTATCGGTTTGTGTTGACTCAACAAGCGTCTTGTATTCATCAAGAGTATAATATTTCCCTTCTGTATCCTTGAGAAGGACAAATTTCATTGCTGCATCACAGAATTTTTCATCCGTGAGCATGCCGTATTCGATGAAAATTTTAATGTCATCCCACTTTGACTCGAAATCGCTGCGGTTTGCTTTGAATAGTTCGTCGAGGCGTGATGCTACTTTCTTGGTAATGTAGCCCGATATTTTTTTGACAGCTGTGTCGCTCTGCAGATATGAGCGTGATACATTCAGAGGAATATCCGGTGAATCTATGACTCCCTGAAGTAGCATCATGAATTCGGGAACTACACCCTCAACGGAATCAGTGACATAAACCTGGTTGCAGTAGAGTTGTATCCTATCTTTACGAATCTCCAGATTGCTCTTGATTTTAGGGAAAAACAGAATACCTGTAAGCTTGAATGGGAAATCAACATTGAGGTGAATCCAGAACAATGGGTCTTCCTGACCGGGATAAAGGTCATGGTAGAATTTACGGTAATCCTCATCGGTAAGCTCGCTCGGCTTTTTAGTCCAGGTTGGCTCGGTGTCGTTGACTACCTTATCCTTGTCGGTATCCACATATTTGCCATCTTTCCATTCCTGAACTTTACCTGAAACTACGGGCACGGGAAGGAAGCGGCAATATTTCTTAAGCAGGGTGTCAATGCGTGACTGCTCAAGGAATTCCTTGTTGTCATCATCGATATATAGAACTATGTCTGTACCTCTGGTCTCCTTCTGGATAGGCTCCATGGTATACTCAGGGCTGCCGTCACATTCCCACTTGATTGCTTCTGAACCTTCCTTATAGCTGAGTGAGCGGATTTCCACTTTCTTAGCCACCATAAAGGCTGAGTAGAAGCCAAGTCCGAAATGTCCGATGATTGTGTTGGCTGTATCTTTGTATTTGTTCAGGAATTCTTCAGCGCCTGAGAATGCAATCTGGTTGATATACTTGTCGATATCGTCGGCTGTCATACCGATACCATGGTCGCTTACGGTGATGGTGCCGGCTTCTTTGTCAACCTTTACCTCTACGCGCATATCCCCGAGTTCACCCTTGAATTCACCAAAGGAGGTGAGGGTTTTGAGCTTTTGGGTTGCATCGATGGCATTTGAAACTAATTCACGAAGAAAAATCTCATGGTCTGAATACAAAAATTTTTTGATGACCGGAAAAATATTCTCGGTGGTTACACCAATTTGTCCTTTTTGCATATTGTATTTGTTTTTGATTGTTTACTAATTGCTTTAGTGTGGAGTAGGTGCCCATCTTAGATTCACATTTAGCATGGACAGCCTGTTACACTCTAATTATGTATAACAATCGAGCAAAAAAAATGCCAGTTTGAAAAACTGACAAAAATAGTTAAATCAACTGCAAAAATGACATGTTTTTTCGGACTACAGTATGGATTGTAATACCTTGCGGAAAGCTTGATTCAGTTCTGTGTAACGCATGAATTTGTTGCCGGGCTATCTGATAGCAGTGGTGTCGCGTGGCACTCCGACGTTGTGTTTGTTGAATATGTTGACTGCATTCTTTACGAAAGCGTCACGATAGGGGCGCATCTGCCGGGAAATGTCAGGAGACTCTGCTGGCAGGCATTTGAATGTGTCACCTTTTCCCTTGGCGGGGTCAACGAAGACAAGGCGGTAGCTTGCGCTTTTCACGTAGGCTTTCCCGAATATGTCACGGGCAATCACAACTCTTGCCAAAGCACCTCCACGGGTATCTGTGGTGCGCATTGCTGATATGAAGTTGCCAAGTGAGTATACAAGGAAATAGTTGTGGCGATTCTTTTCGTTATATCCCATTTCCATCGGCTGGATTACGTGTGGGTGTCCGCCAATGATAAGCTCCACTCCTAAATCTGCAATGTATTGCGCCAGTTTTTTCTGTTCGGCATTAGGCAGAAGGTGATACTCATCACCCCAATGGATGCACACAGCTATGAGCTCGGCTCCTTTTTCTCGCGCTTTAGCGACATCGGCTGCTATGAGGTCGCGGTTGATATAGTCAATCACTATATCTGTGGTTTTCTTGATACCGTTAGTGCCGTAAGTATAGTTGAGGAATGCGACTTTAAATCCGTTGATGTCATGAATCATCGGCAGGATAGAGTCGCGGTGTGCCTGATTGCGGTACACTCCGATGTATGGTACCTCTTTTTTCTCAAATGTACTGATGGTGCGTCTTACACCTTTGTCACGCCTGTCGAGTATGTGGTTGTTGGCTGACAGCATAAGGTCGAATCCGGCATCGGTCAGAGCGTCCACATAGTTGTCGTGTGCGCAAAACATCGGATAGCCTGAGTAGGGTGCGCCTCCGAGTGGTGTCTCAAGGTTTACCACGGCAAAGTCGGCCGATGAGATGTAGGGCGTGAGCGTTTTGAAATATGTGTCATAATTCAGCGACCCGTCAGGCTGTCTGGCAGCGTCAATCTGGCGCTGATGTTGCATGGCATCTCCTGCAAACACTATCTCGGCAGTGTCGGTCGGTATGAGCCATGACAGGATGGCAAGCATTATGCTTAACATAGCTTGACGGGTGCTGCGTATAGGGTGGAAGTCCTATAAATTATGAATAGATTTCTTTTTTCGCTGCGAGGAGTGTGTTGCGCATGAGTGAGCAGATGGTCATAGGACCAACACCACCGGGAACGGGGGTGATGAATGAGCATTTTTCTGCCACATTTTCAAAGTCAACATCACCGCGCAGACGGAAACCGCTCTTACGGGTTGCATCCGGTACACGGGTAGTGCCGACATCGATTATCACCGCGCCGGGTTTTACCATATCGGCAGTGACGAAACCGGGCTGACCGAGGGCTGCTATGATGATATCGGCTTCAGCACATTTCTCGGCAAGGTTCTTTGAGGCACTGTGAAGCACGGTCACAGTGGCGTTGCCCGGATTGGCTTTCTGCATCATGAGAGTAGCCACCGGTTTGCCTACGATGTTGCTGCGACCCAACACCACGCAGTTGGCGCCACGTGTGGGAATGTCGTATCTACGGAGCAGTTCAACAATGCCCGAGGGGGTAGCGGAGAGGAAGCATGGGAGACCGATTGACATTCTACCCACGTTGATGGGGTGGAATCCGTCCACATCCTTCTTATAGTCGATAGCCTCGATTATCTTCTGTTCGGAGATATGTTTGGGGAGCGGGAGCTGGACGATGAATCCATCTACATCCTCGTCATTGTTGAGCCCATCGATGGCTTTGAGCAACTCTTCCTCAGTCACATCATCCTCATATCGGATGAGAGTTGATTTGAAACCGCACATCTCGCACGCTTTCACCTTGTTTGCCACATAGGTCTCGCTGCCGCCATCGTGTCCTACAAGTATAGCGGCGAGGTGGGGGCGGCGTTTGCCTTGAGCCACCATTTCCTCTACTTCAGCAGCGATTTCATGCTTGATGTCGTCAGCTATTTTCTTTCCGTCAATCAGTGTCATATTATATATACAGGGGTTGATGTAAAGTTTAAGTTTTTATTATCAGGGGCTGATGGTATCAGCGGCGCATACCTTTCATGCCGCGCATCATCGCCATAGGATTCTTAATGCCTGATACGGCTTTCATCATCTTGCGCGCGTCGTCAAACTGCTTGATGAGTCGGTTTACTTCCTGAATATCTGTACCCGACCCCTTTGCTATACGTTTGCGGCGGCTACCGTTGATGATTTCCGGATGCTGGCGCTCCTGCTCTGTCATTGAACGGATGATAGCTTCAATGCCTTTGAATGCGTTGTCATCAATGTCGATATCCTTGATTGCTTTGCCGACACCGGGTATCATAGACGCAAGGTCCTTGAGGTTACCCATCTTCTGAATCTGTTGGATTTGCTGCAGGAAGTCATTGAAGTTGAACTGGTTCTTCGCTATCTTGCGCTGGAGTTCGCGGGCCTGTTTCTCATCGTAGGCATTCTGCGCCTTTTCAACGAGCGATACAATGTCGCCCATACCGAGAATACGGTCTGCCATACGAGAGGGGTGGAAGTGGTCGAGGGCGTCAAGTTTTTCACCGGTACCGACGAACTTGATTGGCTTGGTGACAACGGTGCGAATAGAGAGCGCGGCACCACCACGTGTGTCACCGTCAAGCTTGGTGAGAACAACTCCGTCGAAGTCAAGGCGGTCATTGAATTCCTTTGCAGTGTTGACAGCATCCTGACCTGTCATCGAGTCAACCACAAAGAGAGTTTCCTGAGGCTTCACTGCTTTTTTGATTGCCGCAATCTCCTGCATCATCTGTTCATCAACGGCAAGACGACCGGCGGTGTCGATGATTACAAGGTCAAGATGATTGGTCTTGGCATAGCGGATAGCGTTTTCAGCTATTTCCACAGGATTCTTGTTGCCATCCTCAGTGTAGACGGGGACATTGATTTGAGAGGCGAGTACTTTGAGCTGGTCAATCGCGGCGGGACGATACACGTCGCAAGCCACGAGCAACGGACGCTTACCTTGCTCTGATTTGAGTTTCTTAGCGAGTTTTCCTGAGAAAGTTGTTTTACCGGAACCCTGCAGACCTGACATCAGAATCACGGCGGGATTTCCAGAAAGGTTGACATTGGCAGTCTCGCCGCCCATGAGTCGAGCAAGCTCATCGTGAACGATTTTAATCATCAATTCACCGGGCTTGATGGCATTGATTACGTTTTGACCCAGAGCCTTTGCTTTAACCTCGTCGGTAAATTGCTTTGCAACCTTAAAGTTTACGTCAGCTTCAAGGAGTGCTCTGCGCACATCCTTAAGAGTTTCGGCAACGTTGATTTCGGTGATTTTGCCTTCACCTTTCAGTATCTTAAAACTTCTTTCAAGTCTTTCGCTTAGATTCTCAAACATTAGTTGGGTATAATATGGGTGGGGTTGTTTAATATTTTAAATCAAGTCATGAGTGAAAAGCTTTTCACTTGACTAGTCTGTTAGTCTTAGTGTCGGGGAAAAGTACCACCGGTTTATGGTTGCATGCTTCTTCCGGAGTCATAGAGGCATAACACATGAGTATCACCACATCTCCTACCTGCACTTTACGGGCGGCAGCGCCATTGAGGCAAATCACACCTGAACCTCGCTCGCCGGGGATGGTGTAAGTGTCAAAACGTTCGCCGTTGTTATTGTCAACGATATATATACGTTCGCCGGGAAATATTCCTGCGGCATCCATCAGGTCCTGGTCAATAGTGATACTTCCTATATAATCGAGACGCGCCTCAGTGACTGTGACGCGATGGATTTTGCACTTTAAAAGTTCAAGCATCATTTTTTCTGCTGATATTTGATGTTGTCAATTAAGCGGACATCGCCACAGAATACAGTGACGCATCCCACTGCCTGTTCGGTCTGAGCCCAGTCGGTGATTGGCTGCATGGTGAATGCATCCACGATTTCGTAATACTCCACCTGCATGTGGGGCTTTGAGTTCAGCTCGTCAATGACGAAGCGTTTTGTCTCCTCTACGGTGTGGTCCTTTGCAAACTCAAGGCTGCTTTGAAGTGTGCGGTTGATTACGGGTGCGACTGCTCTTTGCTCAGGGGTAAGACGTACATTGCGGGAGCTCATTGCAAGTCCGTCGTCCTCGCGCTTGATGGGACAATCCACTATTTCAAGGTCAAAGCCTTCAAGCTGCACCATCTTGCGGATTACGGCTATTTGTTGGAAATCCTTTTCTCCGAAGTAAGCTCTGGTGGGGCGGGTGTAATCGAAAAGCTTGCTTACAATCTGAGCCACGCCATTGAAATGACCGGGGCGCATGGCGCCTTCCATCACCTCTGCTACCGGACCGAGGTCAAATACACGTGTATCCGGTTCGGGATATATTTCCTCTACTGTGGGGATAAATGCATAGTCCACTCCTGCACTTTCAAGCATAGCTACATCGGCAGCCTCGGTGCGGGGATACGTAACGAGGTCCGTGGGGTTGTTGAACTGTGTGGGGTTGACAAACACGCTGACCACAACTGTGTCATTCTCTTTGCGGGCACGTTGGATTAGTGACAGGTGTCCGGCATGAAGCGCTCCCATGGTGGGAACGAGTCCTATAGAGCCCTTTTCGCGGGCTGCGTTGAGCTTGGTTCTTAATTCTGCTACAGTGCGAATTATTTCCATAATGTTATAACATCTGAAATTTCAGAGCGCAAAGTTACACATTATTATTAACAAGGCAAAAAACTAATGGCTTTTTCTTACTGACGTGGGGTTATAGGATATGTCGGCTCACTATTTCTGAAATGGAACTGATAAGGGCGGAAGTTTGCGTCATATTGTATCCTGAATCAGTAATAAATACAGCGATTGTGTATCTGTGCTTGTTGGGGAGATGGACGTATCCGGCATCGTTCACAGCCATCAATCTACCTGCCGGTGTCACATCTCCGGTCCCGGTTTTATGCCCGATTACTGCATTGGTAGTCATGAATGGTTTGGCAAGACGGTCGGTGCCGGTGGTACATGATTCCATCAAAGTCTTGAGTTGGGTCGAGAGTGCATCGTTGTACTCTCTGTCAAATAGGTCAAACAATTCGGCCATTGCTATCGGAGTGGCGCTGTTTTCGTAACATAGGGTAGTGTCCTTATGCATGTCGTTCTCACTCCATCGTATAGTGATTCCATCAATAGGGAGTCCGGATATATAGTTGTGAACTTCCGCCGGAGTTGAAAATAGCGAAAGTAGTATATCGGATGCATTGTTGTCGCTTTGCTGTAATGAATAGGCGAGCAACTCATGCAGAGTGACATATGTAGAATCCACATCGCCATATTTTTTCAGCATAGGACTGTATGTGTCGCGATGCAATTCATTACGAGTAATGAGACATGAATCATTGAAATCCGTTTCATTTTTACTGCAAAGGTCAGCGACAGCTATGGCGATGGGAAATTTATAGACACTCAGCATCGGGAACGCTTTGCTACCATTGACAGCTACCGTGTCTTTACTATCAATTATCACAGCAATTCCAATTCTTGCATCTTTTCCCTCCACGAATTTCTCCAATTCTTTCTGTAAGGGAGTGTAAGTGGGGGTGGATGCGCATGAATGCAAAACTAACGACAGAATAAATAAGATGGTAGCAGGATTTATAATTTTCATGTGAAAATGGTTAAGTTGTCAAGTGCCAGTGTCAAATCGCATTAAAAGCGTCAAGCTATC
>Ga0224483_100813_pt1 | contig 10174 bp, 3 predicted proteins | sample hydfratestSal1_FD_181453 | JGI IMG/M metagenome (GOLD analysis project Ga0224483, IMG submission 181453) | Metatranscriptome of mouse feces microbial communities from Columbus University, Ohio, United States - Sal1 (Metagenome Metatranscriptome) ... | reverse complement strand
CTTAATTTTAGTAGTTTGTACTAATATATTCCGCCGTACTACCAGCAGGAGGTGATAAGTGTTGGAAGAACAAAACACCAGTTTTAATGTCCGATTTTTGGGTGGCTTTTTTCTGGAATTTGATGGAAAGCCAATTAGAATAATAAAAAATCTCAGGCAAAAAAGGATTCAAATGCTGCTGATCCTTTTAAAAGCGGGAAAAGAAGGGGTTTCCTACCGCCGATTAATTGAAATGCTTGAAGTAGAGGGCGAATATTTTGAGAAAAAATTAAGTAACTTAAGGAGCCAAATCAGCAAACTTCGCAAGTTTATCAGTGAAACCGGATTTCCTGAAAGCAGTTATCTCCCGACGATAAAGGGGCGGTATTATTTTAACCTGGAATATGCCATTGAAAGTGATACGGGAAAGATTGACCGTTTGTATAAGCGGCTGAGGGAACAGCTGGACCCAAACAAGCGGGAAGCCTGGCTTCGCGAAATCTGCAGTATTTACCAGGGAGAATTTCTTCCATCACTTGCTGCAGAGGAATGGGCTGTAGTGGAAAATTCTCATTACCATGAAATCTATCAGAAATGCTTAAAAGAACTGGGGCAGATATTAAAAAAACAGAGGGACTATACAGAACTTTTACAGCTTTGTACCAAGGCCTGCCGGCTCCATCCCTACGACGGATGGCAGGCGCTTCGCATTGACTGCCTGATAGCTCAGGAAAAGTATCAGGAGGCACAGGAGGTTTCCAGAAAGGCGAATGAGATGTTTGAAAAAGAATTAGGCGTTGTGCCATTTCGGAAAAGAGTAGGAGCCCCCATAAAAACTGAAGGAAGGGCCAGCCTTTTACAGGTAATGGAAGAATTGGTTGAAGAGGAAAGCTCCTATGGGGCCTATGAGTGCAGTTACCCGCATTTTATTGATGCCTGCCAGCTTCTGATGCGGATTTCTGAGCGTGAAGGAAACAGTATTCTCCTTCTTCTCTGTACCTTAAGTTCTGAATCGGGAAGCCATGTAAAGGAGACGTCGGAAAAGAGACAGGTATCTGAACGGCAGATGGAACAATTTGGTCATATTCTGGCAGGTCTGGTGCGCAATCAGGATGTTTATACCAGATACAGCAAAAATCAGTTCCTGGCTATTTTAACGGTAGACGGGGATAGTGGAATTTCCTTCCTTTCCAGGCGTCTTTGCCGGGGATGGCGGGAGTTTGAAAAAAGGGAAGGACTGACTGTCGAATTGGAAATACAGACATTGAACACCTTTGCCAGGGAGGAGGTTATGTGAGATGGAAAGCGGACAGAGTTTTTTAATTCACATTGTTGATAACCAAAATGCCACATGGCAGGGAAACGTCACCTGGCTGAACCAGGAAAAAACGAAGAATTTTAGAAGTCTTTTGGAATTAATTAAATTAATGGATGAGTCTGTGGGTTCAGGCAGGGTGGGGGAAGGCGGTGCCGCCGGGTAGGATGCCAAAATAGAATCGGGAAATAACGAGGTGGCATAGCTACTTGCGGGCATGTGAACATTTAGGGTCAACAAAAGAATCATACATTGAAAAAGGAAGGAAAGGGGAAAAAGCATGTTAAAAGAAATTCGCAAAAACTACAGACGACTGATTGCATTTCTTTTATCCGCAGCCATGATTATTACAAATGTAGGCGGTAACGCGGGTACTGTGTTCGCTGCAGAAGAACGGGAAGTATCTTTGTTTATGGCAGACGGACAAAACATCCTGGAAGCAGTTTCTGGCGTAAAGGATCAGGAACCCTTCAGCAGGGAAGATTTAGATGAAATGGAATTGGACGCCAAGCAAAAAAGTGCAGTAAAGAAATTTGAAAAACTATTACTGCCGGAAGATGGCAAGGTTTACGAACTGGAACTGGAAATTGACAGTGATTTTGCTGTGGAGGGGACGGACCTCAGAGTCTTTTATTGCGCAAAGACAGAGGAGGTAATCTTCTTATTTCTCAATGAGAGCAGCCAGGCCGTAGATTGCTGTGTTAATATCGATGGCTATGAAACCAAGCTTGTAACCGTAGGGGCAAATGCCAATGCGGCAGATACCGCAGAGCTGGAAGAGGAATCCCAGAATGCCGGGGAAAGTGAAGAATCCAGAGAGAATGAAGGTGCTTCTTCGTCAGGTGGCGCGTCATCGGGCGGCTCCTCCGGCGGATCGTCGTCAGGATCTTCCTCGTCGGGTGGTTCATCTGGAGGTTCTTTGTCAGGCGGAGCATCGAGCGGGGCTTCTGATGAAAAAGAAACAGTAAACAAAACGGATAAAGAGGAAAGCAAAGCCGAAGAAAACCAGGATGACCAGGAAGCGGCAGATAGCGCCGATGAAGGTAAGGTCAGTGAGGAAAATGAGGATAAAGCAGGAAGTGATACATTAAATAAGGAAGAAAATAGTGCCAAGGAAGAGGATGAAGCAGTCGATGAGGATAAGTCTGTAAACGAAGATACAACTGCAGACAAAGAAGAGAATAGCAGCACGCAGGATAAAGCAGATGCATCTGAAGATAAGGCAGACGCTTCACAGGATAAGGCAGATGCATCCGAAGATAAGGCAGACGCTTCAGAAGATAAGTCAGATGCTTCACAGGATAAGGGCTCGAATGAGGGATCAGCAGATAAATCCGACAGTGCGTCTGGTGCATCCGACAGTAAGAATGAAAGTTCGGATTCGGGAAGTGACTCGTCGAAAGACAGCTCATCCAGTGATAAGGCATCGGACACAAGTGATAAGTCGTCAAGTTCCGATGAAGCATCGAGTTCCAGCGATAAGTCATCGGGTGACAGTAACTCCGAATCAAGTGATAGTTCATCGAAGGACAGTTCTTCGAACGATAAGTCCTCAAGTGATAACTCCTCCAGTGACAGTAAGTCCGACAGCAGTGATCAGGAAAAGAGTTTATCCGTGTCCTATCATAAGGCTGCGATTGCCGCGGTTGCCTTAGATGATCTTCAAGATGCAGCAGAGACAGACGGAGAAGAAACTGAGGCAGAAACGACGGCAGAGGAAACCGAAGAGGTGATTGAAGAATCTGTTGAGGACTCCGAAGCAGAAACCGAAGAAAGTGAAAAAGAAACTGAAATTGAACCGGAAACAACTGCCGAAGCAGAAACAGTGGAAGGGACGACAGCAGCAGTTGAGGAAAATACAACTGCAGGTGTGGAGACAGACAGCAAAGACGAAAACATAGAAGAAGAACTGGAAGAAACGACAGCAGCAGATAAGACAGAGACAACCGAAGAAAGCACAGCCGAAGGAGAATCGCAGGAAGGAACAGAAGCTGAGGAGACGACACAGGAAGAGACCGAAGAAACCCTCCCGGAAGATTCAAAGAGTGCAGAAGAAGAGTCCAAAACAACGACGGAATCTGCGGATGCAGAAGAAACAACGACGGAAGTGTCGGGAGAAAATGCATCTGAGGAAGCAACTGATAATGCCGAAGAAGCCGGAGATGGAGATGTCAAAGAATCCGATGAATTAGGCGATGATTGGGAAATCCCAGGAAAGGCTTATGACGCAGTAACCATCCAGCAGACGATGACAGCAAGGGCATATTGTGTGAAGCTGGAGGACGTAAAGAAGGCAGTAGAACTTAATCTGGGTGTGGAGTTAGAAGAAACCCAATTCCATGTGGAATACCAGATGAACTTAGAAGATGCAGCAGAAGTTATTGGCGACGCGTATGTGGCAGAGGGGGAAGATCTGTACTTTGCGGTTGAAGCAAAGGAGGGATTTGAGGTTGCTGCGGTCTACGCTAATGGAAGTCAGCTGGAAGCAATCACAGATTTTTCAAGCCATGTTAACGAAGAAGCATGGAAGGGATATGCCAATGTCTATAGGCTTGAAGCTATTGAAGAGGATGTACAGGTAGAAGTTGAACTGGCTGAACTAGAGGCTATTATTCCTGCAGCGGTTTATACAGCAGAAACAGCAGATGCGTACTTTATGGTAGATGTGCCAGAAGGAGCATTTAAGGAGGAAGTAGAGCTTAAGGCTGTAAAAATTGAAGGAGAAACAGAACTTAAAGCGTTAACTGAGCAGGCAAATGACACATTAAAAGAAAATCAGTCAATTGCAAGTGTAATGGCATATGATATCAGTTTCTTTTCCCTGGAATCTGGCGAAGAGGTAGAACCTTTACAGGCGGTAGCTGTCAGCATGAGTTTTAAAGAGGCTATGGTTACTAGTGAAGAGGCAGAAGATGTAAAAGAGATTTCTGTTGTTCATCTGCCAGACAGTGCACAGGCAGAAACAGTGGCTACGGTGGAAAATGTCGATACGACGGAATTTACGTTTAGGGCAGAAAGTTTTTCTACCTATCTGTTTGCATTAATTATGACACCAAAGGTTTCGGTCGATGGAGAAACTTATCCAAGTATAAAAATTGCTGCGAATAAGGCAGAGGATGGGGCAACGATTACATTACTGGATGATATTACAGAGAGCCTGGAATTAACGGATCGGAGCTTTACCTTTGACTTAAATGGTCATACCTGGACAGGTAAAGGGAATAGTACCCTGATTGCAAATATCAGCAAGAAGAATGTATCGATTAGGTTGACCGGGGGTACGATTATCGCAGATGCCGGATATCGTGCAGTGGAGATGGCAAAGAAGTCTACTGCAGGAGTTTACGGAAATCTGCAGATGACAGGGGTTACATTGCAGGGCAGCGGCAGTACACTTACCAAAACAATAGCGGTGGCTTCTGGAACATTAAAAAAATCCGGCGGTATCCTGGCAGCCGTTGACACGAATGTGGTTGCAGAAAACTGCGAATTCAGGAACGGTATTGCAGGGGATAAGGGAGGCGCAGTATTGGTTGCGCCGTATTATACCGGCAGTCAGGTTGAAGCCTCTTTTACTGGCTGTAGTTTCCATGGTAATCATGCAAACAGGGGCGGCGCTATTTCCGCGGAAGCCAGTGGAAAGTTCACCGGAAGGGCAATCCTGTTAAAGGTAGATAACGGTACCTTTGAGGAAAATACGGCTTCCAGTGGTGGCGCAATCGTCTTGGAAAGCGATAATACAGGCGCAAAAGCATCCGTTAAGGCAGAGATAACGAATGAAACCCAATTTATCAAAAATGAAGCATCTTATTACGGAGGTGCAATTTATTCTGAAACCCGGGGATTTTATGAAGATGACGCTTTGACAGTAGCGAACAGCTATTTTACAGAAAATACGGCAACAGGCAGCGGGGGCGGTGGTGCTATTTATGCCAAGACATCTCTGAATCTGTCAAATGTGGAGTTCAGGGAGAATACTTCGCAATCCCTCGGCGGAGCCATTTACGTGAATAACAGCGAAAGTACGGTATTTAACGCTACTTTTGACAAGGCAAAATTTATCGGCAATACCACAACGAGCAGCGGCGGCGCAATGGCAATTAGCCTGACGAAGGCGAAAGAAGGTACGATAGCGCTGCAAAATGGCACAATATTTGAAGGAAACCAGTCCGCAGCAAAAAGTTTTGTTAATGACGGCGGCGGCGCCATCCATGCCATGGCTAAAATGGGCGTAAAGGTCAGCTTGTCGGATGTGGATATACACGATAACAGTGCGAAGGGCGATGGCGGTGCAATCTCTGCAGATATCAAAAACCTGGAGGCAACGGATACAAAGATTTACAATAATACAGCAGGAAGGGCCGGAGGCGGTATTCATCTGAAGGCCTCCCAGAAGGATGCCCAGGCAGTGTTCACCCGGTCTGATGTGAGAGGGAATACGGCACAGTCTGCTGGCGGAGGCATTAATTTACCTGGTACGCTGGCAACAGGAAAAGCAATTTTTAATAACTGCACGATTAGCGATAACACGGCAGGGACAAATGGCGGTGGTATCTATTCCCAGCTGCCTGAGATTACCATCAGTGACACCGTGGTAAATGGCAATACGGCAAACAAGAATTATGGAGGCGGCGCTTATCTGTCATCTTATACAGGCGGCGGTGCTTATACAGTTTCCGGCTCAACAGTATTTTATGGAAACAAGGCTCCGAATGATCCGAAGACAGCGATGTTTAAGATCAGCGGAAACACTCCTTCTGCAGATGTTTTTGTAAGAAACAGCTCAGGCACATCAAGCACGAAGAGCGAGGCAACACTGCAAGGCTTTGATGAGCTTTTGACAAAAGAGACGGCAATGGGCAATATCACCTATAAGCTGGCTCACACCAATCCGGCAACACAGAAGTATGGGTATGTCAAGAACGTTTCTTCCGCATATTCTGTAGGGTATTATTCTACGAAGGCGGTTGGGGATTGTGTTTACCTGAGTACTTCCGGCATTGTGCATGAGGCTTCTGGTTCCGGGAATGTCGTCATGGAAACCACATTAGAGAGAGCTGTGACAAGTGCAAAGGCAGAAAACTTTAACGAGATTTATGTCTGCGGTACTGTTAATATTACAAAAGAAGACGAAGAGATTCTGAATAACAGCGGTATCACGTTCAAACGTTGCAGTGAGTGCACCAATACGGTTCTGTTCCATATTGAAAAGGGAGAAGATGTTACCTTTAATGGCATAAAGATTGATGGAGATAAGATACTTTCCACTGCAGCTTTAGTCAGTGTGGCAGGTACTTTAACAATTGACGGAGAGAGTGATATCCGCAACGGAAACAATTCCTCTTCCAGCGGCGGAGGCGCGATTTATGTCAATGCAGATGCCACACTGAACATCAAGGGAGGAAAGATCGAGGATAATACCGCAGTCAACGGAGGTGCAATTGCCACTGGTATTGTTACTCCGGTGATCAATATTTCGGGTGGCACGATCAGAGGAAACAGAGCCAGCAAGGATGGCGGTGCAATATTTTCAAATTCGGCAATTCTTCATATAAACGGAGGCCTTTTAGAGAGCAATATTGCCAGCAGCAACGGAGGTGCAATTTGCGCAGAAGGTATCCAGAAGGAATTTGGCAGACACAGTAAAGTTTATGTGGAAGGCGGTACGTTCAGAGATAACAGCTGTGCCGGAAATGGCGGCGGAGCGATCTATGTGGCATTTTTCTCTGAGCTGTATGTGGGAGAAAAGGGAGGACGTCCGCTGTTTGAAAACAACAGAACCAGCCAGCTTGGCGGTGCAATTGCTCTGTATCAGTGGGCAACCGGTAAGATTTACCAAGGAGATTTCATTGGCAACAAAACGGTAGCTGCGCTTTCCAATAATGCAGGCGGCGGAGCATTGTATATCAATGCAGGCTGCAGCATGGAAATGAAGAATCTGTATGTGGTGGGCAATACCCAGAAAAAGAGTACTACAGGCGGAGGCGGTCTGTATACCTGTTCTACAGGAAGAACTGCGATTTTTAAGACAGAGGGCGCATTTATTGCCGAAAATACAGGTGCAGGCGGAGGCCCAGCAGATATTTACTTCTGGGGTGGAAACGGCGCTGTGGCCTATGTTTCTGACTATGTGCTTGGCGGTGCGGCTGCCAACTGGACACGTTCAAACGGAGCTGAAGCGCCTGAACTTTGGGGAACTAACCAGTCCTTTATCATTGTGAGCCATGTGGTTTCGGAAGGAAAAGCCACTGCAGAGGCGATTGCAAGAAGTGAAGGCGTAGTGATGGAAGGTAATCATTCCGACAGCTGGGGCGCAGCGATTGCTAATAACGGAAGCCTTGTTATAGGTGCGGAGGAATTAACCCTTACAGTAAATAAGGATTGGAAGGGTGATGAGACAAAAGTTCCCGATGGAATTTTAGTTTACCTGATGAAACAATTAAACGGCGGCAAATGGGATAAGGTTACTCTTGGAGAACGTCCAGATGACGCTTATGTGATTTTGAATCAGAATAACAAATGGAGTTATACTTGGGAGAACCTGGGTGACAGCAAAGCAGTGGACTGGAGTGTAGCTGAAGCAGGCATTAACGGATTTACAGGAACAATCAGCGAGCCGGAATTGGATAAAAAATGGGATAAAGTTGGAAAACATTATATTATTACGCTTACTAACACAGAAGATCCAGATAAAAAGTCAGCAAGGCTTCAGGTAGAAAAACAGGTATTTGCATCAGAAAGCAATCCTGACGAGGAATTTACGTTTACGGTTTATCTAGGCGCTAGCGGGCCATTTGCTTACCGGGTTTGGGAAAGTAATCATAAATTAAGCGATTTAATGCCAATTTATGAAGAAACCTCGGAATCTCCATATATTTCTAAATTTGAAATCAGCTTAAAAGCTGGTCAGATGTTTATTATTGATGGGATTCCAGTAGGAACATTATATGCTGTAAAAGAAGATACTGGGAAGTATTTATCCTATATTGATGGGGTCTTAAATGAAGATGCAGAAATACACGGGCATATTGAATCAGGAGATAATTCCATTGTATACATGAATACTGAGAAAACTGAGCTGAAAGTAAAGAAAGTATGGGATGATGCTGATGATCAGGATGGCCTTAGGGCGAATGTGATTACAGTGGAATTAGTTAAAGTGGTTGAAGAACTGATTGACGGGGAACTGAAAAAGAAGGATGTTCTAACAGGAAAAACGCTGGACTTAAATCAGGAAAATGGATGGACTGCGACATTTGCCAACCTGCCTAAGTTTGATGTGGATGGTTCGAAGATAGAGTGGAAGGTTGCAGAAATAAATCTGGATAAGTATCAGTATATTTCAAAGATTGAAAGAGAAGAGCAAACAATCAATGGAAAACAGGAAGTAACCTTTATTATCACGAACAGCCACACACCTGAGACTGTAAATATTTCTGGTGAAAAGATTTGGAATGATATCAATAATCAGGATGGAAAACGCCCGGAAAGCATTGTGGTAAAGCTGTTTGCCAATGGCGAGGAAGTCAGCAGTAAAACAGTTACCGCAGAAGATGGATGGAAGTGGACATTTGAGAATTTACCGAAGTTCTATAATCATGGTACGCCAATTGCATATACTTTTGTTGAAACTGGCATTGGAGAAACCGGTTATAGTATAACAGAAATTGTTCATCCAAATCAGGATAATGCATATCAGGGTAAAATTGTAAATACCTATTCGCCGGAGAAGGTAAACCGATCCGTTGTTAAGAAATGGGATGATAACGAAAACCAGGATGGAAAGCGTTTTGAGAGTATTATGGTACAGTTGTTAGCTGACGGATCTGCTGTAGGTGATCCTCTGGTTCTCAGTGAAAAGAATAACTGGCAGGATAATTGGAAAGATTTGCCTAAATATAAAGATGGCAAAGTAATTATTTATGAAGTTATAGAAACCAGTGAATTAGGTCCATATATATCGAGTGTTACTTATGAAGAAGAAACCAGACTCTTTACAGTTACTAATAAGTACACTCCCGAAGTAAAGACCCTGAAAGCAACTAAAGTATGGGAAGATCAGAATAATCAGGCAAATCTGCGTCCGGCAGGTGTAGAAGTCCAGCTGATGGCGGATGGTGATCCAAAAGGAGCAGCAGTGACGCTGAACGAAGGTAATCAGTGGAGTTATGAGTGGAAAGACCTTCCAGTATATAAGAATGGTAAGGAGATTGTGTATACTGTAGTGGAAAATACAGTAATTGATAAATATTCGACCACATATGTATTTAATGAGGAAACGAATACGTTTACGATTACCAATACGTATACCCCAGATAATCCACCCCCAACAACCCCAGATAACCCACCCCCGACAACTCCTGATACCCCAGGCAATCCTTCGAATCCGCCTGGAGGAGGCGGCGGCAACCGGATTGATCCGAATCCGCCACCAAGCAGAACGATTACACCTACACCGCCGACGGAGATTCCGCCGGAGGATGTACCACTAGTAACGCTTGATCCTGAGGATGTGCCTCTGGCAATGATGCCGCCTGAAGATCCGGTAGTGCTTGTGCCGATTGATGATGATAATGTTCCGCTGTTTGGGCTTCCAAGGACAGGTGATCGTAGTGTTTCGACCGGAGCGCTTCTGGGTATGATGGTATTTTCTCTGATGGCAGCATGTGGAATTTATGTTAAGAAGAACAAGGAAGATGAGTAATTTGACTTGCAGGAAAGCATAAAGAGACTGGAGACAGAGAGGAAACCAGATACGGAAAGGAACCAGGTACAAAAAGGAACAAGGCACGAAAAGGAACAAGACAGATAAAATAAGCAGAATGTAAAAGAGTAAAAAACAAAGGAAGAAAAAAGCAAAAATCAGCTGCCCGAAGGTGT
>Ga0224483_100810_pt1 | contig 10178 bp, 9 predicted proteins | sample hydfratestSal1_FD_181453 | JGI IMG/M metagenome (GOLD analysis project Ga0224483, IMG submission 181453) | Metatranscriptome of mouse feces microbial communities from Columbus University, Ohio, United States - Sal1 (Metagenome Metatranscriptome) ... | reverse complement strand
GCACCGTCCGTTTTTCGCGCATCTGAAGTTATTGCTTGAAGTTATGGGCTTCCTGGAGGACCATGTCCTTGACCTTCATGAGGCGGGTGATGTTGCCGCGCTCATTCTCGTCCAGCTTCATGGAGATGTAGCGAATGGTCTCCTGGAAGTTGGGGATCATCACGTACTCCAGGGCGTTGACCCGGCGGCGGGTCTTCTCGATATCCTCGGCGAGAAGCTGCATGGTCTTCTCCACCTCCGCCAGCTCCAGCATGTCGTGGAAGACATTGGAGAGAGCCTCCAGGGCGGCGTCCAGCTCGCCGGAGGTCTGGGCGAAGCCGTAGGGATAGATCTCCGTGGGGTCCTCGTTCCTGGTGTGGAAGGAGTATACCGGCACGTTGACGCTCATGACGTTCTTGAACTTCATGTCCAGCTCCACGCTCTGCTTGGGGTAGAGCAGGGCCTGCTCCACCATCTCCGGCCCCATGAGGGCGGCGGCCACGGTGAAAGCGGCGTTGGCCTGCTCCAGGCCCTTTTCCACCTTGGCACGGAGCTCCCGGTTGCGCCGGACGATCTCCAGGAACTGCTTCATGAGCTCGTCCCGCTTGTCCTTGAGGAGCTTGTGGCCCCGGGTGGCGGTCTTCAGGCGGCCCTTCAGCCGGGTCAGCTCCATTCTGGTGGGGTTTATGGTCTTAGAGGCCATCAGTTCACCTCTTTCCTAGTCATACCGGCGCTCACTCGTCCTTGGGGAGGTACTTGTCGATCATCTCGCTCTTAATACGCTTGAGCTCGCTCTTGGGCAGGATCTTCAGCAGCTCCCAGCCCAGGTCCAGGGTCTCGATGACGCTGCGGTTGGTCTCGTAGCCCTGGGAGACGTAGCGCTTTTCAAACTCGTCGGCGAACTTGGCGTACAGCAGGTCTGTGGGGCTCAGCGCGGCCTCGCCCAGGATGGTCATCAGCTCCTTGGCCTCCTTGCCGGAGGCGTAGGCGGCGAAGAGCTGGTTCATGGTGGAGGCGTGGTCCTCCCGGGTCTTGCCCACGCCAACGCCCTTGTCCTTCAGACGGGAGAGGCTGGGCAGAACGTCCACCGGGGGATTGATGCCCTTGCGGAAGAGCTCCTGGGACAGGATGATCTGCCCCTCCGTGATATAGCCGGTCAGGTCGGGAATGGGGTGGGTCTTGTCGTTTTCCGGCATGGTCAGGATGGGGATCATGGTGATGGAGCCGGGCTTGCCCAGCTGACGGCCGGCCCGCTCGTACATCTGGGCCAGGTCGGTGTAGAGGTAGCCGGGGTAGCCGCGGCGGCCGGGGACTTCCTTCTTGGCCGCGGACACCTCGCGGAGGGCCTCGGCGTAGTTGGTGATGTCCGTGAGGATGACCAGCACGTGCATCCCCTTCTCAAAGGCCAGGTACTCCGCCGCCGTCAGGGCCATACGGGGGGTGGAGATGCGCTCGACAGCGGGGTCGTCGGCCAGGTTGGTAAAGAGCACGGTGCGGTCGATGGCGCCGGTGCGCTTAAACTCGTTGACAAAGTACTCCGACTCCTCGAAGGTGATGCCGATGGCGGCGAAGACCACGGCGAAGTTGGAGGCGGCGTCCCCCAGCACCTTGGCCTGGCGGGCGATCTGAGCCGCCAGCTGGGCGTGGGGCAGGCCGTTGCCAGAGAAGATGGGCAGCTTCTGCCCGCGGACCAGGGTGTTCAGCCCGTCGATGGAGCTGACGCCGGTCTGGATGAACTCATTGGGGTAGTCCCGGGCGGCGGGGTTGATGGGCTGTCCGTTGATGTCCCGGCTTGCCTCGGGCAGGATGGCCGGACCGTCGTCGATGGGCTGTCCCATGCCGTTGAACACGCGGCCCAGCATATCGCCGGACACCGCCAGCTCCAGGGGGTGGCCCAGGAAGCGGATCTTGGAGTCCCGCAGGTTGATGCCGGCGGAGGACTCGAACAGCTGCACCACGGCCTTGTCGCCGTTGACCTCCAGGACCTTGCAGCGGCGGATGCTGCCGTCTCTGAGCTCGATCTCCGCCAGCTCGTCGTAGGTGACGCCGTCCACATGCTCGACCACCATCAGCGGGCCAGAGATCTCGTGTATGGTACGGTATTCCTTCATCATAAGTCAGCACCTGCTTTCTCCACGATCTCGGCGATCTCCCGCTCCATCTCCTCAGCGATGGCGGCGTACTCCGCCACGTACTTATCGGCCTCCACGAACTTGGCGCGGCCGATCTTCTCCTTGGCGGGGATGTCCAGCATGGGGGCCAGGGAGGCACCCTTGGAGATGGCGTCCCGGGCCAGCTTGTCGAACTCCAGGATCATGGCCAGCATCCGCATCTGACGGTCGTGGCTGGAGTAGCTGTCCACGTCCATGAAGGCGTTTTGCTGGAGGAAGTCCTCGCGGACCATCTTGGCGGTCTCCAGGGTCAGCTGGTCGTTGGGGCTCAGGGAGTCCTTGCCCACCAGCTGGACGATCTCGTTGAGGTTGTCCTCCTCCTGGAGGAGGCTCATGGCCTTGTTCCGGTTGTCCATGAAGGCGGGGCCGTAGTGCTCGTCGAACCAGGGCTTCATGGTGTCCAGATAGAGGGAGTAGGAGTTCAGCCAGTTGATGGCGGGGAAGTGGCGGCGGTAGGCCAGGGAGGCGTCCAGGGACCAGAACACCTTGACGATGCGCATGGTGCCCTGGGAGACGGGCTCGGACAGGTCGCCGCCCGGAGGCGACACGGCGCCCACGGCGGTCAGGGAGCCCACGCGGTCCTCGCTGCCCATGCACTGCACCACGCCGGCCCGCTCGTAGAACTGGGCCAGACGGGAGGCCAGGTAGGCGGGGTAGCCCTCCTCACCGGGCATCTCCTCCAGACGGCCGCTCATCTCGCGCAGGGCCTCGGCCCAGCGGGAGGTGGAGTCGGCGATGACGGCCACGGCGTAGCCCATGTCGCGGAAGTACTCGGCGATGGTGATGCCGGTGTAGACCGACGCCTCACGGGCGGCCACGGGCATATCGGAGGTGTTGGCGATGAGAACGGTCCGCTTCATCAGGGACTCGCCGGTGCGGGGGTCCTGGAGCTCGGGGAACTCGCGGAGAACGTCGGTCATCTCGTTGCCGCGCTCGCCGCAGCCCACGTAGACCACGATGTCCACGTCGGACCACTTGGCCAGCTGGTGCTGGACCACGGTCTTGCCGGAGCCGAAGGGGCCGGGGACGGCGGCGGTGCCGCCCTTGGCGATGGGGAACATGGTGTCGATAATCCGCTGGCCGGACTGGAGGGGGGCCACCGGGTTGTGCTTGCGCTTATAGGGACGGCCCACGCGGACGGGCCACTTCTGGACCATGGTCAGCTCCACGGTCTCGCCCTTGTCGGTCTTGACCTTGGCAACCACCTCGTCGACGATGTAGCTGCCGGGCTTGATGGTCCACTCCACCGTGCCGCTGACGCCGTTGGGGACCATGATCTTGTGGAGCACCACCTCGGTCTCGGGCACGGTGCCGATGACGTCGCCGGCGACCACCTTGTCGCCCTTCTTGGCCGCGGGGGTATAGGCCCACTTCTTAGTCCGGCTCAGGGCGGGGACCTCCACGCCGCGGGCCAGGTTGTTGCTCTTGGTCTTCTTGACGATCTCCTCCAGCGGGCGCTGGATACCGTCGTAGATGTTCTCAATGATGCCGGGGCCCAGCTCCACGCTCAGGGGCGCGCCGGTGGTCTCCACCGCCGCACCGGGGCCCAGGCCGCTGGTCTCCTCATAGACCTGGATAGAGGCCTGGTCGCCGGTCATGGTCAAAATCTCGCCGATCAGCCGCTGCTCACCCACGCGGACCACGTCCTGCATGTTGGCGTCAGCCAGGCCGTCGGCCACCACCAGAGGACCGGAGACCTTGATGATTTTTCCTTGGCTCATTCCTTCACTGCCTTCCTTACTTAAATCAAAAAAGTGTCTTCGCACTTTTTTGAGGGGGCTTCAGCCCCCTGCGCGCACTCGCTGCGCTCGCACACTTGTTGGCTGCAAAGTGTTTTTCCGACGTACACGCCGCCGGAAAAACGATCTCATTTTCTCTCGCGCCCGCGGGCGCGAAACTCCTGCGGAGGGCCCTTTATCCGATGTCCGCGCCCACGGCCCGCTCCACGGCGCTCTGGAGCGCCTGTGCGCCGATGCCGAGGGAGCCGGTCTTGCCGGGGATGAGGATGACGGCGGGGGTGACCTCCGTCTTATAGCGGGCGATGTCCGCGGAGAGGTTCGCCGCCAGCTGTTCGGTGACGTAGATGATGGCGTAGTCCTCCTTGGCCAGCTGGTGGAGGGTGTGGCGGGCCTCGTCGGTGGTCTCGACAAAATAGGTGTCCAGCCCCAGGGCCTTGAAGCCCAGGACGCTGTCCCGGTCGCCCAGCACTGCGATCTTATACATAAGCCTCACGCAGCCTTTCCCGGATGGTCTCGCCGCCGATGCCGGCCATGCGGCCGGACATGATGACGCGGACTGCCGTAAATTCGATCTCCTTGGCCACCAGGTAGCCGATGACCGCCTCTACGCCAAAGGGCACGCTCTTGGCCTTTGCGGCGGCGGCGGTGACAGCGTCGTCGCAGAGGCGCTCGAACTTCGTCAGGCTCCCCCCGGTGCGGACAGCCTCGCTCCCCGCCTCGGCGGCGGCGCGGAGGTCCGTCGTGCGGTAGAGGTCCTCCAGCCGCCCGCCCAGGGCGGCGGTGAGGATCGCGCCGGTGGGGACGTTCCCGCCCTCAAAGAGGACCTTGCGCAGGAAGTCGCCGCCCTTTTTCATGCGCAGGGTGCGCACGGCGCTGCGCAGGTTGGCCGCGTCGATGGAGGCGCGGACATAGGAGGCGAGGAATACGCTCCCGGTCTCCTCCGCGGCGGAGAGCATCTCCGCGTAGTAGGCCCGGTCCAGGATGAAGTCCCCCAGCTGGGGATCGCCGGTGGTGCTGATGACCTCTCCCGCCTCCTGAGCGGCGGCGCGGAGCTTTTCGGGGAGCTTTCCCCAGTCCCCCTCCTCCACGGCGCGGGCCAGGTCCTCCGCCGGGACGCGCCCGGCGTCCACCAGGAGCCTGCGGCCATCGGTGCCCATAGCCTGGGCCTTGAGCATGGTCTTGATGTTGTGGTAGTCGTACTTGACCTTGAACACATCCACCACCGCCTTGTCGGGCACGTAGCGGTAGAGGTCCTGGAAGAGCTTCTCCCGCTCCGCGCTGAGGGCCGCGCCCAGCTCCCGGTCGCTGCTGGGGGAGAACTCCCCGTAGCCGATCTCAGAGAGCACCTTGGCCGCGTCGGCGGCGCTGGGGGCGTCGATCATGCGGTCCATGCGGGCGCTGGTCAGGAGGTTCCTCTCCCGGCAGCGCAGGTAGCTGGAAATGAAAAGATAGTCGGTATCCTTCAGGTTCTTTTTCTTTGCCAAAAGCCATCCTCCTTTCTCAAATTCGTTCCTTTGATGGGACAGCCTTTGCTAAGCGAACAGGAGGGCGGCCACGTCGGAGGCCATGCTCTCCCGCAGGACGCGCATCTGGGTCTCGAAGGCGCAGTTGATCTCCACGCTTCCGTCCCGGAGGATGAGGCCCCCGGCCATGTCCCGGGTCTCCTTGCCGAGGGTGAGGGCCATGCCCTTGCCCAGGGCGTTGGCCTTGGAGACCACCTGCTCGCCCACCCGCTTGCGGTCCTTGGCACTGAGGAGGATCTCCTCCTTGCCGGTCTTGGCGGCCTTCACCGCCAGCTTGGCCAGAAGCTCGGCGTACTCGCCGTCCGGCAGAGCCAGAAGTTTCTCCTGGGCCTTGTCAAAGGCTTCGTCGATGCAGGCCTGCTTGGCGGCGAGGAGGAGCTTCTTGGCGTCCATCTGGGCGGCGCTCACAAGGCGCTCCTCCTGACGCTTCGCGGCCTCCTTCCCGGCCTGGGCGGCGGCTTTGGCGTTCTCCTCCGCCTGGGCCTTGTAGCCGGCGCGGATGGATGCGGCCCGCTCCTCGCCCTCCCGGCGGATGGCCTCGGCCTCGGCGCCGGCGTCTTTTTTGATGCGCGCGGTAATTTTCTCGATTCCGTTCATGTATGGGTTACCGCCTTTCCAGTCTCGTGTTATAGCGCTTCATTAGATGTTGTACATCATGACCATCAGGATGGTAGCCAGCAGGGACAGGATGGCGTAGAACTCGACGATACCGCAGAGGATGATGCCCTTGGTGGATTCCTCGGGCTTCTTGGCGACGATGTTGATGGAGGCGGTGGCCACGCGGCCCTGAGCGATGGCGGACAGCAGGCCGCCGAGGGCGATGGGGATGCAGGCGCCGAACATGGCGAGGCCCTGCTCGATGGTGAGGGGCGCGAGCTCGCCGCCGAAGACGCCGATCTTCAGCATGACCATGAACCATGCCACGATGCCGTACAGGCCCTGGGTGCCGGGGAGCACCTGGAGGATCATGCACTTGGAGAACTGCTCAGGGGTCTCGGCGATGACGCCGGTAGCGGCCTCGCCGGTCATGCCGGTGCCTTTGGCGGAACCCACGCAGCAAAGGCCCACCGCAAGAGCGGAGCCCAGGTAAGCCAGACCTACGCCGCCGAACGCGCTAAAAAATCCAGTGAAGAAATCCATTTTAATTTTCCTCCTTAATTACATCCACATATTTGGTGTCGATTGCCAGGGGCTGGTAGGGCCTTCCGCCCTCCTTGTAGAACCTGCCGAAGAACTCCAGGCACTGCAGACGCAGGTCATGCACGTAACAGCCCAGAAGGTTCAGCGCCAGGTTCAGCGCGTTTCCGACCATGGAGATGATGACAAACAGGATGACGTTCCCGAAGGTCGCGCCCAGGGTGTTGAATACCGACGCGATGACGCTACCCGAGAGCATCAGGGCCATGATACGGATATAGGAAAGGGTGTCGCTGAAGTAGCCGGTGACGCCGTTGTAGACAAGACCGATAAGGCTCGTCACCTTGCCGAAGCCCTTGGCGTTCCGGGTGCCGCCCAGGACCAGCATCAGGATGCCGATCACCAGCACCACGGGCACGCCAGCCACGCTGCCGATGCCGAAGATGGCCAGGGCCGTGCCGCCCAGGATGATCCACCAGGTGATCTCGCTGAAGAGGGCGTCGATGAAGTCGCCGTCCTGGACCTTCTTGACCACGCTCACGGTCATGCCGGTGAAGATCTGGATCAGGCCCATGACCAGGGACGCGCCCATGATCTCCATGGTGTTCGTGAGAGGCGTGAAGAGGGCGGGCATCTCAAAGGTGCTTGCGGGGTTGATGATCTTCAAAAGCTGGGGGATGAAGTCCCCGAAGAAGCCGCCGGTGAGCGCGCCCACGATAAATGTACTGACGCCGCACCAGAAGAACAGCTCCATGAAGTTGGGGTTTTTCGGCTTGGTCTTGCGCAGAACAAACTGGGTACCGGCCATCATCAGCAGGCCGTAACCCATATCCGCCATCATCACGCCGAAGAAGACGATGAAGAAGGGCGCCATCAGGGGATTGGGGTCCACGCCGTCGTAGGCGGGGAGGGAGTACATCTCTGTGACAGTGTTCATGCACCGGGTGAAGATGTTGTTTTTCAGCTTCACCGGCACCTGGGGATACTCCTCAGGCTTGGGCTCCAGGAGCTCCCAGGCGCAGTCGAACCCGGCCAGGGCCTTCTTCAGCTCCGGCTCCGCCGAAGCCTCCAGCCACCCCTCCAGGTACAGCACCGCGCCGCCGGTGAGCAGGCGCTCCTTGGCGTTCTCGGTGTCCAGGACCTGGGTCACCTGGTCCACGCAGAGCCTCAGCTCGTCCCAGCTTCCGCCCAGGGCCTTGATGGCCTCGACCTCGGCGGCGCGGTCCTTTTCGATCTGCCGCAGCTCCCCGTCCAGGGTGCGGATGTTCTCCGCCGCGGTGCCGGTGAGGTCTTTGAGCTGTGCGAAGCTGAAGCCGTAGGTACGAAGGGCCTCCAGAGCCGCCTGCTGGGAGGCCTTGTGGACCAGCACCTCCAGATACTGCTGCTCCCGGTCCTGGGAGAGGAGGCGCACGCCGGCATCCGCAGCGGATTCCACTGCACCGGCCATGGCGTCGAAGTCCACAGTGTTGGGCACGGTGCCCAGGAGGACCGCCGTGGAGGCGGTGCCCTTCTCCTCCAGGGGGATGTCGCAGGCCGTCCAGGGCTGGAGGGCGAGCTGCTCGGAACGGACCCGGGTCTCCCGGGTGCTCAGGGCCGCGATGGCCTTGGCGCGGGCGTTGACCCGCTCCGCCTTGGCCAGAGCCGCCCGGCGGGCCTCTCCGCTGAGAAAGTCCTTCTCCCTCACCTGGGCCCTGGGGACAAACATGCCGCTCTTCTGGGGGGCGTACTGCCGGAGGACATCCAGCGCGTGCTGGAGCTCGGTCAGCTCCCCCTTGGCCTGCGCGGCGGCACCGGTGTCCCGGTGCAGGAGGGAGGCGTTCGCCTCATCGTCAAAATACTCCTCCGGCTCCCGGATCTCCAGGCACCCGGCATGGAGCAGTTTGGCCAGCAGGGCGTCCCTGTCTCCGGCAAGGGCGATGAGCCGGAGCCGTTTCATTTTGACAATGGCCATTAACTCTCTACCACCCTTCCTAAGATCGCCTGCGTCGCCTTGTCCATGCGCTTGCGCGCATCCGCCTTCAGCTTCTCGCAGTCCTTCTCCGCCTGGGCGAGGATCTCCTTCCTGCGTCCGGCGGCGGCCTCCTCCGCCTTTTTCATCGCGGCATCAGCGGCAGCGGCGGCCTCCTTGCGGCCCTGCTCCAGCAGGGCGCGACCTTCCCGCTCGGCGTCGGCAGCGAGCTTTTGGACCTGGGAACGGGCTTCCGCCTTGGACTGCTCCATACTGCTCTCCACCTCACGGATCTTGGTTATGGCCTCCAATGACATTCAATCACCCCTTTACACATTTTTCTGCCGGAAAAAGTGTCGCTTCTTGCCCTTTTCGGGGTCTCTGGGAGAGGGAGTCCCCTCCCTCAGAGCGCCCGCGTGAACAAGCACTGTTTATTATACCACTCCCGCATTCCAACTTCCATTAGGAGCATTTCACAGTTATGCGGCGGGTATGGATAAAATTCCCGTAAAAATTACACAATTAACCCAGGGCAACAAATCCTGCCCCGGATCAGCCGGCGGCCTGACACCAATCCCCCTCTCCCGGGGCCTCTACCAGGGGGACGAAGACCGGCGCGCCGCCCTCCCCCGCCGCGGCGGCGAGGCGCTCCCGAACGGCGGCGGGGTCGCCCGTCTTGGCGTACACCGCGTCCACCAGGGGGACCAGGGCGGCGAGGTCCTGCCCGGATTCCTCATCGCTCCCGGCCAGGATGAGCTCCTCCGTCAGGAGGATGGAGAGTTTCGTACCGTAGGGCTCCAGGGCGGCGCGAAGCTCCGTGAGGAACAGCGCCAGCGCCTCCGATTTGCTCATGGTGTTCTTGCTATAGTCGATCTTGTGGAGGTTGCCCGACGTGGGGTAGGCGCACTCCTCCAGGATCAGCTCCTCAAAGCCCAGCTCCGCGCACTCCTTGGCCAGGGTGATGACGTACTGCCGGGCCTGCTCCTTGCTGGGGTCCAGCCAGTGGTAGCTCTGCTGGTCATACCAGACGTAGCCGTTCTTCTGACAGATGGCGGCCTCCGGCATGTGGACGAAGGCGTAGTAGCTGTCGTGGAAGCAGTTGAAGCGGGCGGCGGCCACGCCCTCCGCGGCGCAGAGGACCCGGAGCTGTTCCGTCTCGGCCTCGCCGGCGCTGACGGCCTTCTCCTGCCCGGTGGGTGTGGAGAAGAAGATGCGGCCGGTATTGTCCCGGACCCGGCAGAGGAAGCCGTTGGCCCCGGCGGCGCTCAGGGTTTCCGCGAGGGCGGGGGCGTCGGCGGGGAGGGCCTCCAGCTCCACCAGACGCCGCTCGCCGAAGGCGGGAGGCTCGGGCTCGGGTTCCGGCTCGGGCTCCGCAGGCTCCACCGGTGGCTCTATCACCAGGTCCACCGTTTGGGGGGGCTCCTCCTCGGGCGGCGGGTCAGTCTCCTCCTGTTCGGGGAGGAGCATGGGCAGGTCCAGCTGGAGGAAGGGCAGCTCCAGGCGCATACTGCCGTCGTCGTTATACACGATGAACCGCTGCGCGGCCAGAAACAGACACGCGCCCAGCAAAATCAGCACCAGCAGCGCGATCAGCAGCTTATCCCGGGTCAGCCGCCGGCCCCGGTAGTTCTGGTATCCTTTTGATGCCACAGTGGTCCCTCTTTCTTTTTCAGACTTTTGG
>Ga0224483_100809_pt1 | contig 10179 bp, 9 predicted proteins | sample hydfratestSal1_FD_181453 | JGI IMG/M metagenome (GOLD analysis project Ga0224483, IMG submission 181453) | Metatranscriptome of mouse feces microbial communities from Columbus University, Ohio, United States - Sal1 (Metagenome Metatranscriptome) ... | reverse complement strand
TCCTTTTGGCCTTTTATGTAAATACACAGATGTCATTCGCCACTTAGATATTTTTCCATACACTGTACAGCTTCCCCTTCGTCTTTGCCTTCCGCAGATACTGCGATCTCCTCTCCCATATCCAGCCCCAGTGTCATCATCCCCATGATGCTCTTGGCATTCACCTTCTTCTCGCCGGCCTCCATATGGATCTCACATTCATACTGGCTGGCCAGCTGCACCAGCTGTGCAACAGGTCTTGCTTCTAATCCAGTGCTTAAATTGATCTTTACAAGTTTCTTGATCATAGTCGAACCTCCTTGTCTCCCCGCAGTTCCTGAGCCAGGTCACTCAACTTCCGCAACCTATGGTTGACGCCTGATTTCCCCACCTGAGGAGTCAACATCATTCCCAATTCCTTTAGCGTCGCCTCTGGAAATTCCAGGCGCAGCCGTGCAACCTCCGATAAACCACTCGTCAGTTGATCCAACCCCATCTTCTCCTCGATCAAACGGATATCCTCTATCTGTTTTACCGCTGCATTGACGGTCTTATGTATGTTTGCCGTCTCACAGTTCACTTTCCGGTTTACGGAATTACGCATATCCTTGAGTATGCGGATATTCTCCAACTCCATCAACGCCACGCCCGCACCCATGAGCCCCAAGAGCTCCACGATCTGTGCGCCTTCTTTCATATAGACCACGTAGGATCTTTTGCGCAGGACGATCTTCGCATCGATGTCAAAAGCCCAGATCGCACCTTGGATGTGCCTGGCCTTCTCCTCGGTCTGGCAGACGATCTCAAGATGATAAGACTTCTCCGGGTTGCTGATCGAGCCGGAAGCCAGAAAGGCCCCCCGTATAAATGCCCGTTTGCAGCAGTTGTTCTGGATGACCATATGATCTGTTAAACACAGGCTGTCCGAAATACCTTCCCCTTGTACATTCAATTTTGCGGCCTGTAAGATACGCTTGACCTGTTCCTGGTCATTGACCGTAACCGCATAGACACTTCCCCTCTTCAGATAGGGATTGTCTGAAACAGTGACGCCCGTATCTATTTTAAAATTTTTTTCTAACAATGTAAAGCATTTTTGGGAAACCGCCTCATTTTCCGTCTGTACGCACAGTCCCATCCCCCCCTCCCTGCATGGGACCATATATCCGCACATGTAGATGAGCGCAGACAGTTCCGCTATCTGGCAGTGCCGGGCAGTGCCGTTTTTTTTGACAAGCTCTTCCTTGACTTTCGCTGAAAAAGACATAGCCTCTTATCCACTCTTTTCTAATATGAAGATCTCTTGCGGACGGAATCTTTCGGCAGATCCCTGTGCTCGATCCTCAGCCCATACCCCGCCTGCCCTTTCAGACGCCGGTAGATCTCCCGCGCCAGCGTCACCGAACGGTGCTTACCCCCTGTGCACCCGATCCCCACCACAAGGCTGGTCTTCCCCTCCTTGATATAGAGCGGGATCAGAAACCGGAGCATTTCTTCCAGCCGGTCCGCAAAGGCCGTCGCCGCCTCGGAGGACATGACATAGTCAAAGACTTCATCGTCCTCTCCGCTCAAAGCCCGCAGATGATCCAGATAATAGGGATTGGGCAGAAAACGCACATCGAAGATCAGATTCCCGTCCCCCGGTATGCCATATTTGAACCCAAAAGACAGTATGGACACCATCAGGCTGTCAAATCCCCGGTCCCGCAAAAAAATATCTTCCAGTTCTTCCCGCAATTCCCGGGTCAAGAGCTGGCTGGTGTCGATGATGTAATCCGCCCGGGTCCGCAGAAAACCCAGTTTTTCCCGCTCCAGGCGGATGCCCAGATCCACCCGCCCCCGCGGCGACAGGGGATGGTTGCGCCGCGTCTCCTGGTAACGCTTGAGGAGCGCTTCGTCACAGGCATCCAGGAAAAGGATCTCATAGTCGTACCCCTGTCTTTTCAGATGATCCAGCACGCTCTCCAGTTCATCCAGCGCCTGGCCGCTGCGCACGTCCACCCCCAGCCCCACATTTTTGATCTCCTCCGCGTCCATGCCCGCCATCATGGACGCAAATTTTTCGATCAACGGGATGGGCAAGTTATCCACGCAGAAAAAATCCGCATCCTCCAGCATCTTAAGAGCTGTGCTCTTCCCCGCCCCCGACACCCCGGTCACTATCACAAAACGCATCGCATCTCCCTCACATCAATACACGCCGGTAAAATCCCCCAGAAAGCGCACTTCCGGCTCCAAACGGACCTGGAACCGATCCCAGACCTCCTCCTGCACATGCCGCATCACAGCCGCTACATCCGCCGCCGTGGCATGGCCGCAGTTGACCACAAATCCGCAATGTTTTTCCGAGACTTGGGCATCGCCCACACGGTAACCTCTAAGCCCCGCGTCCATGATCAGCTTTCCCGCAAAATGCCCTTTGGGCCGTTTAAATGTGCTCCCGGCGCTGGGATACTCCAGGGGCTGCTTGCCTGCCCTCTTCTGCGCCAAGTCCTGCATAGTCTCCCGGATCGCATCCCGATCCCCGGGCTGCAGTTTTAAGACCGCTTCCAGGACGATGTGGCCTTTTTCTTTGATGACACTGGTCCGGTAACCCATCTCCAGCTGGTCCGCTCTCAGTGTGAGCAGTTGTCCAAAGCGGTCGAGCACGCGCACCTCTTCCAGCACGTCTTTCATCTCACCGCCGTATGCGCCCGCGTTCATGGCCACCGCACCGCCCAGCGTCCCTGGGATCCCACCGGCGAATGCCAGACCGGATAAAGACGCTTCCATGGCCCGTTTGGACAGGGATATGAGCGATGCGCCCGCCTGCGCCGTTATCCGGCATCCTTCTGTCGCAATCTGCGCCATATTCCGGTAGATCTGGATGACAACGCCCCGAAAGCCCTCATCGCTGACCAAAAGGTTACTGCCATTGCCCATGATAGACCAGGGGACCTGCTCTTGATGACAGATCTCCATGATCTTCTGGAGTTCCCCTGCATCCGCAGGCTGCAAAAAAACATCCACAGGTCCGCCAATACGGAATGTGGTGTGTTTATGCATGGGTTCCCGGACCGATACCCTTTGACTGTCCATGATCTCCTGAAACAAACCGCTTAAATTTTCCATCTTGCTCTGCTCCACTCCTATTTCCTGTCTTGTTCCCGGCCAGTTCCTGCAGCAGGTCCTTGACCACCTCCGCAGCGATGATGAGCCCTGCCACGCTGGGTACAAAAGAAATGCTCCCCGGTATGCTCCTGCCCCCCTGCGTCCGTCCACTCTTGATCGGCTTCTCCTTAGAATAGAGCACCTTCACCTTCCGGATCCCGCGCCTGCGCAGTTCCGTGCGGATCACTTTCGCCAAGGGGCAGACACTCGTCTTTGCGATATCCGCGACCTCAAATTTGGTCGGGTCCAGCTTATTCCCCGTACCCATGGAGGAGATGATCGGGGTCTTCGACTGCTTCGCCTGCTCTATGAGCAGCAATTTTGAAGAGACTGTGTCAATGGCGTCCACAACATAATCATATGCTGAAAAATCAAACATATGAGCCGAATCCTCATTGTAAAACGTATCGTATGTGTGGACCAGGATATCCTCATCGATATCCCGTATCCGCTCCTTCGCCGCTTTTGTTTTGGGACTGCCCAATGTGGAATGCAGAGCGTAGAGCTGCCTGTTGATATTTGTTATGTCAACCGTATCATGATCCACCAGCGTCAGACTGCCCACACCACAACGGGCCAGAGCCTCCACCGCATAGGATCCCACGCCGCCCAGCCCGAACACCGCGATCTTCTTTCTGCCCAGCAGATCGATCCCTTCTCTGCCAATCAGCGATTCCATCCTTGAAAATCCATCCAACATGTTCTTTCCTCCCGCCTTTTCTCTATTATACTATCAGCCGCAGAAAAAGTACAGTTGAACATGTGGCGGGAAGACAGCACAAAAGAAAACCCCCTAAATGATCGTATGGCTCTGCGGCCTGATCCAATATTAGGAGGTGATCCAAAACGGATAGCAATAATATACCATATATCTAATGAAAATACCAGTGGAAAATCATATTTTTAGCGTACGATATATCGTTTCATACTGCTCATAGATGCGCATGGCAGATCTCATATTATCCTGACTGTAAAAATCCCGGTCTCTCCAAGGTTTCTGGGATGTGCAAAAATGGATGATGCTGGCATTTTCCATGAGCGTTCCTGTGATATCATGGATCTGAAACTCTCCTTTCTGGCTGTAAAGCTCCGGATAGGTGATGAGCGTCCCGCCCTTTCGGTCCTCCGGTTGCCTGGAAAGGAATGGGATACAGGGACAGTTATACGCCTGCCAGGGCAAGATTTCCACATCCTCATAAAAATACCTGTTCAGGGCATCCTGGTCCACCAGGGAATACGCGTCGAAATGTTTCTCGATATCCGCCAGCAGCCGCTCCGCCACATGCTCTTCCCGCATATATCCCAGATCCATCAAGAGCATACCCGCGTTAAAATACCCATAACCGACCGGTATCCCCAACGCTTCCCTATGGCGTTCGATGTTCCCCTGGAGATAGTTATTCACATCATAACACGCCGCCAAGGGCTTTTTCATTTCCCTTAAAAACAATGCTGAGAGACTTTTATTGACCACCATATCCACATCCAGATAGAGGACACGCTCCACCTCTCTGGGGATCAAGACTATCCCAAGGATGCGGAAAAAAGTGGCGACAGAGAACCTCCCGAAGGCTTTCAGGGATGCCAGCCGCTCTGCCGGGACCTGGATACAGCAGATTTCTTTGTCCGGCCATCTGCCCGCGAACAAAGAGATTTCTTCCAGGTCTCTGGCATCGCATCCGTAATGCAGCAGATAGACCGTCACCTCCTGTTTTCGGTGGTTTTGAAAAAGGGACGTGATCAGAATCATGGCCGGATAGAGATACGCTTTATCCGCCGCCAGCATGACCGTGATCTTTGGCTTTTCTATGAGTTCCTCTTGAGCAGTCTCTTTTTCAGTCTTTTCTTCTGCCTTCTCCTTCTGCACCAGATCCATGGCTTTTTGCAGATACTCCTCCCGGGCTTTCTGGACATCCCCCGGCGAAAAGCCTTTGGCGACATATGCGAACAGATCTTTCTGGCAATCCCGAATATAATCCTCTCCTTCGCGCAGGATATATGGATTCTGTGCGATATTCGGAAACAGGGCTTTCATGATCATCTGGCTCTTTTGAACGATTGCTTCCTCCTCCCTATCCCCTTTGCCACGAGTAAATATGTAATGCAGATCACTCAGATAATAATCCCGGCCGAACATCAGCTCAATCTCGTAGTAATAAGTTTCCAGCAGCCCCCTGTCGATGCATTCTTCCAGCCAGACCTGCATAATCTTCTTCTGTTCCGACCATTTTGCAAGTTTCATGCCCGTCATCGTGCTGCCCGGATGGATATGGTATTGATAATACTCCGCCTGCATCACACAAAACCTGTGGATATAAAAACTGATCATATCCGAGAAATACAGATCCTCAAGATAATACCCTTCCCCAAAACGCAGACGGTATTTTTCCAGAAAACTGCGCAGGTAGATCTTGCTCGTGACATTCAATGTCCCAAATATCCCCATCCCACCTGCCAGCAATTCCCTGCGCTGCCGATCATCCTGCACGCAGAACACCTGATCATAAGCCGCATCCCGGATGCGTCCGCGAGCACACAGCCTCCCATCCGTCGACCTGGATATATGAGATCCGACCAATTCGCACCCCGTCTCTTCGGCTTTTTGGTACATTTCCTCGTACATCTGCGGCAGCACCTGATCATCCGCATCCACAAAACCGATGTATCTCCCCGTTGCATAACCCATCCCGATGTTCCTGGCCGCGCCCTGCCCCTGGTTTTCGGGATATGTGACCACCATGACCTCCTCGGGATACTGCTGCTCCAACTGATACAGATAATCCAGCGTGCCATCCGTCGAAGCATCGTCCACAAAGATCAGTTCCAGCCTTTCCAGGCCGATCGTCTGGTTTAAAAGGGACGACACGCAGCGTGGGAGATATCTCTCCATATTATAACAGGGGATGATGATACTGACTGCTTTTTCCTGCATAAGACCTCCTTACCGAGATAATCCTTCCATATGATCTTTGGCTCCGATCGACCGCTCATTTTAGATTTTGATCTTTTCGGCTCTCTCTTTATGTACCAATTCCAGAGCATCCTTTAGATAGTCTTTCCGAACACGCCAGATCTCACCGGGAGCGAATCCTTTTGAAACGTACGCAAACAATTTTTTCTGACAGTTCCGGATGTGCGCTTCCCCGTCGCGGAGGATATAGGGATTTTTTTCTATATCTGGAAATAAAGCCTTCGTCACCATCTGGGTCTTGTAGACAATCCCATCCTCGTCCCCCCTACCGCGGGTAAATACATAGTGCAGGTTGCTCACGTAATAATCCCGTCCGAATATGAGTTCGATCTCATCTGGATACACCTCGGTCAGCCCCCTGTCCATGCACTCCTGCAGCCAGACCTGCATGATCGTCCTCTGCTCATACCAACTCTCACAGTCCATAGTCGTCATGATACTGCCGGGATGGATATAGTAATTGTAATATTGTGCCTGCATGACACAAAATCTATTTATATAAAATGCCGCCATGTCAGAAAAATAAAGATCCTCAAACGCATATCGTTCCCCAAACTGCAGATCATTCTCCTCGATGAGGTCACGTCGATATAATTTACTCCAGACATTCACCGTACCAAATATGCTCATCCCCGCTGCCAACAATTCCCTGCGCTGCGCATCATTTTGGATATGGTACAGCCGGTCACAGCTTTCATCCTGGATGCGCCCTGGAGCCTCCTCCTTTTCATCGCTCGTCTGATATGGATAAGAACTGACCAGCTCACATCCCGTCTCCTCCGCTTTCTCATACATCTCTTTATACATCCGCGGATGCACCCAGTCGTCTGAATCCACGAACCCCACGTATTTTCCCGTTGCATAACCCATCCCGATGTTCCTGGCTGCACCGAGCCCCTGGTTCTCGGGATATGTGACCACCATGACCTCTTCGGGATACTGCTGCTCCAACTGATACAGATGATCCAGCGTGCCATCCGTTGAGGCATCGTCCACGAAGATCAGCTCCAGGTTTTCCAGGCCAATCGTCTGACTCAAAAGGGATGATACACAGCGTGAGAGATATCTCTCCACATTATAACAAGGGATGATGATGCTGACAGCTTTTTCCTGCATAAGACCTCCTCACTGAAACAATCCTTCCATATACCCGACAGCCCCCTCCGACAGCGCATCCGCATTGTTGAGGAAGATCACATCCTGCACCCCATTCTCCGCCACGAACTGCGGGACATTCCCCTGATAATACCGATAATCCACCACATGGACCGTCTGGTAATGGTCTACCAGGAAAGGCACGAAGGCATTCCCATAAGATTCCTTGATCACCAGGCAGGACGAGCCATCCTGCAGCAGAGGATTTTCGATGACCGAATAAGGGTTATCCCCTCCGATAAAGCAGGAATACTTGTTGCCGTCGTCGTACTCCGACACATCCGCGATCACCTGCCAATCCATCTCGATCCCATCCGCCCCCACATACATCATATCATTCGTACTCTGAGGGATGTAAGCTGTGATCACATCCGGATTTTCCGCCAGCACAGCCGCCTGATCCCCAAAGGAATAAAAACTGCCCACAAAGCCGTCAAATTCCTGGATCTGATGATCATCTTTAGACTTTGGCATGATCCCCTTTGCCTGACAGAACTGCTGGTAGGCATAATAGGCCCCGTCCGCCGTCCAGTGGTGGTCCGTGCGGAAATACAGATACTCACTGTTGTGCTCCGCAAGGGTGTCAAACACCCGCACTCCCCGCACACTGTCGTCCAGATTGTCCAAAACATAGTCAAACGCCTGGGACTGGTCACTGCATCCCAGCGAATCTTGGATGTCCTGATCCAGATAGATCCCGATCGAAGTGGGCACCGGTATGTCATACACGGTCGCTTTTCCCTGTAAGAGCTGGGCCGCGTTGTTGATCATCTTGATATACTGGTTTGCCGAATCCAGAGCAAAATAATACAACTCAAATGCCCGATCATCTGCTATGTAGATCGTCCCCGCGCTCTCCGGCATCACATGGACCGTGCCGTCGCCCTCATCTCCCTGGGCCACAGCCGCATCCTGATCTGAAAGGACATCGTCCGATACGCCTGACACAGGGCCAGACTCAGTCTCCGTATATTCGGTGGGGATATCATCCGCTTTCCCCACGCTGCCGTACAGCTGTTCCTTCCCCAACCCGTAGAGCCGCTCCACGGCGGCGTTGGCCGTCAGCAGTTTTTCACGGAAAGGAAACGTATCCGCGTACCATGTGCTGACATCGGCAAAAAAATCTCCCTTCATGATCCCACTGAGTGTGACCGCAGGGAATTTTTCCAGGTCCCTCTTCTCTATATTAGACTTTTTGGGCCGCAGAGGCAGCAAGATCCCGATCAGACAGAATGCCACAAGCGTCCACCGGAACATACGGATCTCCAGTTTCACATAATTGCGGTATCTCTTCCGCTCCCTCTCCTTACGCATTTGACGTCTTTCTTCCCTATCCAAAAAAACTCCTCCTCGTCACCGCAGCATCAGAATTGAAAATACAAGAACGGGTTATAACTGTTGCCCACCAGCGCCATCACCGACAGGATGATCAACACCACCGGCACCAGAGCCCCGGCCAGGTACGCGATACGGCCAAACCGCCCTTCCCACACCCGCCCCACATAGCGGAACTGCTCCCGCAGCATGGCAAAAAATGGCGTACTGCAGATAATACAGAACAACAGCAGGAAACAATGGTTCTGGAAGAAGATCTTCGTCTCCAGATCCGAAAACCCATTTCCATTCAGGCCAAACATGCCCTTCACTACGATCCCCACATCAGAGAAATCCGTAAACCGGAACAGCACCCATCCAAACGCGACGACCAGGAGTGTATAGATGTTCCGCACCACAGGCGGAAACTTGATCTTCCGCCGCTTCAAAAACCTTTCCAGGACCAGGAAACAGAAAAAATACAGGCCCCATACGACATAATTCCAGGCCGCACCATGCCACAAGCCGGTCAGGGCCCACACGACAAACAGGTTCCGGATGGTCTTGGCCTCACCGCCCCGGTTCCCACCCAGAGGTATGTATACATAATCCCTGAAAAAACTGCTCAGAGAGATATGCCACCGCCGCCAGAAATCCTGCACTGAACTGGCTATATACGGATAATTGAAATTTTCCTTATAATGAAGCCCCACCATCAGCCCCATGCCGATCGCCATATCCGAATAAGCTGAAAAATCCAGATAGATCTGCAATGTATACCCGATGATCCCGCCCCATATGCCCAGCGCCGGTACACTCTCCAGCGCCGTGCCCTCCAGCGGCAGGAACGTGTCCGCCACCAGGGCGCATCCGTTGGCCAGGATCGCCTTTTTCGCCAGGCCCGATGAGAACCGCCAGGCCCCCTCGGCCACCTCGCTCATCTTTGCCCGCCGATGCTCCAGCTCCGCCGCCACATTGCTATACCGGACAATGGGCCCCGCCACGCACTGGTGGAACAGCCCCGCATAGAGCAGGAGCATCCAAAAGCGTTTCTGGGCCTCCACCTCTTTCCGATACACATCGACCACATAGGATAAGAGCTGGAATGTATAAAAAGAGATCCCGATCGGCAGGACGATCGCCGGGATCTCCTCGGGTACACCAAATAAGAACTGGACGCCTTCCAGAAAAAATCCCAGATATTTAAAGATGCACAGCCCGCCGATCAAGACCACACATGCAGAAATAAAAAGAACGAGACGCATCGTCCGCTCCTCATGTCGTTCTATCTCTCTCGCACAGATCCATGCGACGAATGTCATACCCACAAGCAAAGCCAGATACTGCGCCCCGCCCCAGGCGTAAAAGATCATGGAAAACACCAGGAGCACGATATTTTTCCCGCGGATCGTGGACATCCTGTTGTAGATCACCAGACAGAGCACAAAGAAAAAGCACACAAAAAATAAACTCGCAAATATCATTTATAATCCCCTGACATTCCCAAATATCAGCAGACCCGCCCGCATGGATCCCCTCCAAGATACCGATCCGGCGCACTCCCCCGCCCGGACCGCACATGCCCGCCGTCTGCCAAATTTCGACTCGAT
>Ga0224483_100807_pt1 | contig 10189 bp, 9 predicted proteins | sample hydfratestSal1_FD_181453 | JGI IMG/M metagenome (GOLD analysis project Ga0224483, IMG submission 181453) | Metatranscriptome of mouse feces microbial communities from Columbus University, Ohio, United States - Sal1 (Metagenome Metatranscriptome) ... | reverse complement strand
TTTTTTTAATAGCGGGGTGAACGGAACATATGTTGTTACAGAGAAAGATATTAGTTGTCGAAGATAATATGATCAACCGGGAAATGCTGTGCGATATGTTATCATCGGCATATGAAGTCCTGGATGCGGAGAACGGGCAGGAAGCCCTTGATGTTTTGAAAAAATACGGGGAGGAGATCTCCTTGATCTTGTTGGATATAGTCATGCCGGTCATGGACGGGTATACTTTTCTCTCACACATGAGATCGGATCCCAGCTATTCGGCCATCCCGGTCATCGTGACGACGCAGAGTGATTCGGAGGCGGACGAGGTGGCGGCCCTGTCCCACGGTGCGACGGATTTTGTGTCGAAGCCCTATAAACCGCAGATCATCCTCCACCGTGTGGCCAGCATCATCCATCTGCGCGAGACGGCAGCTGTGATGCAGAGGGTGCAGTATGACCGGCTGACCGGGCTTTACAGCAAAGAATTTTTTTACCACAGCGCCAATGACATGATCCGCAAGAACCCGGATCAGGAGTACGATATCATCTGTTCGGATATCGAGAACTTTAAGCTGATCAACGATATATACGGCATCCCTTCCGGGGATATGCTCTTATGTAAAGTCGCTGATGTGTATAAGGAAGTTGTGGGTGAGAGGGGCATCTGCGGACATCTGAACGCGGATCAGTTCGTCTGCCTGGTGGAACGGCGCGGACAGGAGTATTCGGATGGATATTTTGCCGAGATCAATGAGAAGATCCGCGGTCTGACCGATATGAAGAACCTGGTCATGAAGTGGGGCGTCTACCAGGTAAAAGATCGGTCGCTCCTGGTGGAGCAGATGTTTGACCGGGCGCTGATGGCAGCCCGCAGCATCTGGGGGCAGTACGGGAAACATTTCATGTTCTTCGACGACGAGATGCACAACAAGCTGGTGCGGGAGCAGGCGATCACCGATGTGATGGAGACGGCCCTGGAGGAGGAGCAGTTTGAAGTCTTCCTGCAGCCCCAGTACAACATCAAGAAGAACTGTCTCTCCGGCGCGGAGGCCCTGATCCGCTGGAACCATCCCGAATGGGGATTCCAGTCGCCGGGGGTGTTCATCCCTCTCTTTGAGAAGAACGGGTTTATCACGAAGCTGGATCAGTTTGTCTGGCGGCGCGCCTGCGCGGTCCTGCAAGAGTGGCAGGAGAGGGGATACCCGGATATACCCATATCGGTCAACGTTTCCCGGGCGGATATCTACAATGTGAACCTGCCGGATATCCTGATGGATACGATCGGGCGGTATAAGATCCCGCCGCAGAGACTCCATCTGGAACTGACGGAGAGCGCCTACACGGAAAATCCCAGCCAGATCATCGAGAACGTGGGACGGCTGCGGGAGCTGGGCTTCCTCTTTGAGATGGATGACTTCGGGAGCGGGTATTCGTCCCTGAACATGCTCAATAACCTGCCGATCGATGTGCTGAAGCTGGATATGGAATTCATCCGCAACGAGACGGCCAAATCCGTCACACCGGGCATCTTATATTTCGTGATCCAGATGGCCCATTCGATGAACCTGCACACTGTGGCGGAAGGTGTGGAGACAAAAGAGCAGCTGGAGCGTCTGAGTGCGATCGACTGTGATTATGTGCAAGGGTATTATTTCGCGAAGCCGATGCCCCGGGGTGAATTTGAAAATTTTTTAAAAGATGTAAAAAAATGATGGTGTTTTTGGGAAAATGATGTTAAAATGGATAGACAGTTATTGTCTGTTGTCAATAACTTGAGAAAAATTGACAGTATCATATTTAGGAGGTATGGAGAATGGCTGCAAGAGGCAGAAGAAAGAAAAATATTTCACTGGAAGAAGAATTGGCGAATCTGACAGAAGAGATGGACGCCTGCGAAGCGAAGATAAAAGAACTCACCGATAAGAAAAAAGAGCTGAGGCAGCAGATCGAGAAGAAACAGATGGAAGCGCTGTATCAGGCTGCGCTGGATTCTGGGAAAAGTATTGAGGAGACGATTTCCCTCATTCATGGGAATAATGGGGATAAAGAACAGGATTTTTGAAAAGAGAGAGACCGCTATGAGGAGGATGTTTCCGTAGCGGTCTTTTTTATTCCATATGCGGGATCAGGAAAGGTATCTTGTCTGATCCCGCAGGGATGGATAAACATTTTGAAACGCAGTGACCGATCGATATGTTTGGGAAAGGAGATGGATCTTAATGGATCAGTTGACAATAGGGAGTCATATTTCCTCTTCGAAGGGGTATGAGGCTATGGGAAAGACGGCTGTGTATATGGGGGCGGATACGTTTGCTTTTTTTACGAGGAACCCTCGGGGCGGGAAGGCGAAGGAGATCAAGCCGGAGGATGTGGAGAAATATAAGAAGATCGCAAAAGAATATCAATTCGGGAAGATCGTGGCCCATGCGCCGTATACGATGAATGCCTGTGCGGCCAAGGAGGATCTGCGGGAATTTGCCAAAAATACGATGCGAGATGATCTGGAGCGCATGGAGTATATCCCGGGGAATTATTATAATTTCCATCCGGGGAGCCATGTGGGGCAGGGGGCCGCGGTGGGGATCGAGAAGATCGCTGAGATCTTAAATGCGGTGCTGAAGCCGGAGTGGGATACCACGGTCCTGTTGGAGACGATGGCGGGAAAGGGCACGGAAGTGGGGCGGTCTTTTGAAGAATTGCGGGAGATCATCGACCGGGTGGATTGCCGGGAGAAGCTGGGGGTCTGTCTGGATACCTGTCATGTGTGGGACGGGGGATATGATATCGTCCATGACCTGGACGGTGTGGTGCAGGAGTTTGACCGGGTGATCGGTCTGGGGTATCTGAAAGCCGTCCATCTGAATGACAGCATGAATCCCATGGGCAGCCATAAGGACCGGCACGCCAAGATCGGGGAGGGCCAGATCGGTCTGGAGGCGCTCTCGGCGGTGACCCGGCATCCCGCATTGCGGCATCTGCCTTTCGTGCTGGAAACACCCAATGATGTGGACGGGTGGGCTGCGGAGATCCGCGTCCTGCGGGAACATTTTGTATGATCGATGGATATGGGAGGAGATATGAAAATATTTTGGATGACACAGCTTGCCTATGTCTGCCGGATGCTGGGGGCGGCCCTCTGTGGGATCTGCATCGGTTATGAGCGGGAAAATAACTTGAAGATGGCCGGGATCCGGACGCATGTGATCGTGGCATTGACAGCCTCTATGATGATGATCATATCCAAATATGGATTTGACGATGTGATCGGGCAGGAGGGCTTCCGTCTGGATCCCTCCAGGATCGCTGCAGGCGTTGTGACTGCCGTGGGTTTTCTTGCCGCCAGTGTGATCTTCAATCACAAGATGAACATAAGCGGTCTGACCACGGCTGCCGGGATCTGGGCCACGGTAGGGATCGGGATGGCTTTCGGTACGGGGATGTACGTGGTGGGCGCTGTGGCTACGCTGGGTGTGGTGTCGCTGCAATTTCTCTCCCACAGGAGCCTGCAGCTCTTAAGATCTACGAAGGTGGGGCAGATCACTCTGGAAATAGATCGTTCCGGGGATGTGAACCGGATCTTGGAAAATATATTTATGAGGCAGAAGATCAAGATAAAGATTGAGAATATCTATATAGAAAAGCTGGATCAGGATACGCTGCTCCTGAAATTGAATGTAAAGTTCCCGACTAGGTATCAGTTGGAGGATGTGCTGCGTTTCTTGAAAGATACTGCGGAGGTCATTTCTTTTGACATATAGATGTGGGATGGGAAATGTGACAAGATCATAAAATCCTTGTCTTTTTGATTTCTGATATGTTACAATATCTTAACAGAAAAGGATGAGGACAGGAGGTTTTTATGAAGAAAGAGAAGAGATGGTCCCTGGCGTTCCTGCTGGGCCTTATACTCATGGCAGGGAGCAGCGCGCCGGTCATGGCCATGAGCATGGACGCAGATCAGAAGGCTTCTGATATCCAGCCGGATCATATCGATTATATCCGGGGCAGACCGATGACAGAGGATGAAGTGCGGGAGCAGGAGGCCATGGTGCCAGAACTCTATGAACAGCCCGCGCCGGAGGATGCGGCGGAAGCGGTGCTGGGAACGGAGCCGCGGGCGGGGGCATCTTATCAGGGCGTGGAACGTTTTGACCTGCGCAGCCTGGGGCTTGTGACCAGTGTGAAGGATCAGGTGACCAGCGGCCCTTGCTGGGCTTTTGCGGCGATATCCCTGGCGGAATCCTCTATGATACAGCAGGGCGCGGCGGCGGATGCCCTGGATCTGTCCGAGGAGCATCTGGCCTATTTCTTTTATGAACGCGCGGATGACCCGCTGGGGAACACGGCGGCGGATAAGAATCGGATCAATCTGCCGGGGTATGATTACAAGACCGTCGGGGGGAATCTGCAGCTGGCCAGCAAGTTTTTATCCACCTGGTCGGGTGTGGCGGATGAGGGTGTGGCGCCTTATTCTTCGGCCTCCTCCAGTCTGGCCAGCAGCCTGGCCTACGAGTCGGTGGCCCATCTGCAGAGGGCTTATTTCATCGATGCGTCTGAGGCGGAGATAAAAAATGCTCTCTATACGGCGCAGCAGCCTGTGGGGGTCACTTATTATCACGGCGCGTCATATTACAATGTGGACACAGCGGCGTACTGTTATCCGACGGCGGGGGCCGGCATCAACCATGCGGTCACCATCGTGGGGTGGGATGATTCGTATAAAAAAGAAAATTTCCTTCCCGCCAGCAAGGTCACCAGCGACGGGGCCTGGATCGTGAAGAACAGCTGGGGCGGCGCACATGGGGATGGGGGATACATTTATATATCTTATGAGGATAAGAGTATTTCGGGTGCGGTGTCTGCCGGTTTTGAGGCAGCGGACAGTTACGGCCACAATTATCAGTACGACGGTTCTTCCGGGAGCAGCGCGGTGTCGGTCCCGGTCGGGGCCTCCCATGCGAATGTGTACCAGGTGAAGGGGAATCCTTCCGGCAGTGAGGTCTTAAAGGCGGTGGGGATCTTGATGAAATCGGCGGACGCGGATCTGGCCGTGGATGTCTACACGGACCTGCGCGATCCGGATGACCCGACGAGCGGCATCCATGCGGTCACGGGGCAGGTGGTCCACACGGGGTATACGGGATACTATACATTTTCCTTACAGCAGGATGTGCCTCTGTGCGAGGGGAGTTTTTTCAGCGTCATCTTTACGAATGTCAGTGATGGGGCGCGGAGTTTTTTCATCGAATCATCATCGAGCAGGGACAGTGATTGGATCTTGTTTGAGGCCCACGCAGAGGAGGGGCAGTCTTTTTACCGCAGCGGGGAGGGGAAGGAGTGGCAGGATATGGCGGGTGGCTATATCTCGGGGGATCGGTCAGTCAATACACGGATCAAAGCCTATACCGTGGATTCCCCAGAGGTGCTGGAACCCGTCAGATGGCCCAGCGTGACGCCGACGGTCACGCCCGCGAAAGCCCCGACGCCGGGCAGGGCCCAGATCACAAAGCTCTCGCTCACGGCAAAGGGTGTGAGAGTGAAATGGCAAGAGGCATCCGATGCTGTCCGCTATGAGATCTACCGCAAAGATCCCTCCGGGGATGCATGGAAACTTATAAAGACCGTATCCGGGACATCCTGCACGGATCAAAATGTTCTTCCGGCCACCGTCTATGCCTACCGGGTGCGTGCGGTGAACGGGACAGGGGATCTGGTGAGCTGCGGGGCATACAGCGGTGCCGTGAAGATCCTGACTAAGCCGGACGCGCCAAAGGAGATCGCGCTCAGACGGACCACAAAGGCATCCAAGACAGCGAGAGCAAAACTGACATTTAAAGCCAGTGCAGACGTCAAGACATATTACATATACCAGTACGACCGCCGGACCAAAAAATACCAGGCGGCGTACAAAGTCCAGGGAAGCAAACTCTACATCTATCAGAGAGCTGCAAAAAAATATAAGAAGATCGGAGGTGTAAAGAGCTCCAAAAACAAACTTTCCTGCACGTTGACTCAGATCGATCTGAAGACGTACAACAGACAGATATTTAAGATCCGTGCCTATGTGAAAAAAAAGGGCCTGGGCGGGCGGTATAGTGGATACAGTGGAAAGATCATGCTGAAGAGGTAGATTTTTTGACATTTTTTAGGATTGTTGCATCTTATGAAATGTGGTAGAATAGCGGTTAAGCGAACATGAGCAATCATAAGTTTAAGTTGAGAAAGGACAGGGATGTATGTTGACAGATAGAGTCTATAATTTTTCAGCGGGACCGGCGGTGCTGCCGGAGGAAGTGTTAAAAGAAGCGGCGGAGGAGATGCTCAATTATAAAGGGAGCGGCATGTCCGTGATGGAGATGAGCCACCGCTCCAAAGTCTTTGACGCGATCATCAAGGAAGCGGAAAAAGACTTACGGGAGCTGATGGGCATTCCCGACAATTATAAAGTATTGTTCCTCCAGGGCGGCGCGTCCCAGCAGTTCGCCATGATCCCGATGAATCTGATGAAGAACCGGGTCGCAGACTACATCATCACCGGACAGTGGGCGAAGAAAGCATGGAAGGAAGCGGCAAGATTCGGCAAGGCGAATGCGATCGCCTCCTCGGAGGACAAGACGTTTTCCTATATACCGGATTGCGCAGACCTTCCGATCAGTCCGGACGCGGACTACGTCTATATCTGTGAGAATAACACGATCTACGGGACGAAATACAAGACACTGCCCAATACCAAGGGAAAACTCCTTGTCGCGGACGTATCCTCGTGTTTCTTGTCCGAGCCGGTGGACGTGGAGAGATATGGGATCATCTATGGCGGTGTGCAGAAGAACATCGGCCCGGCCGGCATGGTGATCGTGATCATCCGGGAGGATCTGATCACGGAGGACGTGCTGCCCCAGACGCCGACCATGCTGACCTACAAGACGCATGCGGACGCGGAATCCCTTTATAACACGCCCAACTGCTACTGCATCTATATGTGCGGCAAAGTCTTCAAATGGCTGAAAAATATGGGCGGACTGGAAGTCATGAAGGAGCGCAATGAGAGGAAAGCGAAGATCCTGTACGACTATCTGGATGAAAGCCAGATGTTCCGCGGGACCGTTGTACCCAAGGACCGTTCCCTGATGAACGTGCCCTTCGTGATCGGGAACGATGAGTTGGAGAAGAAGTTCATCCAGGAATCCGGGGAGGCCGGGTTTGCAAATTTAAAAGGCCATCGGACTGTGGGCGGCATGCGCGCCAGCATCTACAACGCGATGCCCCAGGAAGGCGTGGAAGCCCTGGTGAGATTCATGAAAGAGTTTGAGAGCAAAAATGCATAGAAAATGTGCATGATAAGGAGAAATGAGTATGGCGGTATTTCGACCATTTAGGGCAATCCGTCCCCAGCCTGCGTATGCGGGCCGGGTGGCTGCCCTGCCTTACGACGTGATGGACAGCCGGGAAGCGCGGGAGCTGGCAAAAGACAATCCCTATTCCTTCCTGCATGTGGATAAGGCGGAGATCGATCTGGATCCTTCCATTGATATCTATGATGAGAGGGTGTATGAGAAAGCGGCAGAGAATCTTTTAAAGATGGAGGCAGAGGGTATTTACATGCAGGAGGAGACCCCCTGCTTTTATATTTATCAGCAGGTCATGGACGGCCGCGCCCAGACAGGGCTTGTGGGCTGTGCGGCGATCGATGATTACCTGCAGGGGCATATCAAGAAGCACGAACTGACCCGGGCGGACAAGGAGGCGGATCGGATCCGCCATGTGGACGTCTGCAATGCCAACACCGGGCCGATCTTCCTCACCTACCGGGCAGTGGAGTCTGTCTCACGGCAGGTGGAGGCGTGGATCCAGTCTCACGCGCCGGTCTATGACATTACGGCAGAGGATGGGATCATGCACCGGGTCTGGGTGGTGGATGGAAAAGAGGAGATCGCTGCCTTCGGGGAGGCTTTCAGACGGATACCGGATCTCTACATCGCGGACGGACATCACCGGACGGCTTCCGCGGTGCGTGTGGGCAAGATGCGCAGACAGGAGCACCCGGGGTATACCGGGGAGGAGGAATTTAACTACTTCCTGGCTGTCCTGTTCCCCGATGACCAGCTGAAGATCTGGGATTATAACCGGGTGGTCCATGATCTGAACGGTATGGATGTCCCGGGATTTCTGGAGAAGATGGAACAGGCTTATATATGTGAGAAAGTGGACGGCCCCTGCAGGCCCCGGGAAAAACATACAATGGGCATGTACTTGGACGGCCAGTGGTATCTGTGCCGTGTCCGAGCGGATCGTTTTTCAGAGGACGATCTGGTGGGACGGCTGGATGTCTCCATCTTACAGGAACAGGTCCTCACGCCGCTTTTGGGTATCGACGACCCCAGGACCAGCAGCCGGATCGACTTCGTGGGCGGGATCCGCGGGCTGGATGGATTAAAGCGCAGGGCGGACGGATGTAAAGGCGTGGCGTTCGCCTTGTATCCAACCGGGCTGGATGAGTTGATGGATATTGCGGACTCTGGCCACATCATGCCGCCAAAATCCACCTGGTTCGAGCCGAAACTGCGCAGCGGGCTCTTCATCCACCGGCTGTGCTAGAGATGGCGGATCCTAAAAAAGGGGAGAGGCTTCCTCTGAACAGCCTGGACAATATCCGCGACCTGGGGGCGGTCCAGACGCGGGATGGTCAGTATATCACGCCGGGACGGCTGCTGCGCGGCGGGGATCTGTACCACGCATCCTACCAAGATCAAAATGACCTGCGCAGGGTCTATAAACTGAGGACGGTGATCGATCTTCGGACAAACAGGGAGCGGGAGGAGCGGCCCGACGCGGCCATCCACGGCGTGGAGTACGTGACAATCCCGGTCCTGGAGGGGAGATCCGCGTGCATGACCTGGGGCCGGGATGGGATCGAGGAGCTGATCCATTTCCGCGGGGACGCAGAAAGGTATATGTATGCGCTCTATGAAAGCCTGGCGCTGAACAGGAAGACCCAGCGCGCCTACGGGGATTTTCTGCGTTTTCTGAAACACCACGGGGAGGGGACCCTCCTCTGGCACAGCATGGCCGGCAAGGACCGGGCCGGCATGGCGACAGCCCTTCTTTTACACATCCTGGGCGTTTCCAGGGAGGAGATCTTGGCGGATTACATGCGCTCGGAGGTCTATCTGCGCGCGGATGTACAGTCCATGATCCGTATACTGGAAGACCGCGGCGTGCCCCACCGGGTGCTGAAGAACGCCGACATCATCCTGGGTGTGAAAGAAGACTACCTCATACATGCATTTGACAAGATCACAGAAAAATATGGGACTTTTGAGAAGTATGCGAAGAGAGCCCTGGGGCTGTCTCCGTTTGATATGAATTTCTTGAAGGACAGGTATTTAAGGGAAAAACTCTAAAAGATCTGGAATTTTTTTATATTTTTTATAAAGATTTCAGAACTAGGACACTCTCCATTCACATTTATTTGTTAAAGTAATAAACATCGAGAGAGGATCATAGAATATCTCTTGGGGAGGAAATAAAAAACGTTTTAGAGTATACGACCACGGAATTGGAGGTAATCACTATGAAATACCTGACATACTACGAAAATGGAGAGATCATATCAACAAAAGACCATAGAGAAGCTGTCGAGAGATTAGAGAAGAAAAATAAAGGTAAAGCCGTCCAGAGGTTTATCCTACACAAATATGCTTATGTCTTTAGTCTGGCCGAGGTGGAAGACAAGTCCCAGTATTATCTGTGCAGGAAGCAGGGTGATAGGCTGGAAATTTATCTGGAGAAGAAAAATGTGCAGGGCAATCTGGTCTGCAAGCAGATCGAGACGGTCACTGAGGAGGAGAGCAGCCGGATACTGGAGGGCGATATCACATGGATGAAGGAAGATGAGCGTCCCCTCGTGCGGGATTTCTACCTGCAGAGTGTCCTGAATGGGCTTGAATACAGCCATATGATGGAGTTCGTGCGGGAAGTCTTCCACTACGAAAAACAGGATTATGTGGTGTTCGATAAGGCAGTCCGCCGCCAGGTCGGGGACTACTTCCTGGAATGCTTATTTGAAGATGATGTACAAGTCCGTGTCCGCAGGGCGAAGACGATCCCGCGGTACATACTGAATATGCTGGTCAATATCGAGCCCGCGTCCGAACAATGGGCCTACGCTTAAAGTGATCTAAAGGGATGATGCGCCCCCTCCATG
>Ga0224483_100806_pt1 | contig 10192 bp, 11 predicted proteins | sample hydfratestSal1_FD_181453 | JGI IMG/M metagenome (GOLD analysis project Ga0224483, IMG submission 181453) | Metatranscriptome of mouse feces microbial communities from Columbus University, Ohio, United States - Sal1 (Metagenome Metatranscriptome) ... | reverse complement strand
TATCAATAAAATTTCAAATAGGCTGCGGAGAAATTCTGGGAAAATGGAGGAGAAGCTTGGCATCACAAGGGTGCAGGGGAATCTTTTAGGCTTTATCCTGTTGGAGGGGATGGAGAAACAGATCTACCAAAAGGATGTGGAAAAGGAATTTGACTTGCGTCCCTCCACGGCCACAGGGCTATTAGGGGCGTTGGAAAAGAAGGGGCTGATCCAGCGTATCAGCAATACGCAGGATGGCCGCTACAAAATACTGCATCCTACAGAGAAAGCGCAGAACATCCGGGGAGAGCTGGCAGAGGAAATCCGTAAAAAGGAAGCAGCCCTTACGAAAGGGATTCCCAAGCAGGAACTGGAGCAGTTTAAGCAGACAGCAGAGAAAATGCTCCGGAACTTAGAGTAAGCAGGGGGCGGCAGGCGTTCCTATGGCGTCCTGCGTGAGCGGGGAAGGGGCTAAGATTGGGAGAAAGTACGTTTCTATCTTGTTTTGTGTTAAGGATAAACGAAAGGAGAGGATAGTATTATGAATAAATTATCAGATGATTTTACCCAAGGGAGCATTGCCAAAAAACTGTTAAAGTTCATGATACCCATATTAGGCGCATTGGTTTTGCAGGCCATGTACAGCGCAGTTGACTTGCTGGTGGTGGGGCAGTTTGGTACCAGCGCGGGGATCTCAGCGGTGTCGACTGGGAGCAATATTATTAATCTTGCCACGTTTATTATTACGGGGCTGACAATGGGGGTGACGGTCCTTATCAGCCGTTACCTTGGGGAGCAGTCGCCAGAAAGAATCGGAAAAGTGATTGGTGGGGCTATTGCGTTCTTTTTCCTGCTGACAGTAATGATGATGGCTCTGCTGCTGGTGTTTGCGCCGGGATTTGCAAGGGCGCTGAATGCGCCGGAGGAGGCCTATGGCCTGACGGTGGAGTATGTGCGGATTTGCGGGGCAGGGCTGGTATTTGTAGTTGCCTACAATGTAATCAGCGGGATTTTCCGGGGGCTTGGGAATTCCCGGCTGCCGTTGATTTTCGTTTCCATTGCCTGTGTAGTAAATATTGCTGGGGATCTGCTGTTTGTGGCAGTGTTCCAGATGGACGTGGCAGGAGCTGCCTTTGCTACGATTTTGGCGCAGCTTGTCAGCGTAGTGCTTTCACTGGTGATTATAAAGAGGCAGGAGATGCCTTTCTCAGTGTCCTGGGCGGACATCGGCTTTAACCCTGAAATTAAGAACTTCTTAAAGCTGGGATTTCCCATTGCATTGCAGGATATGCTGGTGAACATTTCATTTTTGATTCTGTGTGCCATTGTAAATGGGATTGGGCTGGAGGCTTCTTCCGGGTATGGGATTGCCCAGAAGGTTACAGCTTTTGTCATGCTGATCCCTTCTGCCCTGATGCAGTCCATGTCGGCCTTTGTGGCGCAGAATGTAGGCGCAGGTAAGGAGGAACGGGCGAAAAAAGCTATGGTGACGGGGATGGTGATTGGCGCATGTATTGGTGTCTTTATCTTTGCCTTCAGCTTTTTTGGCGGGAATCTCCCTTCTGCCCTGTTTACTTCAGACCCGGCGTATATTGCAAGGTCAGCAGAGTACCTAAAAGGCTTCAGCCCAGAGGCAATTTTAACTTGCCTTGTGTTCAGCTATATCGGGTATTTTAACGGCCATGGGAAAACCATGCCTGTGATGGTGCAGGGGATTACCTCATCCTTTTTGATCCGGGTGCCATTGTCTTATCTGTTCAGCATCCAGCCAGGGGCAAACTTAGTTACGATTGGGGCTGCGGTGCCCATCACCTCGGTGTATGGGATTTTGTTTTTTACCGTATGCTATGTGGCGTTTCAGCAGAAGATGAAGGTGGGTGCAGCTTTTTCATAATTTTTTGCCATAGAAGAAAGGAGCTGTCGCACTAACATAAATTACAAATCAATGTATTAATGCGGCAGCCTCTTCTTCTCATTTGCTATAAATTTTTTCTCACTCTCTGAGCCATACAGCCTTCTCTAAATACCACAGATTTACAAAACAGGAGCCATCAAAATCTTTCCGGTTCCGCGGTAAACATTTACCAGCCCTTCTCCGGACACTGCAGAACCAAGCAGGCTCTTAGAAGATTTCTCCACTGTAAATTTGAGAGAATTGCTCCAGGCAATCGCCATATTACCGTCAATCTTGACCACATCGTCCTCAAGCTCAAACTCAATCAATTCTTCATAAGGCACCGGGCTCTCCAGCACGGCGATTCCCTTTCCAGTCAGCGCCAGATTAAACAGTCCCTCGCCTCCCAGGGCTGCAGATGACAGGTTGCTGCGGGAAGTCACGTTCTGTTTGATGCTTCCCTCACAGGCAAGGAATAAGCCGTCTTCCAATACAATGCTGCCCCAGTCTGCCACGTCTATGAGAATAATATGCTTAAAGGTAGGCTCTAACATCAGAAGCCCATGCCCATTGTATTCCGGCTTTACCGTAGATTCTTTTGTGACTTTGGAAGCAATGGCTTTTCCAAAGAAATCACCCACGCCTTTGATGCCGGAACCCATAGTCACGTCCCCTGCCATCCACTGCATGGCTCCTGCCTGAAGCAGCCAGGGTGATCCGTTCAATTCAATCAATACCTGACGTTTACGTACATTCATTTCTGCTGCGTAATACGCGCCGATCGCATTATCCTGTTTTACGCTGAGGTCACGCTGGTATTCAAACACCTTGACATTCCCTTTCTCCCCAATAATTTTCATATTCTGGTTGTCAAACAGATTATTACACTTAATCATAACTCTATCCTCCTGTTTTCTCTTATGTTCTGCCAATGATTTCTCTTATGCTTCATCAATTGCTTTTCCAATATCATGACGCATATATTTATTGCCGAATTCCACCCATTCTGTGGCTTTGTACGCATTAACACGGGCTTCTTTCAGGTCTGCGCCCTTTGCCGTAATGCCCAGAACACGCCCGCCGTTTGTGACAATCTCGCCATCCTTGAATGCTGTTCCTGCATGGAAGCAGTAATATCCCTCTTCTGACTCAAACCGCTCCATGCCCCTGATCGGATAGCCTTTTTCATAAGATACGGGATAACCGTCGGAGGCAAGCACCACGCAGACTGCTGCATTATCTTCAAACTGCAGATCTATCTCATCCAGTGTTCCTGCCACACATGCCTCCATCACCTCAATCATATCATTCTTCATGCGAGGCAGCACTACCTGCGCCTCCGGGTCTCCAAACCTGGCATTATATTCCAGTACCTTCGGTCCTTCTTCTGTCAGCATCAGCCCAAAGAAAATAATTCCCACAAAAGGACGGCCCTCCGCTGCCATGGCGTCCACCGTTGCCTGATAAATATGTTTCTTACAAAATTCATCCACTTCTGCCGTATAGAAAGGGCTGGGGGAAAACGTTCCCATTCCTCCGGTATTTAATCCCTGATCGCCGTCTTTGGCGCGCTTGTGATCCTGTGCGGAAGACATAATTTTGATGGTCTTTCCATCCACGAAAGATAATACGGACACTTCGCGTCCTGTCATAAATTCCTCCACCACCATATGATTTCCGGCTGAACCAAACTTCTTGTCCTCCATAATCTCCTTAACTCCGGCTTTCGCCTCTTCTAAAGTATTACAGATCAGCACCCCTTTTCCCAGTGCAAGCCCGTCTGCCTTCAGCACAATCGGCATCTTAGCGTGTTCCAGGTAAGCCAGCGCTTTTTTGGGATCGTCAAAGGTTTCATATCCTGCAGTCGGTATCTTATATTTTTTCATCAGATCCTTAGAAAAAGCCTTGCTTCCTTCCAGGATTGCGGCATTCTTCCGCGGTCCGAATACTTTCAGCCCTTCCGCCTCAAAGGCGTCCACTACGCCGCCCACCAACGGATCGTCCATACCAATTATCGTAAAATCAATTTCCTTCTCTTTTGCAAAAGTAACCAGCTTATCAAATTCCATGGCTCCAATAGGAACACATTCCGCAATCTGACCGATTCCGGCATTTCCCGGCGCACAATAAATTTTATCCACCCTGGGACTTTTTGCCGCACTCATGGCAATGGCATGTTCACGTCCTCCGCTTCCTACGATCAATACTTTCATGTTCTGTCTTTCCTTTCTTCTGACCACTGTTATCAGACATTGGCAATCACTGCTTTTCCATCCTCTACGCTAACTTTCCCATTGGCGATAAGATCAATTGCCTGGGGAAGAATGTTCCATTCCGCCTGTTCCATCACGCGCCTCTGCAGAATTTCCGGCGTATCTCCCTCTTCTACCAGCACCGGTTTCTGCAGAATAATCGGACCTGTGTCCGTGCCCTCATCTACAAAATGAACGGTTGCGCCTGTCACCTTCACGCCTCGCTTTAAAACCCCTTCATGCACCTTCAGGCCGTAATAGCCCGTTCCGCAGAAAGATGGAATCAGCGACGGATGAATATTGATAATCCGGTTTGGGTACTGCCGTATCATGATCTCCGGTATCACCACCAGAAATCCGGCAAGCACGATCAAATCCGGCTGATACTTGTTGACCTCCTCCAAAAATGCCTGATTAAAACGCTCGCGGTTTTCAAACTGCTTCGGAGAAATACAGATTCCTGAAATCCCATGATCCTTTGCACGCTGCAATGCATAGGCCCCTGGATTATTGCTGATAACTGCCTCGATCCTGGCGTTGGTAATGCTTCCCTTAGAAATGGCGTCTATTACCGCCTGCAGATTGGTCCCTCCGCCAGACACGCAGACTACAATTTTTAACATAAGGTTACTCCTTTTTCTCCGTCTTCCACCCTGCCGATTACATAAGCAGTCTCGCCTGCTGCCCGGATGGCTTCCATCGTCTTATCCACGTCCGCCGGATCTACGCCCAGCACCATGCCAATTCCCATGTTATAGGTATTGTACATCATTTTTTCTTCTACTTGCCCTTCTCTCGCCATCATTTTGAAAATTGCAGGAATTTCATAACTGTTTTTCTCAATGACTGCATGTTTTCCCTCTGGCAGCATCCTGGGCACATTTTCATAAAAACCGCCGCCTGTTATATGGCTGCACGCCAAAACGCGCACTCCTGCCTCTTTAATAGCACGCAACGCCTTCACATAGATTTTCGTTGGAGCCAGCAAAGCCTCGCCCAGGGTCTTTCCCAGTTCCTCATGATATGTATTCAAGGTCTCTTTCTCCATGTGAAAGATCTTGCGCACCAGAGAAAATCCATTGGAATGCACGCCGGAACTGGCCATGCCGATCAGCACATCCCCTGCCTTCAAGTCTGCGCCAGTGATAATGTCTTTCTCATCCACCACACCTACCGCAAACCCGGCAAGATCATACTCATCCTCTGGATAAAATCCCGGCATCTCTGCTGTCTCTCCGCCGATCAGCGCGGCATTGCTCTGTATACACCCTTGTGCCACGCCGCTTACAATCTCTGCGATTTTCTCCGGATAATTCTTGCCGCAGGCAATATAATCCAGGAAAAACAGCGGTTCTCCGCCTGCACAGGCAATATCATTGACACACATCGCCACACAGTCAATGCCGATGGTATCGTGCTTGTCCAGTAAAAAGGCAAGTTTCAGTTTCGTTCCCACACCATCGGTGCCAGACACCAAGGTCGGCTTCTCCATGTTTTTGAATTTTTCCATGGAAAATGCACCGGAAAAGCCTCCCAGATTAGTAAGTACCTCCGGCCTCATGGTCTGTTGTACATGTTTTTTCATCAGCTCGACCGATTTATAGCCTGCTTCAATATCAACACCTGCATTCTTGTAATCCATTGTATTCCTCCTAATTTTATCTGAAACTATTATGACAGACAGTGATTAATAATTCTTATATCCCACTTCCTGTAATTTTGCGTCTTTGGCCTGCACCTGTTCTTTTAATTTTGCAGAATAATCTTTCAGTTTCAAAAGAAGTTGATCATCACTTGTGGCAAGGATTTTTGCTGCCAGAAGCGCAGCGTTGGCTCCTCCATTGATTGCCACCGTGGCAACGGGAATGCCAGAAGGCATCTGCACAATAGAATACAGAGAATCCCTTCCTCCCAGGGAGGTGGTATGCATAGGAATCCCGATTACCGGCATCGGAAAAATTGCCGCGCACATACCTGGCAGGTGCGCGGCCATCCCTGCTCCTGCGATGATTACCTTAAACCCTTTTTGCTCTGCTGATTTTGCATATTCAAAAAATACATCCGGCTCTCGATGAGCAGAAATAATGGTCATTTCATATTCAATGCCCAATTCCTCCAGAATATCCGCCGCCTTTGCCATTACTGGCATATCTGAGTCGCTGCCCATAACAATTCCTACTTTTGCCATCGTAAACTCTCCTTTTCTTTTCTTATGTTTCTGCTGACATTTTAGCATACTACAGACAAAATTCAAAGACATTTTCTATTTATCGCAGAGGCTGATTTAACGGCTCTGTCCCCGGCACTGTAAATTTTCCGTCCCGGATCACATCCACACTGCTCCCGTCACGCCGCAGCACGGTAATCGTATCCAGCTCGTCATAGGGAATCGTAATATCTGTATGGCAATTAAAATATGCTTTCTGGCTGTCTTCTTTGCGCAGCCTTGAAATCTCATTTTCCCGCGCCACAATTTCTTTCCCGTCAGGGTTAAATACAGGCGTATCTTCCGCCCAGCTATAGCAGGTATCCCCCACTGCAAAATGAGGACCTGTCTTTTCCGCAATCAAAATCGGCAGCTTGTTTTGAATTTCATAATCAAGCCCCATCCTATAGGCTGTTGTATTGGTTCCGATCGCAAATTCTCCCATAGGAAGCGTATCATGGTGCTTTAAGAGATTTTCTTTGAGAAACGCCTGGTTTTCTTCTTCTGTGTCAAAATTTTTACAGGAATAGCTGCTTATCATGCCATCCTTAAAATCTACTTCCAAATCCAGATACTTAAAACCATTGAGATAGACTTCTGTCACGTGAAGATGCCCATTGGTCCCTTTCAGCGCCGGAGAAGTAAAAACTTCTCCCACCGGAATATTCACATCTGCCACACAGTTCTCAAATATCGTCTCTTTCGCAGGATCTTTCAAAGTATACAATGCGATCACTAAATCGGTGGTATTGCGCCCTTTTCCAGTGACATGCACAAATTCTCCCTGATCCAGAATATCGATTATTTTCTGCTGCATTTGCTGGTACAGCTTGTAGTCGAGTGTATTGACCTCCACCGTCTTCGCAAAAATTTCCTCAAACTGCGAACCTATTTCCGGAATCGGATAGGCAATAATGGTGAAGCTGCGCTCTTCGCCCCTGATATAGGTATTGGTAATCTGCATGGACTGGTTGGCCCAATAAACATTTAATTTCTGCTGTTTTTCATCAAACTGATACGCAAAGGGACAGCTCTCAGGCTCAAATCCCTCCTGTCCAAAGGTTTCCACCACAGCAGGCCCTGCATACCACGCTGCTCTCTCCCTGCAGTTCTCATAAGCTGTCCGCAGCGCCTCGAGCCTGCGTTCTACCAGAGCCTTGTCCAAATATGCCGCCCGGTCAGATTTGTGGTCGTATTCGTACTGGCGGTTGGGCGAAGTACTCTCCACAGAGCGGCTTCCATTTCCCCTTCCGGAAAATGAGATCTCGCCGTTTCTGGACACTACAGGTTCTAATCCCATCTTCTGAAAGTTTTTCACAGCCGCCCGCATCATCCGCTCAAATCCTGCCGGATACCGCAGATCTACATATTTCTTTTTCGATAAATCTTTGCCGGTCACTTCAAATCCAATCCGGTACCCTTCGGTATAAGTGTCCGCCATCGCCTGAATCTCTTCCTCTGGCAATTGATTTAAAAATTCCGCGGTTTTCCGCTCATTTTCTGTAATATAAAAACCATAACGATAGAGATAGCGCAGGTCGGACAAATCACTGTCCATAATAATCCTCACATAAAAATCCATCTCGGGACTGCTCTGCGACAATACGCTGATTTCCGTAAATATCTCTCCATAATCATGATAAAACCAATAGATAATCTGGCGGATTTCTTCTGTCTGCGGTTCTGTTTCCTGCTCAAAGCAGTTATAAATCTCTATCAAAAGTTCTCCAAAGATGGTTAATTCATAAGTTCTTCCCTCAAAAGCATACGGAATCAGGGAACGGATATCTGCATAGAGCATTCCCAAAAGCCTGCCGTAATTTTCCCCTAACTGCACCGTTGCATAAGAAGGGTTTCCAAAACTGCCTGCATAATGTTCCGGCAGGATTTCTTCGTACAGCTCTCTGTTTAACTTCTGCAGTTCCTCCAGACTCTTATACGCCAGTTCCCCCTTATAAATCTGTTCCTCCAGAGCGCAGAGTTTTCCCAAAAAAGCCGCCGCATGTCTGAAATATGCCCGGTAAGGATATGCTGTTGTTTCTTCTGTTTCCATCTGTTTCAGCCGTTCCACGACCAGGGAAAAACGTTCTTCTGTTTCCTCGCGGTACGGTTTCCAAAATTCCTGATATGACATTCTATAACCTCATTTTCTGCTAAATATAAAATCCCAACACATACACTGCCACCCAGCCTGCCAGCATCAAGCCTGAACTGACACTTCCAAGTACGGAAAACAATTTATAATCTTCTCCGCTCAGACTGGAAAGGCCTAATATAAAAGACACGGCTGTGAGCATCAGTGCAAGCAGTCCGCTGCTGCCTATATACACAGTCGCTTTCCCGCCGCTTTGTATGGAACATATCACCATTCCAACAGCAGCCAAAAATGACAGCAGGGCAAGCGCCAGCGACACCTTTCCCTTTGTGGAATGTTTTTTATGCGCAAACTTATAAGCGTTCTTCTTCTTTCTTCTCATATGTTCTCCTTATTCGATTCATCCAGAAAAAAATTAGACATCCCAAAGCTCCTCCAAGGGTATTTAATAGCAGGTCATCTACGTCAAAACTTCCCACTTTAGATATCAGTTGGATTGTCTCTACCATCAGGCTGAATTCAAAACTAAAAAATACGGTATAAAAAAAAGACCTGCATTTCCTGTGTAAAATAGGCAGGAAAAATCCAAAAGGGAAAAATGCCACAATATTTCCAACAAGATTTAATAATACCGCTCTGGTTCCAAGGACATGGCGGTATTTGATAAAACGTCCGATTTCTTTGAACAGCTCCAGATTATAATGGTAAGACCTGCTCTCAAAGGTACGTCCGGTGCTTTCTGCAAAAAACAGAAAATACGTCAGACAAATAATATAGACTCCGAACATGAGTTTACTGCATATCCGGAGTATTTTTCTGTAATCTTTTTTCAATTTTCCAACCCTTAAAAAATAATATCTGATTTTCTTTTCAACATTTTGGCGCCATTGATAATGGCAAGTACACCGCATGTAATCCCTGTCACCAGCATCACGATGCCAATGGCAATGTTTCCAGCGCCTGCTGCGGTCATAGTCTTATACGTTTTTTCATTCATAATGATCTCCTATTTCGCCCCATACTGTTCATAATAACGGTCGATTGCTGCTTTCATCTCATCATTAATATATATATTTCCTTTATATGGCTTATTATACAAATATTCCACCACATCTGCCATTGTCACAATGGCGTTGGCGTCAAACCCATATAATTCCTTAATCTCCTCTAACGCGCTCTTCTCCCCTTTTCCCCGCTCCATGCGGTTTAAAGACACTATCAGCCCTTTGATTTCAATATCCGCCTGGGCACGGATAATCGGCACCGTCTCTTCCATGGATTTTCCAGAGGTAGTCACATCTTCAATGATTACCACCTTATCGCCGTCCTTCACCTTGCTTCCCAGAAGAATGCCGGCATCGCCGTGGTCCTTCATCTCCTTACGGTTGGAACAGTAACGGATCTCTTTGCCATAAAGCCTGCTGTATTCCATAGTTGTAGCTACGCTCAGCGGAATACCCTTGTACGCTGGACCAAAGAGAACGTCAAAGTCATCTCCGTAATGTTCGTGGATCGCTCTCGCATAATATTCTCCCAATTTCATAAGCTGAGCGCCTGTCACATAGGCTCCTGCGTTCATAAAAAAAGGCGACTTCCTCCCGCTTTTCAATACAAATTCGCCAAATTTCAGTACCTGGCAGTCCACCATAAATTCAATAAATTCTTTTTTATAACTTTCCATGTTTCTTCTCCTCGCTTTTAAGCTTGCCATTTCTCTCATTTATTGTTATCGCATGGATATATTTGGTTTTAGTATACCATCAAAT
>Ga0224483_100804_pt1 | contig 10194 bp, 12 predicted proteins | sample hydfratestSal1_FD_181453 | JGI IMG/M metagenome (GOLD analysis project Ga0224483, IMG submission 181453) | Metatranscriptome of mouse feces microbial communities from Columbus University, Ohio, United States - Sal1 (Metagenome Metatranscriptome) ... | reverse complement strand
GTCTTTTAATGATAACAAACACGGGGGAGATCCTATGCCAAGAACATTGAACATCAGCCATCAAGATCCTGAAAAAGCGCGGACCGCATTATGAAAATTTACGAAGACCAGGCCGTCCTGCTGCTCTATGCTTTCACTGCCCTGCTGTATACGCCCCCCGATACGGTCTTTTTGACCGGCCTCCTCAGTACGATCATATACATCACCGTGAACAGCAAGCCCTGGGGCCCTGTCTGTCGGGGGATCTTGACCGTTTTATTTTTAGCCGCTGTATTTTTTTATCCCCGGCTCTTCTGTTTTCTGCCTGTGTTGTCATACAACCTGCTGCTCTATGAAGACCGGATCGGATCCGTGCTGCTCCTGCTCTTGTGCCTGTATCATGCACACCTGGGGAACATCCCCCTGCTCCTGGCTCAGGTTCCCGGCTGCGCCGCCGCGGTCCTGCTCAAGCAGCGCACATCCCAGATCCGCTCCCTAAAAGAGCGATACCACCAGACAAGGGACGACAGCCGGGAACTGAATCTGTTATTGCGTGAAAAAAATCAGATGCTCCTGAAAAACCAGGACAACGAGATCTACACCGCCACCTTAAAGGAGCGGAACCGGATCGCGCGGGAGATCCACGACCATGTGGGCCACATGCTCTCCTGCTCCATCCTGATGACCGGGGCCCTTCGGACCATCAACACCGATCCCAGCCTGGGCGCATCCCTGGAACAGCTGGAAAACACCCTGCACACAGCCATGGACAACATCCGCCAGAGCGTCCACGACCTCCGCGACACGTCCATCGACCTCCAGGATACATTAGAACAATTATCCGCCTCCCAGACATCCTGCCCGGTATCCTTAGAGTACGATATGGGAAACCAGATCCCCAGCGATGTGAAATGCTGCCTGATCGCCATCGTAAAAGAGGGCCTGCACAACATCGCCAAACACAGCAACGCCGACCGGGCCGTGATCACACTGCGTGAGCACCCGGGACTGTACCAGCTCTCCATCAGAGACAACGGGACTTTAGAAAAACAATCCTGCGTATCCGGCATGGGCCTGCACAACATCCAGGACCGGGCCCATGCCCTGGGCGGGTCTATGCAGGTCTACCGAGACAAGGGATTTCAGCTCTTTATCACTATACCGAAAGAAAGGAATACAGCCCTATGAAACTCGTGCTCATCGACGATGACATCCTGGTAACCACCGCACTCAAGACCATCCTGGAAGCCAACGGCCCCATCCGGGTCTGCGCCACAGGGACAGACGGCCGTGAAGCACTGCAGCTCTATGAGATCCACCAGCCGGATGTGCTGCTCATGGATATCCGCATGAAGGACATGGATGGCCTCAAAGCCTCCCAGGACATCCTCTCCCGCCATCCCCAGGCGCAGATCCTGCTGCTGACCACTTTTTCCGATGACGCATATATCATACAGGCACTGAAGATCGGGGTAAAAGGATATCTGTTAAAACAGGACTACGCCAGCATCGTCCCGGCGCTCACAGCCGTCTGCAACGGCCAGACCGTGTTCGGCCGGGAGATCGTCTCCCGGATCCCTGACCTGCTGCAAAAAAGCGGCAGGCTCCCTTATAAAGACTTCGGACTATCGGAGAAAGAGTATGAGCTGATCACATTTTTGGCCGACGGGCTGAATAATAAAAAGATCGCAGAAAAAATACATCTGAGCGAGGGTACTGTGCGCAATTATATCAGCAATATCTTAGATAAACTAGAACTCAGGGACCGGACACAACTGGCTGTCTTTTACTACCAGCATCTGTGATCCGCGCCTGCCAAAGGGTGACGCATTGAAGGAAAGGAGGCGCTCCCATGTCAAGCGGTCTTGCGATCACAAAAGCAGCTTTGGATGAATTTGAAATGACCCAGGAATATATGCTCTTAGCAAAAGAAGAAAACGCCGCAAAGACATATTCCAGGATGTTAAAAAGATACCATCACCTGAAGGCATTACTCAACCTGTCCGGTGTCGACCTCACAGCGATCGACATCATCAAAGAGTGATCTTATCGTAACTTATACCGGACAGCTAAATATCTCCTCAAGCCAAAAAGAGCAGGCATCGCACGACCGACACCTGCTCTTTTTTATTTTAATGCCTTGGCTTCTGCATAACGATCTGCACAGCCTCCGCGATCTGGAAGACCATCTCATTCTCCACGTTCGTATCAAGCTGTATGGATTTAGAATACAATTCCCCGCTCACCGTGGAGACATACTTCGGTTTGATCTTGCTCAACACATACGCAGCCACATCGGACTGGCACTGGTCGCACATACAGCACCCGGATTTCTCCATGATACTGCCCATGCGGCCGATCACGATATCTTCCATCACATTTTTTACTTTTACGGCCATACGCATTTACCCCAAACGTTCAAAGTCTTCAACACCGTGTTTACATAACGGACAGATGAAATCTTCCGGCAGCTCGTCGCCTTCGTAGATATACCCGCACACATTACAGATAAAGCCTTTCTTGTCCGCATCTGGCTGCGGTTTCACATTGTTCTGATAATAAGTATAAGACATGGTCTCTGTCTGGGACAGTACCGCGCTCTCCGTCACATCGCAGATGAACATCACATGGGTGCCCAGGTCGATCTCGTTTGATACCTTTGCGGAGATGTAGCTGTTGGCGTATTTATCCAGGAACAGCAGGCCGTTGGAGGCACGGTGTACATGGTCAAAAGCAGCAAATTTGTCCACGTTTTTGCCGGACTGGAATCCGAAGTTTTCGAATACGGCAAACGGCGCATCCTGTGACAGGGTCGCCACGTTCAAAAGACCTGTCTTGGAGATCGTCTCACAGGAATAGTTCTGTTTGTTCACGGTGACAGCGATGCGGTTCGGTGTGTTGGTCACCTGTGTGACTGTATTGCAGATGAATCCATTGTCCCTGCCGGCATCATCTTTTGTGGTCACCACATAGAGACCGTAGCTGATGTTGAAAAATGCCGTCGGGTCGATGTTATCTGCTTTTACGTTATCAGCCGCACAGTAAGACGCCGCCAGTTCTTTGGCCAGCGCGCCCACCTGTTCTCTCGTGTCATCGTTCAGCGCGGAGAGGATCGTGATGTTGTTCTTGGCGAACGTTATGTTCTTGGAATCCTTGAACGCGTCCTTCATGATCTTGATCGCCCGCGGCGCCCAGGAACCGTTCTCGATCAGCGCGATGGTCCGGTTCTGGTAATCCCTCTCCACCAGATGGTCGATAAATGTCTTCATGAACGGGAAGAGTTCTGCATTGTATGTGGTCGTCGCCAGCACCAGCTTGTCATAGCGGAAAGAGTCTTCCACTGCCTCTGCCATATCATCCCTGGCCAGGTCAAAGCATGCAACCTTCGGTGCGCCCTCTTCTTCCAGTTTTCTGCACAGCAGCTCCACTGCTTCCTTGGTATGTCCGTACACAGATGTATAGCAGACGCAGACACCCTCGTTCTCCGGCCTGTAGCTGGACCAGATGTCATACAGGTTGATATAGTAGCCTAAGTTCTCTGTCAGGACCGGTCCGTGCAGCGGGCAGATGATGGCGATATCCAGGCCGGCCGCTTTTTTCAGAACGTTCTGCACCTGTTTTCCGTATTTGCCCACGATGCCGATGTAGTATCTCCTGGCCTCGCATGCCCAGTCTTCGTCCGCATCCAGTGCACCGAATTTTCCGAAGCCGTCCGCGGAAAAGAGGATCTTCTCGCTGGATTCATAGGTCATCATGACTTCCGGCCAATGTACCATCGGCGCGAACACAAAAGTCAATGTATGGCTGCCCAGGGAGAGCGTATCGCCGTTTTTCACTTCCAGTGTATGCTCCATCTTAAGATCCGGGAAAAACTGCCCGATCATCGTGAAGGTCTTCACGTTGCCCACAACGGTCACAGACGGATATTTGTTCACGAAAGCCTCGATGGAAGCCGCATGGTCCGGTTCCATATGCTGGACCACCAGATATTTTGGCACAGCCCCGCCTAAAGCCTCCTCGATATTTGCCAGCCATTCCCTTGTCTTCTTCTGATCGATCGTGTCCATGACCGTGATGGCCTCGTCCTTGATCACGTATGAGTTATAAGCCATCCCGTTGGGGACCACATACTGCCCCTCAAAAAGATCCACATCATGGTCGTTGGCGCCTACATAATAAATAGAATCTGTTACATGATTTACCATAAGGATATACCTCCCTTGCTCTATGTCCAAAGTGTACTGTATCTATTATAGCTTTTTCTCTTTTTTCAGGCAACTGGTTTTTCCCAGATTTTGACCTTGTACTTAAATCTATACAATTTTTGTCCAAAATAGTCCCCGCTCATCCGCCGGCCTGATGGATGCATTCCAGGAACCTCTGGGCATATTTCTCCAGTTTGAATGCCCCCACCCCGGATACATCCAGCATCTGTTCCTGATCCGCCGGCCGTTTCACACACATATCCACCAATGTCTTATCCGAAAAGACAAGATAGGGCGGTATCTCCTCCTTCTGGGCGATCTCTCGGCGCAGGACGCGCAGTTTTTCGAACAGGATCTGGTCCTCCTCGGAGAGTACGGCGGCGGCTGTCCCTCTCTTTTTCTTCTTCACAGAGGCAGAGGCCTCCTCTCTCTTTTGCTCCTGTTCTCTGGCCAGCTTCATGATCAGCGGCATGCTCTCAGATAATCCCCCGGCCCTCTCACCCGCAAGCAGCACCGGGTATTCCCCGTCGCTCATACGCAGAAATCCCTGCATCTCCATCTCCCGGATGATCTGGCGCACACGGGTCATGGACAGATGGGCCAGCTTCCCGTACTCCGGGTTTTCATCCAGTCTTTTGCTCAAGATCCGCTGGCCCTTGCTCCCCCGCAGGATGTCCGCGATCATGGTGATGCCGTAGGCGATCCGGTTCGCCTGCACACAGGCGAGGACACAGGCCGCCTCCTGGCTGATGTCCACATCCTCATACTGGGTCAGGCAGTTCCCGCAGTTTGCACAGTAGCCCGAACGCTTTTCCCCAAAATAACCCAGGATATATTCCCGCAGACAGGTGCTGGTGAAACAGTAAAAGGACATCTGGCGCAGACGCTCCCGGTCCCGCTCCTGGACGATCTTCCGGGTCACCTCGTCCAACTCCTGATCGTTCTCATTGTTGTCGATGAAAAAACGGTTGGTCCGCACGTCCATGGGCTCATAGTAGAGGACGCACTCCGCGGGCTCGCCGTCCCGCCCGGCACGTCCTGCCTCCTGGTAATAGCTCTCCATATTTTTCGGCATATTATAGTGGACGACGAAGCGCACATCCGATTTGTCGATCCCCATGCCAAACGCATTGGTGGCCACCATCACCTGCCTTCTGTCATAGATAAAATCTTCCTGGTTCTGCCGCCGCTCCTCATCAGACAGCCCGGCGTGATAGCGGGTGACAGAGATCCCTTCCTCGCGGAGCTGGTAACAGATCTCGTCCACTTTTTTGCGGGTCAGACAGTAGACGATCCCGCTGGCCCCCGGCATCTGTATATCTTTTTTATGTATGAACGTGAGCAGGGCATGGTATTTATCCGCTGGTTTTTCCACGGAGAAGAATAGGTTCTTCCTGTCAAATCCGGTGGTCAAGATCTTCGGGTCCTGCAGCTGCAGGATGTCCAGGATATCGTCCCGCACATCCGGTGTGGCTGTGGCCGTGTAAGCCCCCACCACCGGCCGGTAGGGGAGTCTATCCAGAAAACTCAAGATCTTCAGATAGCTTGGTCTGAAATCCTGCCCCCACTGGGACACACAGTGGGCCTCGTCCACCGCCAGCAGGGATATCCGTACCTGGGGATCCAAGGCAAACGCCAGGAACCCTTCCGTCTCCAGACGCTCCGGCGCCACATAGATGATCTTATACTGGCCCTGCCTGGCCAGCCCAAGCGCCTTATGGTACTGCCCTGCGCTCAAGGAACTGTTGAGGAACGCCGCGTGTACCCCCACCTGGTTCAGGGCCCGCACCTGGTCTTTCATCAGAGAGATCAGGGCGAGATCACCAGTGTGATCCCTTCCATCAAAAGGGCCGGGATCTGGAAACACATGGATTTTCCGGCCCCGGTGGGCATGATGCCCAGCACATCCCTCCCCTGGCACACAGCCTGGATCAGCTCCGCCTGCCCCTCTCTGAACGTGTCATATCCAAAATACTGCTTTAATATCTCCTGTGCTCTTTCCATCGCACCTCCTGTGTTTTTTATATTTTTTTGCCTTTCTATCCGCGCACCGGCCGGATACGACCTCCTCTTAAAAAACTCTCCCATCCATCTTACACCGCGATCTGAGCCTTGTCAAATGCCCCTGCCCTCTGTTGACATATGAAAAGATTTCAATTATACTATCCTCATAAATGTTAGGAGGTTTTATAGAAAATGTACGATGTGATCTGGGATGATTCTTTTAGCATAGGCGTTGAGATCATCGACCTGGCCCACCAGCGGCTCCTATCCATTGTCCGCAAGATGATCGGCCTGGCCCATGATACAGAACAAGAGAAGAAGAGATGGGCCTGTGAAGAAGGGATCAAATATTTCAAAAGTTACTGTATAAAACATTTTACAGAGGAAGAGGCCTACATGCGCTCGATCAGCTATGACGGCTATGACGCCCACAAGCTCATCCACGATGAGATGCGGGATACCACGCTCCCCGCCCTGGAGCAGAAGCTGGCCGATTCAGACTACTCCGACCAGGCCATGGAGGATTTCCTGGGCGCCTGTATGGGCTGGCTGACCGGACATATCATGATCGAGGACCACAAGATCACCCAGTCTGATCCAGACTCCAAGGGATCCGAGGCCAGCCAGGAGGAGATCTCCCAGCTGATCCACGTAATGTCCCAGACGATCCAGGGACTATTCGGACTGGATACCCAGGTGGCCAGCGACCACTATGACGGGGAAGATTTTGGCAAGGCCCTCCACTATAAACTGACCTACCATAATATCCTGGGCGAAAAGATCCACGTCATGTTCGCCGTCGAACGGCCTCTGGTCACCCGCACCGTGGGAAAAATGCTGTTCCTGACTTTCCACAAGGTCAACAAGACCGTGATCTCCGCCATGCAGCAGCTCTCCCAGCAGATCATGCACAACCTGCATGATTCCATGCAAACGGACGACACCTTTACGCTCTCGGAAGATGAGATGCTCAGTCCCAAAAGGTTCCGGCAGGAATTCGAGACCGGTTCTTCCCAGTACAGCCTGTTGTTTGAAACTGAATTGGGATATTTTGCGTTCTGCATCCGGAGGCCGTAAAGACCTATGGTATCGACAAACACACCGAACACACCCAACCAGGCGGACCACACCACAGTCCTGCCCAACCAGCCGAACACACCCAACGGCCCAAACGCCGCCAATACATACGCCCCGCAGATCAATTCCGCAAACGACCCGGCAGCGCCAGGGACGCCCAATACACCCAACACACCCATACCATACCAGGAGCCGACGCTCCCCTCCCCCGGCGTGCCGAATACGCCGGGCGTCCCCAACCGGGCCAACCCGCCAAACCAGCCAAACACACCGGGGAGCAGTATCTCCCAGAGTAACGTACCCAACAGCGCCAACCAGCCCGTATCGCCCAATCAGCCGAACAGCCCGATCAGCTCAAACACAGCCAATGCGGCCAACACCCCCGCCCTCTCCCAAAACAGCGCGGACACCCCGGACCTGACCCAGGCGGAGACGTTGGACTCCAAGACCGGGATGCGCACAAAACACAGCGGAGGCGATACGGCCCAGACTGTCCAGCAGACCGCCGATGCATCCGCACCGAGAGACGCATCCGCCTCTGCCAGGACCCTGTGGGTCATTTTTCTCATCGTCCTGCTCCTGACCGGTATGGGATACTTTCTCTGGAAACAAAAGATAAAAAGGAAAAAAGTCACTTCAGACCAAGACGACCCCGAAAGCCCTCCCACAGGACCGTAAGAAAATATTCGTACGCCCGGTCATAGATCAAGAACAAGATCTGACCCACCGCCACCCCGACCCACCGCCAGATCCCCTGGATCCCATCCGCGAAGATCAGCCGGGGAAAAATGAACAGCGCCGGCAGATACAACAGGTTAAAGACTATAAATTTCCCGGTCCACCAGAACATCTGCCGCCCTTTTCCCCGCCGTCCGGCCAGGCGGAACAGTCCCTCCGCCCCCAGGATGTACCCGCCCATGGCCGCAAAGGTCACACAGTACAGCTTCTGGGGCGCCAGCAAAAGACCAAGCGCCGCCGTGCCCGCATAGAAAGCAAGCCCCGCAGCCAGACCGCCTTCCCGGATCATCACACCCACGAAAAAGGATGCCGCCGCCAGCAGGAACAATGTATTAAATTCCAAGATCCCGCTGAGCACGATGCACAGGACAGCCAAGGCCATCAAGATCCCGCCAACGGCTGTCTTTTTCGTATCTACATGCATGAACAAAGATCCCCTCCCATGCATTCACAACAGGAGTCCGCGATCCAGAGGTCACAGCAGCAGTTTCCCGTTGTGGGGATGTTGCTCCTGCCCCCGGTCATCCCACCGTAGGACCTGGTCTGATACCGCTGACCGTTCCACTGGAGCTGGTTGAGCAGGCTCCTGTATTCCATATTATTGGGTTCCATATTGACAGCCGTCTGGGCGTCGTTCAACGCCTGCACATTATTTCCCAGGCCGTAATGGGCGGCCGCACTGCAGTAATACCATTTTGCCGTCCGGGAGGGCAGTTGGGAGAGCACCCGCAGAGCCTCCTGGTAACGGCGGTTGTTCACAAAATTGATCGCCGCCTGCAGCTCCACATCCTGCTGGCTGGAGCCTGTGGCCTGCTGGCCGTAGCTATACCCTTGCTGGCCGCCCTCCCGCTCCTGCATGATCTGGTCGTACGCCTCCTGTACCTCTTTGAACTTTTCCTCGGCCAAACCTGCCAACGGATTGTCCGCATAGGAATCCGGATGGTATTTCCTGCTCAGGTCCCGGTATGCCCTCTTGACCTGGTCGTTGGATGCCTTCGGTGAAACCCCCAGCACCTCGTATGGATCGCCTATCATAAAAACCTCCTTCTCGTATCTTTCATACTTTTATACGCACGAGCATATTTATCTGTCAGTCTGCCAGATGATCTGCTTTTTCCCTGGAAATACCGGAAGCCAGCTGGCAGATCATCTAGCTCGCGGGTATATCTTTATCCTTCATCAGTTTCCTGTATTTCATCCATACCCCAGAGTATAGGATATTGCGGAGGATATCCACCTCCTGCAGACAGGGGAGCTGTTCAAATGCGCTGCTGCACTCTGAGATCATCATCTCCAGCATCTGTCCGCAGATCCCTGAAAATGTTCCCGGATCTTCTGCATGTTCGCTCCAGAGTTTTGTCAAAGGATTGTAAAGCCCCTTCTCCACATCCTCCGGCAGATCCTCGAAAGCATCCATCAGATAGATGAATTTTCCCAGGTAAAAGCCCATCCGCCGCAGCTTCTCCTCCCACTGATCCGGCCGAAAGACAAAAAGTTCCTCCATCAGCCGCCCAAACGCCCCGGATACGGCATCGATGTCTGTGCTCTTGGCCTCTTCCAGGGTATGGAGTTTTCTTAGCTGGCGCAAAAAGACGGCCGCCTGCCTGGGGTACTGCTCTTTCACGCCCTGGACTTTCTTATGGAGCAGATGCAGTCCTGTCAGTCCCAATAGACTTTTCTCATCCTGCCAGTCATCCACGAAATGATAATAGGTGAGCAGCATGTTCATATCCGCCCCGTACCGGGTCATGGGACTACGCAGGATCGGGATCTTTTTTACGGGATGTACTGCGCAGCGGCGGGTCTGCAGCGGAGGTTCTTCTTCATAGAGGGAGCTGAGCAGGATGACCACAAAAGTCATATCGTAGGTCAGCGTCATCTGCCCCCGGATCCCGTAGGTCTCCCGCAGCTGGTGGCAGAGCCCGCAGTAATAGCCTTTGTATTGGTAATAATCCCGGATCTTCATCTCCGGCTTGTCGATCGTCACATATCCGAACATTGTTTTATAGTCTTCTTTCTAAAGATCTGGAGATCCTTCCCCTTTTAATTTTATAGTATCGTATGCCATACTATATGTCAACATCTTCCAGCAGCTCGTATGCTCCATCGTTAGATCATTTAGCCATTTGCGAAGCTCCCCTCCTGTATACAGATCCATTCCCGGTATCGCAGCACACCCCTGGAATCCCCC
>Ga0224483_100803_pt1 | contig 10198 bp, 10 predicted proteins | sample hydfratestSal1_FD_181453 | JGI IMG/M metagenome (GOLD analysis project Ga0224483, IMG submission 181453) | Metatranscriptome of mouse feces microbial communities from Columbus University, Ohio, United States - Sal1 (Metagenome Metatranscriptome) ... | reverse complement strand
CTTAACGAAGAAAAAGGGGAGTTTCCCTTTTTTAAAATAGCTTTCAAAAATGGAATGCATTCCATAATACGGAAAAGTGAAAGCGAAACTGGTCCGGCGCCAGAAAAGAGCCGTAATAAAAAAGGAGGTGCAAAGCACATGTGGACTGAATCAACCATGCCCATAGGACAGTCATTGATCGTTTCTCTGCTGGGAATTTCCATTGTTTTCCTGACGCTGATGGTACTGTCTTTGGCCATCATTCTGATTTCCAGGGTTTTGGGCTCATTTATCAAGGATGCCCCCAAGCCGGCCGTAGCGGCGGCTCCCGTCCCGGTCGTGTCAGATGAGGCAGACAAGGAGGTTCTCGCCGTACTGATGGCGACAATCGGAGAGGATCTGGGGACGACGCCCGATCGGTTCAGGATTTTGAATGTAACAGAACTTAAGTAACATCAGGAATGGTAAGGTAATTTGAAAGGAAGGTTATAGCAGTTATGAAATATACGGCTACCCTCAATGGAAAACAGTACGAAGTTGAGCTTGAGAGAATGGATGACTATGCACCGATCCCGAGATACGGCGAAGCGCCCGCAGCCCCTGCGGCTCCGATTACGGCTCCGGCAGCAGCGCCTGCGCCGGCCCCTGCAGCACCTGCTCCTGCGCCGGCCCCCGCTCCGGCAGCGGCCCCGTCGGCGGGAAGCACGACGATCGAAGCGCCGATGCCCGGTAAGATTTTGAACGTAAAGGTTTCAGCAGGCCAGGCAGTGAAGTTCGGCGAGGTTGTCATCATCATGGAAGCCATGAAGATGGAGACGGAGATCGTGGCTCCGGCAGACGGCACGGTTGCCCAGATTCTGGTAAAGGCAGGCGACGCGGTGGATACCGGCGCGGCTTTGGTTACTCTGGGCTGATAAAGGACACAGGAAATCTATCGAAAGGATGTAAAAAACTATGAAATATGTTGCTACGATCAATGGAAAAAGATATGAAGTTGAGGTAGAGAAGTTAGAAGCATACAAGTCCCTGGATCGCAACGGCGTGGCGGCTCCGGCCACTCCGGTTCTGGCATCCGCAGCGCCCGCGCGCCGTCCTGCAGCCCCGGCGCCTGCGCCCGCTCCTGCAGCGCCCGCCCCGGCCCCGGCTCCGGCAGCAGCGCCTGCCCCGGCAGCAGCCCCGTCAGCGGGAAACACGACGATCGAAGCGCCGATGCCCGGCAAGATTCTGAACGTAAAGGTTTCCGCGGGCCAGGCGGTGAAGTTCGGCGAGGTTGTCATCATCATGGAGGCCATGAAGATGGAGACGGAGATTGTGGCTCCGGCAGACGGAACCGTAAGCCAGATTCTTGTAAAGGCAGGAGACGCTGTAGATACGGGAGCTGCCTTGGTTGCTCTTAACTAGGAGGTAAAGTAATGAACTTTTTTGAAATCCTGAGCGAACTGCTTGCACAGTCCGGATTTGCCGCGCTTACCTGGAGAAACTGTGTCATGTTCCTCATTTCCTTTGTTCTTTTATACATGGCGATCAAAAAGCAGTATGAGCCGCTTCTTCTGCTCCCGATCGCGTTCGGCATGTTCCTCGCCAACCTGCCGCTGGCAGATTTGATGAAGGAGTCCGAGCCGTGGTACACGCAGGGTGTTCTGCGCATCATCTACGGCGGCGTAAAGTCAAGCCTGTTCCCCTGCCTGATTTTCATGGCGGTAGGCGCGATGACGGACTTCGGCCCCCTGATTGCGAACCCTATCAGCCTTTTACTGGGCGCGGCGGCGCAGGGCGGCATTTACGTTGCGTTTGTGCTGGCCAATGCAACCGGCCTGTTTACCGTAGGCGAGGCGGCTGCGATCGGCATCATCGGCGGCGCGGACGGCCCGACTGCTATCTATGTTGCGAATAATCTGGCTCCGGATCTGGTAGCGCCCATCGCGGTGGCGGCCTATTCCTACATGGCTCTGATCCCCATGATCCAGCCGCCGATTATGAAGCTTCTGACGACCAAGAAGGAGCGCTCTGTTGTGATGAAGCAGCTCCGCAAGGTGAGCAAGGTGGAGAAGGTTGTGTTCCCCGTATTCGTGGTGCTGTTCTGCTCCCTCCTGCTTCCGTCCGTAGCTCCTCTTCTGGGCATGCTGATGTTAGGCAACCTGTTCCGCGAGGCGGGCGTGGTAGAGCGTCTCTCCGACACGGCGCAGAATGCGTTATGTAATATCGTTACCATTATGCTGGGAACCACCGTAGGCGCCACGGCAAACGGAGAAATTTTCCTCCGCCCGCAGACGATTGCCATTATCTGCATGGGCCTTCTGGCCTTCTGCTTTGCCACGATCTGCGGCGTGCTGTTAGGAAAGGTCCTCTATGCCGTGACAGGCGGCAAGATCAATCCTCTGATCGGTTCCGCCGGCGTATCCGCTGTTCCTATGGCGGCCCGTGTGGCGCAGACGGTCGGCGCAAAGGAAAACCCGACCAATTTCCTGCTGATGCACGCAATGGGGCCAAACGTGGCAGGCGTAATCGGTTCCGCAGTAGCGGCCGGTTTCTTTATGCTGATATTTGGCTGATGATACTCGCTAGAAAAAAATTTATATAAAAGGAGGCTTTATTGTGAGTAATAAAGTATGTACGTTACAAGAGGCGGTTGCTAAGTATGTAGAAGACGGCGATTCGATCTCCTTCGGCGGTTTTACAACCAACAAAAAACCGATGGCAGCGGTTCGTGAAATTCTTCGTCAGGGCAAAAAAGATTTTGTCGCCTGGGCAGGCCCGGCCGGATCCGACTGGGATATGCTGATCGGCGAGGATCGCGTGAAGGCTTACATTAACTGCTATACCGCAGACTCCGGCGTGACGAATGTATCCCGCCGTTTCCGCAAGAAAATCGAGGCCGGCGAGCTCATTTACGAGGATTATTCCCAGGATGCCATTATGTACATGCTCCATGCATCCTCTCTCGGACTTCCGTTCCTTCCGGTGCGCTTCATGATCGGTTCCGGCCTGGTTGACGAGTGGGGAATCAGCAAAGAGGTGCGTCAGACGATTGACAAGCTGACGGACGACAAGTTTGTATACATGGATAACCCGTTCAACCCGGGCGAGAAGGTTGTCTGCCTTCCGGTTCCGAAGCTGGATACCGCGATCATCCATGTGCAGAAGGCGTCTCCGGACGGAACCTGCATCCTGATGGGCGATGAATTCCACGACATTGATATCGCAGTGGCGGCCAGAAAAGTGATCGTTACCTGCGAGGAGCTGGTGAGCAACGACGTGATCCGCAGAGATCCGCAGGCGACGAAGCTTCCGTGCTTTGTTGTAAACGCGGTTTGCGAGGTTCCCTACGGCGCATATCCGACGCAGTGCTATGGCTACTATGATTATGACAATTCCTTCTTAAAGGCATACGGCGCAGCCAGCAAGACGGAGGAGGACTTCAAGGCATTCTTAAAAGAATACGTTTACGACGTAAAGGATCAGGCAGAGTTCCTTGAGAAGATCGGTGTGAACCGTCTCCTTAAGTTAAAAGTATCTGATGGATACGGCTATGCGACAGATATAAGCAAGGAGGATTAATCATGGCGGACTACACAAAGTATACAAACAAAGAGATGCAGGCAATCACACTTGCAAAGTGCATCACAAATGACAATATCGCAATTGTTGGAACAGGACTTCCGTTAATCGGCGCATCCGTTGCAAAACGTCTGTTTGCGCCCAAGTGCAACTTAATCGTTGAGAGCGGCCTTATGGACTGCTCCCCCATCGAGGTTCCGCGTTCCGTAGGCGACCTGCGCTTCATGGCGCACTGCGGCTGCCAGTGGCCGAACATCCGTTTTATCGGTTTTGAGACAAACGACTGGCTGCATGACAACGAGAGAGTCGTAGCTTTCATCGGCGGCGCTCAGATCGACCCCTACGGAAATGTAAACTCCACCTGTATCGGCGATTACCATGCGCCGAAGACGCGTTTCACCGGATCCGGCGGAGCGAACGCGATCGCAACCTTCAACAACACCATCATCATGATCCAGCATGAGAAGAGAAGATTCATGCAGAAGATAGACTATGTGACCAGCCCGGGCTGGATCGACGGACCTGGCGGACGTGAGAAACTCGGCCTTCCGGGCAACCGCGGACCGCAGGCGGTCGTTACGGATCGCGGCATCCTGAAGTTTGACGAGAAGACAAAGAGAATGTACCTCGCCGGCTACTATGAGACTTCCTCACCGGAGGATGTAATCGAGAATACAGGCTTTGACATCGACGTTTCCAGAGCCGTGAAGCTGGACGCTCCGGATCCGGAGGTTATCCGCATGATCCGCGAGGAGATCGATCCGGGCCAGGCATTCATCCAGGTTCCGAAGGACTGATCAGACGGGACTGTCCGGATCGTCTGATATGCTACGATCAGACAAGGTAACGACACATCTGTCCGGCCCGGCGCGCGGCGCTGCGTGCGGGGCACGGACAGGACATTTGCAGCAGGAAGGGTTCCGGTGACAGCCAAAGACAAAAAAGGCGCTGCCGGGCCGCCTGCTGCGGCTATTCAGAATAGGAGATTAGAAGACATGAATATGTATTCAATGCCAGGATATTTCCAGAACATGCCGACGGTTGGTAAGGAGCTGGTAAACCCGAATGCAGAAAACACTGACAGCTTAAAGGCGGTGGAGAACGACATCCACGCATCAATTGAGAAGGTTCTTGCGGCTGGTATCACATCTGAGGAGAAGTTAAACGAGCGCGGACAGTTATCTGCCATGCAGCGTATCAACGCGCTGATCGACGCAGGCACATGGTGCCCGTTAAACAGCCTGTTCAATCCGGAGAACAACAAGTTCGGCACCACGAACATCGTAAACGGCCTTGGCCGTATCGGCGGAAAGTGGGCTGTGATCGTTGCGTCTGACAACAAGAAGATGGCCGGCGCATGGGTTCCGGGCCAGGCGGAAAACCTTCTGCGCTGCTCTGACACGGCGAAGATGATGCACCTTCCGCTCGTATACCTGTTAAACTGCTCGGGCGTTGAGTTCCCGAACCAGGATAAGGTATATCCGAACCGCCGCGGCGGCGGCACCCCGTTCTTCCGCAACTCTGAGTTAAACCAGCTCGGCATCCCGGTTATCGTAGGCATCTACGGAACCAACCCGGCGGGCGGCGGATACCACAGCATTTCCCCGACCATCCTGATCGCGCATCAGGACGCCAATATGGCAGTCGGCGGCGCCGGTATCTTAAGCGGTATGAATCCCAAGGGATATATTGACGAAGAGGCGGCGGAGCAGATCGTGGCGGCTCAGATTGAGAACAGCAAGCAGCACGTTCCGGCTCCGGGTTCTGTTCCGATCCACTATGATGAGACAGGCTTCTTCCGCGAGGTATACCAGAACGACGTAGGCGTAATCGAGGGCATCAAGAAATATATCAGCTACCTTCCGGCCTACAACTTAGAGTTCTTCCGCGTGGACGCTCCGAAGGCCCCCCTGCTTCCGGCTGAGGATCTCTACAGCATCATCCCCATGAACCAGAAGCGCCCCTACGATGTGTACGATGTAATCGGCCGCCTCTTTGACGGCAGTGAGCTGGCAGAGTACAAAAAAGGCTATGGTCCGGAGATGGTAACTGGTCTTGCGAAGGTGAACGGCCTCTTAGTCGGCGTGATCGCCAACGTACAGGGCCTGCTGATGAACTATCCGGAGTACAAGCAGAATTCCGTAGGTATCGGCGGCAAGCTGTACCGTCAGGGCCTGATCAAGATGAACGAGTTTGTAACGCTCTGCGCGCGCGACCGGATCCCGCTGGTATGGCTGCAGGATACCACAGGTATCGACGTGGGCGACGAGGCGGAGAAGGCTGAGCTGCTTGGCCTGGGCCAGTCCCTGATCTACTCGATTGAGAACTCCAAACTTCCGTCCTTACAGGTAACGCTTCGTAAGGCGAGCGCGGCGGCCCACTATGTATTAGGCGGCCCGCAGGGCAACAATACAAACGTATTCTCCATCGGCACCGGCGCGTGCGAATATTACGTAATGCCGGGTGAGACGGCTGCAAACGCCATGTACTCCAGAAAGCTGGTGAAGGCGAAGAAGGCCGGCGAGGATATGACGCCGATCATCGGAAAGATGAACGAGATGATTCAGATGTACACAGACAAATCCCGTCCGAAATACTGTACCGAAAAGGGTATGGTAGACGAGATTGTGGATGTAACGGATCTTCGTCCGTATATCCAGGCGTTTACAGAGGCTGTATATCAGAACCCGCAGTCCATCTGCCCGATGCATCAGATGATCGCTCCGAGATCCATCCGCGAGTTCCAGACCTTTGGCAAATAAGCTTTGGACGGAGGAACCGTTTATCAGATACGACATGCCGTAAGACGGCATTCCTGCAATAAGTGAATGTATAGTAACCAATTTAAGTTGCTGTGTGAATAAATGATTGATAGTAGATAGTAGAAAGTCTCGAAATTTCGTAAAGTTTCGGAACTTACGGATGAATCGGGCAAGGGCTGCTGGAACCTTTGCTCGATTTATCATTATAAGGACAGCAGATGCGCGGCCATATTTTGGCAGATAAGCTGAAAATAATAATAGTCTTATCATTTTTTTTATGGAATTTTGAACAATTTCCAGCGACTTTTACCGGGGATTGTGGTATACTGTCCATATGAGCTGAGTACATAACATAGAAATGGAGGATACAGGAAACGATGAGTGCAATTTACACATTAGGTATCGACGTCGGCTCGACTGCGTCCAAGTGCATTATCTTAAAGGACGGCCAGGAAATCGTCGGAAAATCCCTGATTGACGTCGGCGCCGGAACCAGCGGCCCGCAGCGAGCCATTGAGGCGGTATTGAGCGAAGCGGGCATGAAGAAAGAAGATATGGCGTTCACGCTGGCGACGGGCTATGGCCGCACCTCTCTGATGGACGGCATTGCCGACAAGCAGATGAGCGAACTTTCCTGCCATGCAAAGGGGGCGGCGTTCCTGTTCCCCAATGTTCACACCGTTATTGACATCGGAGGCCAGGACGTAAAGGTGCTCCACATTGACAACGGCGCGATGACAAATTTCCAGATGAATGACAAGTGCGCGGCCGGGACCGGACGGTTCCTGGACGTGATGGCGCGCGTCCTGGAGGTTAAGGTAGAAGATTTGGGAAGACTGGGCGCGATGTCCCAGAAAAAGGTGGGCATCAGCTCGACCTGTACGGTTTTCGCGGAGAGCGAGGTGATCAGCCAGCTTGCCATGGGAACTGATAAATGTGACATTATAGACGGGATCCACCGCTCTGTCGCACACCGTGTGACTGGCCTTGCGCACCGGATCGGCGTGGTGCCGGATGTCGTGATGACAGGCGGCGTGGCCCAGAATACAGGCGTTGTAAAGGCGCTCCAGGAGGAGATCGGATGTCCGATCAAGACCTCCCCGCTTACACAGTATAACGGCGCGCTCGGCGCCGCCCTCATGGGATGGCAGGCCGCGAGCCGCAGGAAGTAAAGACAGAAAGCTACCGTTCAGCCTGGCGTTTAGAGCCAGGGGCTGAATCGTAACGATAGAAAAGAATGGAGGATAATTATTATGGCAAAACAAGTTAGTCCTGGCGTTCTCGCACTCCGTAAGGTCGTAGACGACGTCCACACAGAGGCGCGCGAAGCCAAAAAGAGAGGCGAATTAGTAGGCTGGTCCTCTTCCAAGTTCCCGTGCGAGCTTGCGGCGGCGTTTGATCTTCACGTGATGTATCCGGAGAATCAGGCGGCTGGTATCGCTGCAAACCGTTACGGCGAGATTCTCTGCCAGGCCGCCGAGGATCTGGGATATGACAACGATATCTGCGGATATGCGCGTATCAGCCTTGCCTATGCGGACGGCAAGCGCGCGGCCAGAAAGTTCGATCCCGAGACAGGCGAGTATGTGATCGATCCGAGCACAGGAAGACCGTTAAAGGATGCGGAAGGAAAGGTTGTGATGGATCCCGAGACAGGAAAGCCGAAAAAGGATCCGAAGACACAGACCCCGTATATCGTCCTGGACGACTTGAATGAGATCAACGCCATGCCGGACGGCCCGGAGAAAGAGCGCCGCTTAGAGGCTATTTCCCCGATCCGCCAGATGCAGATCCCGCAGCCGGATTTCGTGCTCTGCTGCAACAACATCTGCAACTGCATGACAAAGTGGTATGAGAATATCGCCCGTATGCACAATATCCCGCTGATCATGATTGACATCCCCTACAACAACACCGTAGAAGTGGACGACGAGAACGTGAGATACGTGCGCGCCCAGTTTGATCAGGCGATCAAGCAGTTAGAGAAGCTGACAGGAAAGAAATTTGATGAGAAGAAGTTTGAGCAGGCCTGCGCGAATGCGAACCGCACCGCGAAGGCATGGTTAAAGGTCTGCGATTACCTGCAGTATAAGCCCGCTCCCTACAGCGGATTTGATCTGTTCAACCATATGGCCGACGTCGTTACGGCCCGCGCCAGAGTGGAAGCCGCCGAGGCGTTTGAGCTGCTGGCAAAGGATCTGGAGGAGACGGTTAAGAACGGCGAGACGACCACTCCGTTCCCGGAGAAATACCGCGTGATGTTCGAGGGCATTCCGTGCTGGCCGAAGCTTCCGGCTCTCTTTAAGCCTCTGAAGGAGCACGGCGTAAACGTTACCGCCGTTGTATATGCGCCGGCCTTCGGTTTTGTTTACAACAACATGGACGAGATGGCCCGCGCGTACTACAAGGCCCCCAACTCTGTCTGCATCGAGCAGGGTGTTGACTGGCGTGAAGGCATCTGCCGTGACAATAAGGTAGACGGCGTTCTGGTTCACTACAACAGAAGCTGTAAGCCCTGGAGCGGCTATATGGCTGAGATGCAGCGCCGCTTTACGGACGATCTGGGCGTTCCGTGCGCAGGCTTTGACGGCGACCAGGCTGATCCGCGTAACTTCAATGCCGCACAGTACGAGACCCGCGTACAGGGCCTTGTAGAGGCAATGGAAGCAAATAAGCAGGCAAAGGAGGCATAATCAAATGAGTATCAACGCATTATTAGACGAATTCAAAGTAAAAGCAGCCAGCCCCAAAAAGCTGCTTGCCGAATATAAAGCGCAGGGCAAGAAGGTAGTCGGCGTTCTTCCGTACTACGCGCCTGACGAGCTGGTTTATGCCGCCGGCATGGTTCCCATGGGGATCTGGGGCTCCAACAACAAGACGATCAGCCGTGCTAAGGAATACTGCGCAACCTTCTACTGCACCATCGCCCAGCTCGCTCTGGAGATGATGTTAGACGGCACCATGGACGGCCTGGACGGTGTGATCACGCCGACCATCTGCGACACGCTGCGCCCGATGAGCCAGAACTTCCGCGTATCCATGGGAGAGAAGATGTCCGTTATCTTCCTGGCCCATCCGCAGAACCGCTTTGAGGACTTTGGCCTTCAGTTCTGCATGGATCAGTACAACCATGTAAAGAAAGAGCTTGAGAAGCTTTCCGGAAAGGAGATCACCAACGAGGCGATCCAGGATGCCATCAAGGTTTACAATAAGAGCCGCGCTGCCCGCCGTGAGTTCGTAAAGCTGGCGAGCGACCACTGCGACGTGATCACGCCTGTGAAGCGTTCCGCTGTCCTGAAGGCATTCTACTTCATGGAGAAGCCGGAATACATAGAGAAGCTGAACGAGCTCAACGCAGAGCTGAAAGCGCTTCCGGTATGCGAGTGGGAGGGAACCAAGGTGGTTACTTCCGGTATCATCTGCGACAATCCGAAGCTGCTGGAGATCTTTGAGGAGAATAAGATTGCCATCGCCGCCGACGACGTGGCGCATGAGAGCCGTTCCTTCCGCACCGACGCTCCGGAGGATGAGGCAGATCCCATGATGGCTCTTGCGAAACAGTTCGCAAACATCGATTATGAGGTTCTTCTCTATGATCCGAAGTCTGCTCAGAACCGCCGCGGCGAGTTTGTGGCCAATATGGTAAAAGAGAGCGGCGCTCAGGGCCTGGTTCTCTTCATGCAGCAGTTCTGCGATCCGGAGGAGATGGAGTATCCGTACTTAAAGAAAGCGTTAAACGACGCGGATATCCCGCACATCAAGCTCGGCATTGACCAGCAGATGCGCGACTTCGGCCAGGCCAGCACAGCGATCCAGGCATTCGCTGACGTTCTGGAGATGCAGAAATAAATGTTCAGTCAATAACCGTCACGTGCTGTGAGCGGCTGTGATAAAAGGCG
>Ga0224483_100802_pt1 | contig 10198 bp, 12 predicted proteins | sample hydfratestSal1_FD_181453 | JGI IMG/M metagenome (GOLD analysis project Ga0224483, IMG submission 181453) | Metatranscriptome of mouse feces microbial communities from Columbus University, Ohio, United States - Sal1 (Metagenome Metatranscriptome) ... | reverse complement strand
TTTAAAATCATTTATTTTAACCCGTTAAGAGAGTTTATTTTGTCGTACTCTTGTCGTACCATACTGTCTTTAAGTCCGCAAACCCTTGATTTTACTGGTCTTTTCCGCCAAGCGTTTTCATCGTTGGGAACAACAAAACATCCCGAATCGCTGGAGAATTCGTCATCATCATAACCATTCTGTCAATTCCAAACCCAATGCCACCTGTCGGCGGCATTCCAATATTCAAAGCATTTAAGAAGTCCTCATCGGTATGGTTCGCCTCTGCATCCCCAGCAGCCAGCAAAGCCTCCTGTGCCTCAAAACGCTCCCGTTGGTCTATAGGGTCGTTCAATTCAGAATAAGCATTGGCCATCTCCCACCCATTCATAAAGAATTCAAAACGCTCCACATATTCTGGATTCTCTGGCTTCTTCTTTGTCAATGGGGAAATCTCAATTGGATGGTCCATAACGAATGTTGGCTGAATCAGATGCCCCTCCACATATTCCTCAAAAAACAGGTTCAGGATATCCCCCTTCTTATGCCTGCTTTCATACTCAATGTGGTGTTCATCCGCCAATTTTTTGGCTTCCTCTGTTGTGTGGATTTCATTAAAATCTATATTGGCATATTTCTTTACTGCATCCACCATTGTAATGCGCTCAAAAGGCTTTGACAAATCCATTTCATGCTCTCCATATTTTAACACCTCTGAACCAGTCACCTCTTTTGCCACATAACGGTAAAGGTTTTCTGTCAAATCCATCATCCCATTGTAATCCGTAAATGCTTGATACAGCTCCATCAAGGTAAATTCGGGGTTATGCCTGGTATCCAGCCCTTCATTACGGAACACGCGCCCTATTTCATACACCCGTTCCATGCCTCCGACAATCAGCCTTTTTAGGTAAAGTTCCAGGGAGATGCGCAGCTTCAAATCCTCGTTTAAAGCATTAAAGTGGGTTTCAAACGGCCTTGCGGCAGCGCCCCCCGCATTGCTGACCAGCATTGGCGTCTCCACCTCCATAAATCCTTGGCTGTCCAGGTATTTGCGGATACTGCTCAGGACTTTGGAACGTTTGATAAAAGTATCCTTTACCTCACTGTTCATAATTAAATCCACATAACGCTGGCGGTAACGGATATCTGTATCAGTCAATCCATGGAATTTCTCTGGCAATATCTGGAGGCTCTTAGATAACAGCGTCACTTCCTGGGCATGGACAGAAATCTCACCTGTTTTGGTTTTAAACACTTCGCCCTTAATTCCCAGAATATCCCCCACATCATATTTTTTAAAATCCTTATAGCTATCCTCGCCAATGCTGTCCCTTGCCACATATGCCTGGATATTTCCCTGTAAATCCTGCACATTGCAAAACGATGCCTTGCCCATCACGCGTTTAAACATCATCCGGCCTGCCACAGTAACTGCCTGCCCTTCCATGGCCTCAAAATTATCTTTGATTTCCTGGCTATGGCTTGTCACATCATATTTTGTAATCTGGAAAGGGTCTTTGCCATTTTCCTGCAAATCCTTTAATTTATCATGGCGGACTTTTAATAACTGGTTCAAATCCTGTTCCGCTGCCTGATTGTTCTGCGCCATTTTCTTTTCCTCCATTCTGGTTCCTTACCCTTCCGGCCCAACAACGTATTAATTAGAACGCTGTATCTCCAATACCTTATATTCCAAAACGCCTGCCTGTGTCTCTATGCTTACGGTGTCCCCAACCTTAGCGCCAATTAAGGCTTTTCCAACTGGGGATTCATTAGAAATCTTCCCCTGCAGGCTGTTTGCCTCTGTGGAGCCTACGATTTTATATTCCAATTCTTCTTCAAACTCGCAGTCATAAATCTTCACGCAGCAGCCTACATTAATCTTGTCCAGGTCTACTTCATCTTCCACTACAACTTCCGCATTTTTTAAAATCTTTTCAATTTCCTCAATTCTGGCCTCTATATCGCGCTGATCATCTTTCGCAGCATCATATTCTGCATTTTCAGAAAGATCCCCCTGCTCCCTTGCCTCTTTGATTTTCTGGGCAACCTCTTTACGTTTCACAACCTTAAGGTCATGCAGCTCAGACTCTAATTTCTGCAGCCCTTCATAAGTTAATAAATTTTTCTTTTCCATAACGCAGCACCTTCCTAATATTTATCTTTATATTTATCCAATTATAATCTGTCATTTCCCTTTAACAATCACAGTATTATACCCGATAGGTACAGAAATGTCAAGATTCTGCCCTATACCCACAGCATTCCAAGGCCTTTTATAAATTGGGATATACAGTATCCCTTCCCGTATCAAACGGTAATGGCAATCCCCCTTTTGCTCCATATCCAAAATGGCGTTCACCCCTGCAAGGGAAACTTCCTCCCTGCCCTCCACCTGGACAACCAGCCCTGTATCCTCATACATTCTTTCAATATAAGCCTCAAAATATGCAGGGCGCGTTGTGGCAACCTTCAAAAAGTTTAAGTCTTTGGAAATCTGTTCCAAAACCAGCCCCACATCATCCTCATCCAGCATTGATTCTGGCGGTGTGTCAGTATCAAGAAGGAGTGGGCAAAATGTCCGGTAATCCATTTGATATAGGGCAAGCACTTCCTCCAAAATCCCCCGAAGCCTGGGTAAAAACGGATTTCCCTCCAAAACCTCTTCTACAAAGGCTTCTGCTTCTTTTTTCCTTCGGAAACGCCCTGTCAGTTTCCCAAGCATATGTTTTACCTGGCATGACAGTGCCTTTTTTCTATATTCCCTTTCGATATCATTACGCCCCCATGCCTGCCGCCCATGCGCTGGCATTTGGGAATCAGCCCCTATCCCAAAAGCCAGCCCACCCATCCAGGCTTGTTTTTCCAATTATATGAATGCCACGCCAAACATATTCCAAAAGAAGCCCCATCTTATAAATATTCCTGAAACAGCAATTCTAACTGCCTATAGGACTCAATCCCATTTATTTTCTCCCGAAGCCTGGCAGAGTTTTTATAGCCGCTGGTATACCATGCCGCGTGTTTGCGCATCTCCCGCATCCCAGCCTGTTCCCCTTTCCAGGCAGCTTGGGCTTTCGCATGGCGCAAAAGCATCTTTGCCACCTCTTGAAGGCTTGGCTTTTGCAGCTCTTCCCCTGTTTCTAAAAAATGCCGTATCTGCTGGAAAATCCACGGGTTCCCTTGGGCGCCCCTGCCAACCATAAACCCATCGCACCCTGTCTGCTGTTTCATCGCAAGCACATCTTGCCCTGTCAGAAGGTCCCCATTGCCAATGACTGGAATAGAAACCGCCTCTTTTACCTGTCGGATAATATCCCAATCTGCCTTCCCAGAATAATATTGCTCCCTCGTCCTGCCATGGACCGCCACCGCTGAGGCGCCTGCCGCTTCAATCGCCTTCGCAACCTCCACTGCATTGATATGCCCTTCGTCAAATCCCTTCCTAATCTTGACAGTGACTGGCTTACGGATGCTTTTTACTGTCTGGGAGACAATCTCATGCACTAATTTCACGTTTTTCATCAAGGCAGAGCCTTCCCCATTGTTTACCACTTTAGGAACCGGGCATCCCATATTAATATCCAGGATATCGAATGGGCGACTTTCAATTTTTTTTTTGCCATTTCGCTGACAATCCATGGATCCGCCCCAAATAGCTGAAGGGAAACTGGGCGTTCTTCCTCTATAGTGGTAAGTAGTGTTTCTGTATTTTTATTATGATAAAAAATGCCTTTTGCACTTACCATTTCCATGCAAATAAGCCCTGCCCCCTGCTCTTTGCACAGCACGCGAAATGGCAGGTCGCATACCCCTGCCATTGGCGCCAAAATCAAATTATTTTCCAATATAACTTTTCCAATTTGTAACTTTTCCATCTGCCACTTATTTCCCACGGTTTTGTTTATTATAAATCAGGCGCAGCCCCTGCAGGGTCAAGGTAGGGTCGTAGATATCAATTTCATCCGTCTCATTTGCAATAATTTTGCCAAGCCCTCCTGTTGCCACCACTTTCAGGTCTTTATAGCCTGTCTCCTTTTTTGTCTGCCTGATAATGTATTCGGTCTGCCCAATCTGCCCATAAATCAAACCTGCCTGCATGCTGCTGATCGTTTCGCGTGCCAGTATGCTTTTGGGCTTACGGATTTCTATTTCTGGAAGCTTTGCCGCATCCTCCCACAATGCCTTTGCAGATGTGCGTATCCCCGGCGCAGTGACCCCAGACACAAACGTCCCTGTCCCATCCACCAAATCATAGGTCGTCCCCGTCCCAAAATCAATGACAAACACTGGCCCGCCATATTGCCCGAAAGCTGCCGCCGCATCCACAATGCGGTCCGCGCCCAACTGCCTTGGGTTCTCTGTGGCAATTCGGATGCCTGTTTTAATTCCTGGCTCTACAATCACAGGCTGGATATCAAAATATTTAATAAAGGAGCTTAAGAGGGAATGCATCACATTCGGGACTACTGAGGCGATAATCACATCCTTCACCTCTTGCGGGTCTAATTTATTATGGGACACCAAATCCCGGATGCAAATGCCATATTCATCGGATGTGCGCTGAAGCTTCGTGGTCATGCGGAACGTTGCCTCTAGTTTTTCCCCGTTAAATATCCCAAATGTAATGTTTGTATTCCCAACATCCACTACTAATAACATGTTCCTTCCTCCAAATCCTCTTCTGAAAGCTCTTCTCCAAGGTAAAATACCTTAAAATACAGTTCCAGGGCCTCTAACAGTTCTTGTTTCGTACGCTGGAGCTGCTTGACCTTTAGGACGCTTCCAATATCATCGTACAGCAAATCGCCTTCATCCGCCGCAGTTTGAAATTGGAGCCTCCCCCCCTGGTCAAAAAATAGCGTAAGGGTTCCCCCAATATCCTCCGTATACAGCACACACATGATTTTTAATTCATCTTTAATGCTTGCTGGCAATGCTTCAAAATCATCATTTAAATAATACTTTTTCGTATATGCGCTGGAGCCGCACAAGACAACTTCTTCCTGATCCATGGTACCTCCTTATACATAACCATAAATCCCCCGGACAGATACCTCGCCTGAGGACACCCTGGCCACTCTGCCTTCCCGCTCTACCATCAGTTCCCCTCTGCAGTCTATCCCAAGGGCCTGCCCTTCAAATTCCCCCAAGGGGTCTAAGACCCGTACGTGGCTATTACAATTCACCAGAAGGGAATTATATTCTTCTGCACATGCTGATAAGTCCTGGGTTTGCAGGTAGGTTTCATAATAATTTTCAAACTGCCCTAGCACTTCCCCTAAAAGCCTTGCCCTGGAAACCACGATTTCCTTTCCTGCACGCTGAAGCTCCAAATCCAAAGAAGTGGCTGTTTGGGCAATTGCTTCTGGGAACTCTGTCTGATGGACATTAATCCCTGTCCCCACTACAATATGGTTCACATAGTCTACCTGCGCGCTCATTTCTGTGAGGATCCCAACTATTTTTTTGCCATTTACCACAATGTCGTTCGGCCATTTTATCCTAGCATCCAGACCGGTCAATTCCCGGATCCCTTTTACGGTTGCCAAAGCCTTTACCAAAGTCAGCATTGACGCATTGGACGGGTCAATTTCTGGCTTTAGCAGGACTGTAAAAAAAATTCCAGTCCCATGGGGGGAATTCCATCCCCTCCCCCGCCGTCCCCTGCCAGAAGACTGCATGTCCGCCACGACAACTGCGCCATGCCCTTCCCTTTGGGCTTTTTGGTCCGCAATCCGTTTGGCCTGTGTGTTCGTAGAGTCAATTTCATGAAAATAATAAACAGGATGCCCCATCCATCTAGTACGCAGGCGGCTTTCCACTTCTTCTTTGGATAAAATATCCGGCACAGAAATTAACCGGTAACCTCTGTTTTGTACAGCCTCTATTTCATAGCCAGCCTCTTTCAACTGTTTGATTGCCTTCCACACTGCAGTCCTTGAAACCCCTAATTCACTGCACAGCCCCTGCCCAGAAATAAATTCCCCATTTTCTGTCTGGCGCAGCATCTGCAAAATTTTTGTCCTCATCCGCTACCTCCCATAACATAACCCTATAGCGCCAAACGGATTTATTTTAACGTTGCATACATAATTGCCTTAATGCTATGCATACGGTTTTCTGCTTCATCAAACACTACGGACTGGCCGCTCTCAAATACCTGGTCTGTCACTTCCATTTCAGCCAATCCATATTTCTCATAAATTTGTTTTCCAATGGCAGTCCCTAAATCATGGAACGCTGGGAGGCAATGCATAAAGATTGCTTCTGGTTTTGCATAGGCCATAACTTTTTGGTTGACCTGGTAAGGCATCAGCTCCTTTATCCTTCCTTCCCAGGCTTCTTCTGGCTCGCCCATAGACACCCATACGTCTGTATAGACTACGTCCGCGCCAGACGCGCCTTCTTCTACATTGTCTGTCAAGGTTACAGAACCTCCTGTTTCTTTTGCAACTCCTTTACAATAAGACACTAATTCCTGGTCTGGGAAATAATTTTTGCTGGTGCATGCCACAAAATCCATGCCCAGCTTGGCACAAGCCACCATCAGGGAATTCCCCATATTATAACGGGCGTCCCCCATGTATACGAATTTAATATTTTTTAAGCGCCCAAATTTCTCCTGGACTGTCATCATGTCCGCAATCATTTGGGTAGGGTGGAACTCATTTGTCAGCCCATTCCATACAGGCACGCCCGCATGTTCTGCAAGCTCCTCCACAATTTCCTGCCCATAGCCGCGGTACTCAATGCCGTCAAACATCCTCCCCAATACCCTTGCGGTATCCCGGATGCTTTCTTTTTTCCCAATTTGGGACCCTGACGGGTCCAGGTATGTTATATGCATCCCCAAATCATGGGCTGCCACCTCAAAAGAACAACGGGTCCTGGTGCTTGTCTTTTCAAAAATCAATGCAATATTTTTCCCCTTTAATTCATCATGGGCAATCCCCTGCTTCTTTTTTTCTTTTAATTCCTCGCCTAGCGCAATCAAATATGTAATTTCCTCTGGTGTAAAATCCTTTAGCTTCAAAAAACTCCGTCCTTTTAAATCCATAGTCCTATCCTCCCTAAATGAAACGGGCTGCCACATCCGGCGCGACAGCCCATTGCTGATAAACTAACCCTCTTTCCCAATCTCTGTCAGAGATTTTGCCAAGCCTGCCAAACCTTGAATTTCTGATGGGATAATAATCTTAGTGGCTTTTCCATCAGCAGCTTTTTCAAATGCTTCCAAGCTCTTTAACTGCAGCACCGCGCCATCTGGAGCCGCTTCCTTTAAGAAACGCAGGCCATCTGCATTCGCTTTCTGAATCCGTAAAATTGCTTCTGCCTCGCCTTCCGCTTCACGCATCGTTGCTTCTTTCTTAGCCTCCGCACGGAGGATTGCTGCCTGTTTTTCCGCTTCCGCATCTAATATTGCAGACTCTTTCTTGCCTTCTGCCACCAGGACGGTAGCTGTTTTCTCACCTTCCGCCTGAGTAACGGCTGCACGGCGCTCACGCTCTGCCTTCGCCTGCTTCTCCATGGCATCCTGAATCTGCTGCGGTGGGATAATATTCTTTAATTCCACGCGGTTGACCTTTATTCCCCAAGGGTCGGTAGCCACATCCAGGGACGCCCGCATTTTCGTATTGATCAATTCCCTGGAAGTCAGCGTCTCATCCAACTCCAAGTCGCCAATAATATTACGGAGCGTAGTTGCCGTTAAGTTCTCAATTGCCATAATCGGGTTTTCCACGCCATAGGCAAAAAGCTTGGGGTCGGTGATCTGAAAATACACAACCGTATCTATCCGCATGGTAACATTATCTTTCGTAATAACCGGCTGGGGAGCAAAATCCACTACCTGCTCTTTTAGCAGCACACGTTTTGCCACCCTGTCAATAAAAGGCACTTTAAAATGCAGCCCTACTCCCCAAGTCCCCTGATATCCTCCCAGCCGCTCAATAACAAGCGCATGTGCCTGGGGGACAATCTTCACACAGGAAGCCACAAGGATTAACCCAAACAAAATCAGCAACAACAAAATAATATATCCTACCATTAATATTATCCCTCCTTAAATCCTGCTTCTTTTCTCTTTACCAGCAGCTTCACACCGCTGATTTCCACAATTTCCACCTTTGTTTCCCTAGGGATGGACTCGTCGTCCACAGACCTTGCAGACCACTCCTGGCCGCTGATGCTGACCAGCCCCTCAGCCCTCAGGTTATCAATGTCCTGTATCACAATGCCCGTCTTCCCAATCAGGCTTTCCGCATTGGTCTTTGCCCTGTCCTTATTGAAAAATTCAACCGCCAGCGGCCTTGTAACAGACAATAGGACAATCGACGCTACAACAAACAATATGCTCTGTACCAGAAGATTGGCTCCAAGCAAGCTGGCAAGAAATGCAACCAGCGCCCCTCCTGCAAACCAAATGGTAGTAAGCCCAAGCGTGATAATCTCGATTACCGCCATCACAACAATTACAACTAACCAGAAAATACCATCCATAAATTCCCTCCTTTCAGAGCGTTTCATTTATCTTACTATATTTTTGCACATATTACAATATTTAATCAGGCAAAACAAAAACCGCAGCATCTATTGGGGAATTTCCACCCCGCCGATGCTGCGGCCTGCTGATTTCCACTATTATTTAGAAAAATACATGGTTTCCAATTACGATTCCTGATGCGCCAGAAGCTGCATTGCGGAAACTTGTTGCCCCGCCTACATTGCTTGCGCCGGCAATTGCTTCTTGCGCCGCCTGCATGCAGCTCCCAGAAACACCGCCTGCCAATGCATTTGCCAGCATTCCGTTGGATGCCGGGGTGAACTGCCCGCCCTGATAGATAACGCCGGAAATGCTTCCAGCATACCCAGCACGAACCCGGTTCATAACGACAGCCCCAACTGCCAACTGCCCTTCATAAGGCTCGCCGCCTGCCTCGCACTGAATCAATGCCGCCAATAATGTAACGTCATCATAAGATGCGGATACTGCCCCCCTCTGGGAAGGCTCAGCGCTTGCCTGCTGTGCTTTTTTTGCTTCTTCTGCTTCAGCTGCAGCGATTGCCGCCCGCTCTTCTTCAATGGAAATGGCTTTGCCCAATTTCAGCTCAACATTTACATATTCTGCGCTGACATAACCAACGCCTTCATCCATTTTTACTGCAACCCAGCCTTCTGCTGCTTCTGCTCCTGTATCTACCTTAATCTTGCCGCCTTCCTCCAATACATCTAAAATTGCTGTATCTTCTGATGCAGAAGTATTTTCCCGAACCCTTACGCCGCCAGTGACAGCAATGGCATATGTGGTCCCTACCTGATTCGCAAGGTCTTCTGCTTCCAGTCCAGTAACGCAATACTCATTTTTTACATAGCCTTCCACGCTTCCAGAACTGATTTTTGTCCATTCATCGCCTTTTTCTAAAATTTCTGCGGAAGCCCCTTTATGAAGTTTTCCTGCAAGCTCTGCCTCATCGGAAGGCTCTGTGCGGATATTTAAATAATCCTCCACATTTGGCAGCAGTTTGGATGCCCATGGGGAAACTTCTTCCGTTCCCACTGCAACAAGCTCATTCTTCACCTGCTCTTCTGGCTTAGCGCCTTCCTTGTTTTCCTCTGGCTTTGTTTCTTCCTCTGATTTTGCCTCTTCTTCTTTTTTCGGCTGCTCTGCTAGCGCCTCAGCCTGGGAATCCTCTTCTTTATGTTCTATTTCTTCTTTGTCTTCCTTACCTTCGCCATCCTTCGGATGCTCTTCCGTTATTTCTTCATCAGCTTCAGATATTTCCTCTTCCTTCGCTGGTTCTGTTTTTAGCGCCTCTGCGAGAAGCCCCACGCTCACCGGTTCTGATTCAGAATGATTCTCTGCCGCCTTGTTGTCGTCTAAAACTTCCTGTATATCTTCTGCTTCTTGTTCAGGTTCGTGTTCCATGATGGACGCTGCCACGATGTCCTTCACTTTCCTTATCTTTGTCGCAGCCACTAACTCATCATTGAATTCTACCGGTTCTGCTGATAATTCTACCTCCTGGCTGTCTGGAACCTGAGATGTTGCATTTGTGCCGCAGACAGTTGAAACTGTAAGCGCCAGCGAAAAAGCTGCAACGATTCCACTTTCCATAAGCTTCTTATCGAATTTCATATCAACCTCCTGAATTTCTGCTAAAATAACATTTAAATTTTCTTTAAAATTTTGTATGCTATTTTATTCAATTTTGTT
>Ga0224483_100800_pt1 | contig 10211 bp, 7 predicted proteins | sample hydfratestSal1_FD_181453 | JGI IMG/M metagenome (GOLD analysis project Ga0224483, IMG submission 181453) | Metatranscriptome of mouse feces microbial communities from Columbus University, Ohio, United States - Sal1 (Metagenome Metatranscriptome) ... | reverse complement strand
TGAAGATCAAGATGAATTCATGGAATGGATGAGGGAAACCTCACGACCGACATACGCGAAACCCGGCGAGTCGGATTCCAAGGCAAAAGAAAGCAAATCTTCCGACAAACCGATGGACAACTTTGATATAGACAATATCAACATGAATATCTTAGGGCTGGAGAATGAAGTCACTCCAACAACTTCAACGACTGATGCCAACAAAGCCATTGAAGCGGGCACATCACTTTCCGATGAAGCGAAGGCAATCAAGGAAAGGATGCACGCGAAGCAAATAAAGATAGACGAGGATGAGGCCAAACGCGTAGCCGCCAAGGGAATGGCAGAACGTGAAAGCGATTCTACCTCCGCAACAAAACCCGCATTATCCACTAATGCGACTATAATGACTGAGGTTGATACAGTCAATGAAGTGAGTGGTGTCAATAAGGAAGAAGAGGTGTCAACTGACAAGAAGCCGCCCCAAAAGAGGCCCACCCGAATCAGTGCCAGGATGCGACGTGCCAAACTTGCAGATTTCCACGACTCCTATCTCATCAAGACAAGCACCAAGGATGGCTCTCCGATAACTATCGCCCCCGACCTCATCAAAATGGCCTATCGGATTTGTGCACTCTCAGGCGACCACAAGGCGCGACCGACCTACCTCATCAATAATCTCCTGCGTGAGATTTTCAAGGAATTGGAGCCGGATATTTCGAAGTGGTCGAAACTTGACTGAGATTGAGACAGCTCCTAAGCACAAGCCCTAACCGATGGCGAATTTGAGAGGTTATAGCCTCTTAATCGCAGCGGAAATTGACGCCCATAGGCGACAACCACCGGAATGATAATGGAGGGGGAGCGAGTTTAGGCTTTGGTAATACCAAGCCGTTTTTTGCACCTCGAAACTCCCCCTCCATTCTTTACTACAATGACTATAACCGTTTAATAACTTTAATGATATGAATAGAAAAAAGAACCGTCGCCCCATGCGGGGGCACGACATAGAGGATATGTATGATGTGATCAACCTACCCAAGACAATCAAGTTTTCTCTAAACCAGCTCGACCACGCAAACGAGCGCAAGCGCAAGGCCGGCTACCGGGATTTCTCCACATTCGCCCGTGACTGCATACTCAATGTGCAGATTGTGGAGCGCCTCTCACAGGAGCAGATGAGGATTCTCAACGAACTTATCCGCGAGGGCAACAACCTCAACCAGATTGCCAAGGCGTGCAACAGTGGGAGATGCTTTGCTGTGGCAAACCAAGCCACGGCAGTGCTGAAAAGGCATAATGCGCTCATCGACCTGTTCTATGAAATTAAGACCTAAAATATGTTCGCCAAGATTAGAAAAGGTAACGGTTTTGGAGGCTGTCTGAACTACATCACACGTGTCAAGCAGGACGACAAACCTATAGAGAAGCGTGTCTGGAAAATCCTCGACAGCGACGGTGTGAGGATTGCCGATGATGAAAAAGACTGGCGAAAGAGAGCCGCTGCTGACATAGAACGTCCAACACTGTCAAGGTCTAAAATCAAGGATCCGTGCGGACATATCGCGTTGGGATTTGCACCGGAGGATGCCCACCGCCTGACCGATGAATTCATGACTCAGATCGCCAAAGAATACATGGAGGCGATGGGGATAAAGAACACACCATACGTTATTGTCAGACACTCCGATGCCGACCATCCACATTGCCACCTTATGTTCAGCCGTGTGGATTATGACGGAAAAATCATCAAGCCCGTCACGAATTGGCACCGCAACAAGGGCGTATGTTTCGACATCACCGAACGCCATGGCCTGACCATTGCCGAGGACAGTCTATCACTTGACACCTCCAAACTTAGAGGTGCAGAGAAAAGCCGTATCGAAATCCGGCAGATTGGCCACGAAGTCCTGAAAGACAAATCCATCACTGACTGGCCGACATTTCAGAGAAGGATGAAAGAGCAAGGCGTGAATGTGAAATGCCTGTGGAAAGATCCCGATGCAAAGAAACTTGAGATTAAGACCCTCATCTATGCTAAAGGCAATCATTCTTTCATCGCCTCCAAAATCGGCAAGAATTATACGCCCACCGGCTTACTTACCCAATTTGAGGCAAACCTCAAAAGTCAAATGGCTCCGACCGCCAAGGCCAATCCGACGTCTCCGGCACCCGTAGCCGCGCATCAACCTCAAGCCCCGGCAATTACCCTGTCAACGCCATCACTCGGAAGCCAATCGGCAGACGACACCAACATAGTACTTGGAGGAGGCCTGTCCGACGACTTCGCTCACTTCCTCAAAATGCACCCCGGCATGAGCATCGAAGAAGCCAAACGCAAATTCAAGGAACAGCAAAAACTCAAAGCCCAGCAGCGCAAAGGCCCCAAAATGCACCACTAACTCCAAGCCGCCGAGAGACCCCAATCCCTCGACGGCTTTTTCACACTAAATCTCACCAATTACGATATGTTACGCAGCATAACCTCATTGTAGTATACGAAATTTTTCGTAATTTTGCACTTGAATCCCGCGATACGTGATGCCTCAGAGGAGGGTTGACATCGGGTGTTGGGTGGTTCGTTTACATACGAAAGGCGTTTATCAGCGTTTTATTTCTTGGCTTCTTGAAAATTTGGCCGTTTTCGGAAACTATAGTCAAGAGTGAAGCAATGGTAGAGGCCCCGGGTAAGTTTATGTTACCTTCAATTCATTATATCCCATCCATAGGGATTGTTGGATTGAAGTTCCGCATATACCTACTTCGCGGGTGGCTCCCGCTTTTCTTTTATATAATCGTGCCATTTAGGAGTCAGTGGCTTCACTACATGCAAATCCAATATGTTTGGAAATATATAATGGCTAACGAAAGGATAACAGAAGATATAGTTAGAACGCATTTCAAGGAGGACGCTTTGTTCACATCCATCAAATGGGAAGAACAAAAGTCGTCTATTAAACGAATTCAAGAACTACTAAAAGGAGAATCGAAGGGCAAAGGAAAAGGCAATGGTTATCCCGAATTTATTCTATCATTCCCAACTAATAGTAGTTATATAATTGTCGTTGAATGCAAAGCGAAGGCATCTGATCATGAAAGCCATGAGCGTGACAATGCGGTAAAGTATGCAGTTGATGGTGTGTTACACTATGCAAAGGCTCTTTCTTCTGATTACAATGTGATAGCTATTGCTGTTAGTGGCCAAAACGATACAGAGTTAAAAGTCTCCCATTTTTATATAAAAAAAGGAGCTGATGAAGTCTCTGAACTTGAGGATAAGAGGCTTCTCGCGATAGATGACTATATGCAGGTCTTTGATGACCAATTCTTTATAAGTGATTTTTATACTCGCGATATAGCTTATAAGGCCCAGTACCTCAACGAAGAATTTAACAACTACACAATTCCGGAATACAAACGTTGCACCATGATTAGTGCAATGCTGCTTGCTCTTATTAGTCCAAAATTTCAACAAGAATTTGAACAGGAAGATTCTACCAAGACATTGGGACAATCACTACTTTCTGCCATAAATACGGTATTTGAGTCAGAAACTGATATGGTTCGTAATAAAACTGTCCTAATGAGGGAGTTTGAATCTATTTTGAACGAACCAATTTTTACTCAAAAACTAATTAAAAACAAGAAGGCGAAGAAAGATGAATTCTCCCTATCTGTACTAAAAGAGTTTATTACATATCTACGTAAATACGTTTATCCTCTAATAAGCCATTCCAATATCGGGTATGATGTATTGGGGCGTTTTTACATTGAGTTTATTAGATACGCTGCCAGTGAGCAGAAATCCGGTCTTGTTTTAACACCAGCGCATATCACTGAACTCTTTTGTGACCTTGGGGAGCTTAACGTCAACGATATTGTCTATGACCCTTGTTGTGGCACAGGTGGGTTCTTAGTCGCTGCAATGCAGAGAATGTTTAAGCTTGCAGGTAATAATATGCGCTTACGTGAGAATATTCGCAAACATCAACTCTGTGGATGCGAACTTCGTTCTGATATTTTTTCTTATGCTTGTTCAAGTATGAGGTTTCGTGGCGACGGAAAGTCAAATATATATAACGGAAGTTGCTTTAATAATGCACGAAGCATAACAGACAACCATAGACCTACCGTATCATTTCTAAATCCTCCATATGGTTGGGACAGCTGGGCAAATGGAATTTATCGAACATTCGCTATCTGTATTGGATCCTCGCGCCAACGGTAGAGTAGTTGCTATCGTACAGATGAGTTGTGCTACAAAAAACGAAAGCGATCTTATACAAGTTAAAGAACGCCTTCTTTTCAAACATCATCTAAAGGCTGTTATTTCCATGCCAGATGACTTGTTTTATCCAGTTGGAGTAGTTACCTGTATCATGGTATTCGAAGCTAATAAACCAAACGAAGGACGTAAAACCTGGTTTGGATATTTCAAAGATGATGGATTTGAAAAACGAAAGTATATCGGCCGAATTGATGCAAGGGATAGATACACTGGGTTAAAGGCCAAATTGTTATCGGCATTTAAAAATTTAGATGAAATACCAGGGCTTTCTGTTCGTCATGAAGTAACTTCACGTGATGAATGGTGTGCTGAAGCATATATGGATACTGATTACTCTACCCTATCTGCATCAGATTTTGACTTGAAGATTAGAGAATATTGTGCGTTTAAGTTATTATCTCAACTTGATTGAAATGGTGCCAATAAAAGAACTTTTTGATATAGAATATGGAAATCAATTCGATTTCTCAAAAATGGAAATCGATGATTCATCTACTGCTATCAATTTTATTAGCAGAAGTTCTACTAATAATGGTTTTGTTGGCAAAGTAAAGCCGTATAAATCTGCGATGCCTTATGACGCAGGTCTTATTACGGTTACAATGGGCGGTTCATATCTTTTGGCATCTTTTGTCCAGCCAGCACCGTTCTATACGGCTCAAAATATTAAAGTACTTTCCCCTAAAGTCAATATGACGTTAGAACAAAAACTCTTTTATTGCGCAGCTATTCAACATAATCGTTTCCGATATCATTCTCACTCAAGGGAGGCAAATTCAACTTTTGACGATTTGATTGTTCCTTCATTAGATGAAATTCCACAATTCATCAACAGCCGCGACTTCATGCGTATTGAAGAAGAGTCAATAATAGATTTACATTTAGATATTGACACCTCGGGTTGGAAACTTTTCAGGTTTGATGAAATCTTTACGATATGCAAAGGATTCTACAACAAAAAACCTGATAATGATCCAAACGGAACAATTCCTTTTATTGGAGCCACAGCCTCTAATAATGGGATAACTGCATATACTACTCTTGAAATCATAGAGGCGGCATCAAAAACTGGAGATAACAACAATGCTCCTCTCTCAGAAAAAATATTTGATGGCAATTGCATTACTGTTTCTAATAATGGCTCTGTCGGTTATGCATTTTATCAATGCAAGCCCTTTACATGTTCTCACGATGTTAATCCTCTTTATCTAAAAAAATATACTCTTAATAAGTATATCGCACTATTTCTTTGTGCTGTAATTGAGATTGAACGTTATCGTTGGGCATATGGCCGCAAATGGAGACCAGCTCGTATGCCAAGTTCCAAAATAAAATTGCCGGTGACAGCGAGTGGGACTCCAGACTGGAGTTTTATGGAAAACTATATAAAATCTCGTCCATACTCAAAAATGATATAATAGACGCAAACTTAGTTATGGTTGAAAAATACAAAACAAGACTAAACGAACGTTGGCCCTGAAAAGAAAATCAATACCTACTATCTTCAGAGGGCGGTATATCATTAGCCTTTCGGAGCGCATCGCATATTTCATCAAATAGTTTGTCGTTAAAAGGTTTATGTTCATAATGCTCCGAGAAAAAATGATAAAAAGGAAAATACTTCTGAAACACTAGCCTCATAATTTTTGAGGGCTCAATTTTTCTTTCTGTACTAATTGGTTTAGGGTTTTGAAACAAAATATATTTATCAATAACGTTTCTAAGTTTACATTTACCAGATTCGAAATCTTGTGTAAATGCAATCAATGTATCTAACTCAATTACCACCAATGGAAACACCTTTACCTTAACATTGGCCTCTTCTAACATGTCCTTAAAGGCAGAATTAAGTATGTAGTTCAAGCCTGGCGCACATAATGAAGAATCATCTATGACCAAAATCGGATATATGCGTGGATTTTTAGTAATAGATTTGTCCCATACGAATTTGCCCTCATCAATGCTTTTGATATTATGAATCAGTTGACTAATTTCCGCTTCTTCAATTAATTTGCTGGTTAGTACTTTCTCAATTTCTTCATAATTCCCACTACGTTTTACATAGTCTGCAATCATTATATCTTTATTCTCAAACAGTAGAATATGATTACCATCGCGAAAATAGAAGTCAGGTTCATGACCAATATTGGCAATGGCCTTACAGTCGTTATCAGAAAGCTTAACTCCTTTCTGACGTTTAATGATTTTTCGAACAAATGTGTCAAATAAATACTGTTCTGAAAACTCTGTGGTAAATATAGTAAGCAGACCTCTACCCTTAAGAAAATGTTTAGTACCCTTTAGACGCTCGTTAATCGCCCTAAATTCAAAATATATACTTCGATACAAGTGATTAACACAGAATAAAGTATTTATGGGCATAAATGTTTTTGTATCTACTTCAATCAACGGATGAGATTTGAAATAGGTATAGTCTATATTTTGTTCTGCCGGAATAATTGAGTCTATCGGAAATGCGTGAGAATGTAAAAATGTGTATCCATTTCCTTTTTCATCAAGTAATATCGTAGAATACCCGACCTCGTTCTTCAGCGGAAAAAGCAGCAATTTAATTGCATTGTACAAATATTGCTCCCACGAAGAAAATTCATTTCTTTCAAGAAAGAGCCGAAGATGCTCCTTAAGCTTTGAATTCTCACAGTATTTAAAGAAATAGAATCCCTTAATAACTTGAAGTATAATTATATATTCGGGAAGGATGTTGTTACGTTCATAATTATTCAGAAAATTACAAAACATGGATTTGGCAAAGAACAAGTCTGAAAGTTCACCTCTTTCTGTATATTCTGGATTTACTTCAGCTTTACTAATGCTTGCATTTATTAGCAAAATCGCTTTAAATAGGTTTTGTTCTTGTAGAACGTGCGAACTAACAATCTCAAATTTTTCAATTGCAAATACTTGTCGGAGTAGCTCTAATCCTGTGGTTTCTGAAACAATAAAATACTCATGAGGTATGATTTCAGCAGGAGTATTATGGCTCTTTCCCTGTATATTTTTGTCAAGTTTCGATAAAACATGATACACAAATTGTGAATTCTCTTTGCAGAAGCATTGAGAAGCATATTGTGTGATTGACTCATACTTATCATTGCTTTGAATAAGCAATAGAGCGAATCGAATCAACCAGTCTCTATCTAAAGTTTTCAGATATTCCAATACATCTAATGGCGTTTCATCAAAAACCATTTCGTAAGTTATGTAGATCTTGGGCTTCATATTATTATGTTGGATTTAATCGATTTGGTTTGGTTCGGGCAATATATACCCGGGGCAAACCGAACCTCTATATATAAACCACCGAAAAGAAAACTGCCAACGAGAAAAAGGCTGGCAAGAAGAAAAATCAATTGTTCTTGTTGATTAGATTGACAACGACCTTTACCATCGTGTCTTTCTCCTCGGTACGGCTTTCGGCAATCATGAGAGTAAGGGCCACGAGGGTGTTGTCGGCGATGCGTTTGGTGCCATCTTCGTTGTAGAGGATGCCGTTGCCATTGAGAAACCATAGGAAAAGCGTGGCGGCAATGCGTTTGTTGCCGTCGCTGAATGAATGGTTCTTCGTGACGAGATAGAGAAGCATGGCTGCTTTCTCCTCGACTGATGGGTAAAGGTCTATGCAGCCGAAAGTCTGATAAATCTGACCGATGGAGCTTTTGAAGGAGTCGTCTTTCTCATTGCCAAACAATGTGCTGCCGCCAAACTTCTCATGAAGTTCGCGAATAACCTCCATTGCGTTTTCGTATGTGGCGTGGAATTCTTCTTTTTTCGTTGTTTCCTCTATCTTCAGTTCCTGATAGTCGTATCGGTCGAGGGTGTCGAGCGCATAAGTATAGTCCACAACGACATCAAGAAGTGAGCGGCTATCCTCAGTCAGTTTTTCCTGATTCTGTATAGTCCGGCCAAGCACTTTCACCAACTGGCTCAGTTCATCATATTTCTGTGCTGCAATTCGCTCGTTGACTGCATAGCCTTGGAGAAGGTATTGCTTTAATATCTTATTAGCCCAGATGCGGAACTGAGTACCGCGTTTCGATTTGACGCGATAGCCCACTGAGATGATGACATCAAGGTTGTAGAGCGCTGTAATGTATTGTTGGTCACCATCATTACCCACATGTGCAAAATTTGCACATGTGGTCTCTCGCTCAAGTTCTCCCTCCTTGAAGATGTTGTTTATGTGGCGTCCGATGACAGTTCTGTCTTTCTGGAACAGTTCTGCCATCTGTGCTTGTGATAGCCACACGGTTTCATCCTGAAATTTAACGTCTATGCTGGTCTCGCCATCGTTGGTCTGATATATGACGATGCTGTTGGTCGGTTCAATATTGTTCTCCATATGCAAATTTACTAAATTTATTTGGATTGTCGGGCATACTACCCAATATATCAGAAGATTTCGCCCTTGTTGGCGTTGACGATTGCGTCTATCTCATCGGCGATTTCGTCAGAGGATAGTTTGATATAGTCCATGAAGGTCTTTTGGGTTTTGTGACCGCTAACGTGCATCATCTGGACTATTGTGAATTTGTGGGAGAGGTACATATTGGTTATGCCGCTGCGACGGGCAGTGTGGGTCGTGACGCTTTGGGCGCGGGTCACCAACGCTTCTCCCTTGTCGTTCATCTCGAAGTCCATCTTACCCTGCTTGACATTGTTGCGCTGCTTCATCGTCAGCTTGGTCGGAATCTTAACTGCCAATGAGGGAACCGAGGCGGAGAGGTCTGTCAGGATTTCCTTGATGTAACGGTTGATGATGACATCAATCACTGACGGCAGTTTGTAATTGTACTTCTCGCAGATGGCCTGTAGATTCGGATTCATGATTGGGATCTTCACCTCGGTACGGGTCTTCTGCTGGACAAGACGGATAATGGGTGTCCCTTTGGCTGTTGTAGTGAAACTTTCGGGTGAAATGTTGGAATAATCGCTGACGCGCTGACAGGTGTAACATCCGACAAGAAAAATATCGCGAACCTGCTCCTTTAATCCGGTCAATGGCATCTCATAGAGAGCCTGCAACTCAGCGGCAGTGAGATAGATTTCTACAACCTTATCCGACTCCTCGATTTTTCTCTTGGAGAAACACATCATCGCACGGTCGTTGTTATGGTAGCCGTCGGCATAGGCATAGCCCACAATGGCACGAAACGACACGATATATTTGTTGATGGAAGTGACCATGTAGCCGTTCTTTACCAGATAGTCAGTAAATTTGGCTACGAGAGCGCGGTCGATGTCGCTCCATGTAAGACGATGCTTCTTGTCAAAGCCCCCATAGAGCTTCCGGAAACTGCTCCAAGCCTTGACGCTCCCCGGAGTGTAAGGGGCATTGCCGTTAAGACGCTTGCCGGATTTGATATTATTGACAAAGGCATCAAGATAATTCCAGATGTTGGCACGGGCTTCATCTGCGGCCTTTTTCTCGGCGGCTTCCTGCTCAGCGCGTTCACGCTCCTCTTTTTGTTGCGCTTCAATCTCCGCCTCACGCTGTCGACGCAAGATTTCCGACTTGTCGGGTTTCGCGATGGCGAGAATTTCTGATTTAATCTTTTCACGGTCGAATTCCGGCGCATCCATCTCGCGTTTCAGCATAATCTCAATTCTGCCGAGCATATCATGCAGTTTGGGATATTCCTTACGATGACGTGCGAGAGCATCCTCACTCGACACTGCCGTTTTCCATTCCGGCACACCCACGCGGAGGTGAGAGGTGAATTGCACATCAATTTTGCGCACCGGGTCCTGCACCCTCACAAACAGGGTGGCCTTATCCTTGTCTTTGTCTTTTGCCAGAGTATAGAATCTGGAGAGAGTCTTTGCCATAATTCAAAGTGTTTTATGTCCGTTCAGAACCGAAAGGAAAAGTTACCTATCCACATTCGGAAGTTACCTATGGGAGGCATGGTTCGGGTTCCAAAAC
>Ga0224483_100799_pt1 | contig 10222 bp, 9 predicted proteins | sample hydfratestSal1_FD_181453 | JGI IMG/M metagenome (GOLD analysis project Ga0224483, IMG submission 181453) | Metatranscriptome of mouse feces microbial communities from Columbus University, Ohio, United States - Sal1 (Metagenome Metatranscriptome) ... | reverse complement strand
GCACTGTTTTCTCTCATTGGTTTCCGCTTAGAACTGCAGCATTCTCATTTACTTCCGTTTGGTTATTCTGTTGTCTTGCCTGAGCCAGGATATCCTCCCCTGAGATACAGGTGGTCTCCCCGGTCATCTCATCGTGCTTATAGACACTCTGTCCATCATTGGATACATAGTAAGATCCCCCGTAGATCAACGTCTTCTCCGGACCTTCCTCGTACGCCCTGACATTGTAGAAATCTATGTCTTCCAAGACCACGCGTCCCTGTATGGGCGTGAGCTCATACTCCGCTGTCGGCTTGGGGAGCTGGAGGACCGTATTCGGCAGTTTCTTGAGCTCATTCACCGCATCTGTCAGTGTAACCTCTGTCGGGCCGGTCTCCTCTTCTTCCTCCGGTTCCGGCGGGATCAGGTCGCTGGTCACACCATTCGCCGTGGATAGCCGCAGGGTATAGCTGTCATATGTATATTCCATGCGGACCCGCTTGAGTTCCGGCGACGTGCCTTCCTCCACGGTCGACTTGTTGTCTATGGCCGCAATGTAATATCCCTCTTCCGGAGGGATGAATGCATCTTCCTCCTCATCCTCAGATCCTTCTGCATCCTCTGTTTCTTTATCTTTGTCGTCTTTATTATCTTTGTCGTCTTTATTATCTTTGTCGTCTTTATTGTCCTTGTCGTCTTTATCGTCCTTGTCTTCTTTTTCTTCTTTATCGTCCTCTTTTGCCTCTGGAGTCGGCTGGGGCGCTTCCTTCGGTATCTCTCCCTCACTGCCTTCCGGATATGTCATGATCTTAAAGCCTTTTTCCTGGACGAGATACGTCATGTATGCCTGCGCTTCCTGCACACCGTCACCCGGCGTGATATAGGACAGTTTCTGGTCTGTGAGGAGTTTCACATCTACCTCGGCAAGCTCCGGATCTTCCTTTGCTTCCCTTTCCTCTTTCTCTTCCGGACTCTCTTCTTCTTCTGTCTCCTCCTCTGCCGCCTCTGTCTCTGCGGTCAGATCTACCGGAGGTTTATATCCACCCTTTATCTCCCGATTCCCGATCTTTGCACGGACGGACTCGATCGCGTCCTCCTCCGTAAAATAAAACATCGGCCCGTACATGTCATCTTCCTGCGCTTCACGCTGCTTCATCATCATCATCAAAGCCCCTCCCGCTGCGCCCACCAGCACTACAAGGAGGATGATCACCAATATTAAGGGATTTAATTTCTTTTTCGGTTTTTTCGGCTTTTTTGGTTTCGGCGGTTTCGGCGGCTTTGGTTTCTTTGGCTTTTTGGGTGGTTTCGGTTTCTTTTCCTTTTTCGGCTTTTTCCCTTTTTTTCCTTCAGTCTCCTCCGCTTCCTGGGGTGTTGCCCCTGGAGTTTCTGGAGTTTCCGGATTTTGTGGATCTTCCGGGGCTTTTTCTCCCCTTTTCCTTCGCGGTTTCTTTTCTTTCCTGGGCTTTTTCTCTTTTTTCAGTTTTTTTTCTTTTTTTGGCTTCTTTAGCTCTTTATCCTCTGTGTCTGAACCTTTCTTTTTCCCAAACATTATCCGTCCTCCACAGTTTTCCTATCCATTGCGTTTTTCAATACCTCCTGGTAGATCCTGGAGACGGGGAGCCCGACCACATTGTTGTAGTCACCGCAGATCCCGCGGATATATTTTGCAAAGATCCCCTGTATCGCATAGGCACCCGCTTTATCCATGGGTTCCAGTGTGTCCACATATCCCTCGATCTCCCACATCTCCATCTCATAAATAGATACTTTAGTCTCCTCGGCAAATATGATCTCCCGGGAGTGTTTTCCCTTTTTCTCTATCATACAGACACCTGTGTATACACTGTGGGTATCCCCCTGCAGCGCATCCAGCATGCGCACCGCGTCCTTTTTATCCACAGGTTTTCCCAGGATCTGGCCTTTATACACCACGACCGTGTCCGCCCCCAGGATCCACATGTCCTGTCCGGGCGTGTCTTTGGCAGATCTCTCTCCCACATCCCTGGCTTTTCTGCAAGCCAGGCCCTGAACGGCCTGGACAGGATCATCCCACTGTATATGTTCATCTATATCAGCGGGAATGACCCTTGGATCCAGGCCGATCTGCCTCAACAGTCCTATCCTGCGCGGGGAGGCCGATGCCAATACAATGGGTAGCATCGCTGCTCCTTTCATTACCTGTACTTCTTCAAGACGTCCACTTTATCCAGCTTCTCCCACGGGAGATCCAGATCATCCCTCCCAAAATGTCCATAGGCTGCCACCTGTTTATAGATCGGCCTCCTAAGATCCAGCATCTTGATGATACCGGCCGGCCTGAAGTCAAAATTCTCACGGATAATCTCCACCAGTCTTACATCATCCAGCTTTCCTGTACCGAATGTGTCCACGCGCACAGATGTGGGTGAAGCCACGCCGATGGCATAAGACAACTGGATCTCACATTTATCCGCCAGACCTGCCGCTACCAGGTTTTTCGCTGCATAGCGGGCAGCATATGCTGCAGAACGGTCAACTTTTGTGCAGTCCTTCCCTGAAAATGCGCCGCCGCCATGACGGGCATACCCGCCATATGTGTCAACGATGATCTTTCGGCCAGTGAGACCGCTGTCCCCGTGGGGGCCGCCGATGACAAAACGCCCTGTGGGATTGATGAAATATTTTGTATCCCCATCCCTCATATCTTCCGGGATGACCGGGTCGAAGACGTATTTCTTGATGTCCGCGTGGATCTGCTCCTGGGAGATATCCGGGTCGTGTTGTGTGGAGCATACCACCGCATCCAGACGGCATGGCTTTCCCTCCGGCGTGTACTCCACAGTCACCTGCGTCTTGCCATCCGGCCTCAGATAGGGAAGTGTCCCGTCTTTTCTCACTTTTGTCAGCTGTCTAGCTAATTTATGAGCCAATGCAATAGCAAAGGGCATGTATTCCCCGGTCTCATTTGTCGCATAACCGAACATCATACCCTGATCCCCGGCCCCGATGGCTTCGATGTCAGAGTCCGACATGGTATTTTCCTTTGCCTCCAAGGCTCTGTCCACGCCCAGAGCTATATCCGCGGACTGCTCGTCGATGGCTGTGATCACACCGCAGGTATCCCCGTCAAAGCCGAATTTTCCTCTGGTGTATCCGATCTCACGGACTGTATCCCGGACGATCTTCTGGATGTCCACATAGGCGTTTGTCGTGATCTCTCCCATGACCATCACAAGGCCGGTGGTCGTGCAAGTCTCACAAGCCACACGGCTCATCGGATCTTGTTCCATCAGCGCATCCAGGATCGCATCTGAGATCTGGTCACACATCTTATCGGGATGTCCCTCTGTCACAGACTCTGATGTAAATAATATCTTCTCCATTTTGATCTTTCTCCTCTGATTCTATTAAAATAGGCCCGCCAAAGGCGGACCGATCATAAGTCAACTAATCATTCTAACTGACCCGCAGCCTGAATTTCTGGATTTCTTTCTCATTGGATACTTTCTCTATCTCAGCGCCGAGATTCCGCAATTTTACCTCAAAATCCTCATATCCTCTCTGAATATAGACAATGTCATCCACGATCGTGATCCCCTCCGCCGCCAGCCCGGCGATGACCAGAGCTGCGCCGGCCCTCAGGTCCGAAGCGCTGACCCTTGCACCTGTCAGGCAGCCGACCCCATCGATGATGGCCGTATTGCCCTGCACTTTGATATTGGCGCCCATCCGTGATAACTCATCCACATATTTGAAGCGGTTCTCAAATATACTTTCCGTAACGATACTCGTACCCTTTGCCATGGCCAGCGTTGCCGCTATCTGGGGCTGCATATCCGTGGGATAGCCTGGATAAGGCAATGTCTTTACATGTGTCCTCCTCAGATCCTTTGACGCAATGACACGCACTGCATCGTCAAACTCCCTGACCTCGCAGCCGATCTCCTCCAGTTTCGCCGTCGTGGCCTCGAGATGTTTCGGGATCACATTTTTCACCAGGACATCCCCCCTGGTCGCCGCAGCAGCAAACATGAACGTGCCCGCCTCGATCTGGTCAGGGATGATCGAATACTCTGTCTTATGCAGTTTCTCCACACCTCTGATACGGATCACATCCGTTCCCGCACCCTTGATGTTGGCTCCCATGCTGTTCAGGAAATTCGCCACATCCACCACATGGGGTTCCCGGGCCGCATTCTCGATGATCGTGCGCCCGCTCGCCAGGGATGCCGCCATCATGATGTTGATCGTCGCGCCCACGGATACCATGTCAAGAAAGATATGGCTTCCCCTCAATCTCTCCGCCTGTGTCACGATCGCGCCATGCCGGATCTCGACTGACGCGCCCAAGGCCCGGAATCCTTTCAGATGCTGATCGATCGGCCGGCTGCCGATGTTGCATCCTCCCGGCAGCGGCACTTCCGCATGTTTATATTTTCCCAACAGCGCACCTAACAGATAGTAGGATGCACGTATCTTCTTAATAAATTCATAATCTACGCTTACGTCTGTAATTGTGGAACCGTTGACCTTTACCCTGGATTTATCAAGTCTCTCCACAGTTGCTCCGATTTCCTGTATCGCCTCCAGCAATACGTTGGTGTCTCTCACATCCGGCATGTTCTCGATCAATACCGTTTCATCCGTCATGATCGCCGCTGCCAGGATCGCCAATGCTGCATTTTTAGCTCCTGCTATCTCTACTTCACCAGCTAGGGGATTGCCGCCTTTGATCACATATCGTTCCATACTGCACCTCTGCCTTATTTTTATACTCCGTCCGTGTGTCCCGCATACAGAAAAACAGATCGTATCGAGACAACATACGTATATTTTATACCGATCTTAAAGCTTTGTAAATCATTATTTTTTTTTATGTAACAGATCGGAACAGATCTATCAGCAATCCGTCATTTTTTAGACATAGATATTCTGAGCCGCCTGCATCAACGCGGGGATCAGCTGCTTCTTCCTGGACACCACGCCCTTTAACAGATAAGAACCATTTTCTTTCTGAACGTGGAAGGCTTCCTCCACCATCTCCTCGCTGTTCTCGCCGTAATACAAAAGCTCCGTGGCCTCCTCCATGATGCTCGTCAGCATGAAAAATACCTGAGAGATCCCATGCTTTCCACATTCGTTCTCCATGAACGGGAGCAGTTTCTCTTTCAGCGCGGCCAATTCCTCCGTATTCATGGAACTGATCTGGCCCACACCGAAGTTTACGCCGCCCTCTGCCATGAATTTCTTATAATCCTGGTAGAAGATCTCTTCCGGCGCTTTGTCCTTCAGGTTGCTGCCGGCCTGGAACATCTCTGCGGCAAATTTTTCGATGTTGATATCTGCGATCAGCGCCAGCGCGCCCGCCGCCATCTTATCGTACATCGTACAGGTGGGTGAGCGGAACATGAGCGTATCGGATATGATCGCAGCGCATAAAAGACCTGCGATATCCGGCGGGATCTCCAGCTTATTTTCCTCGTAGATCTGGTACATGATCGTCGCCGTACAGCCCACCGGCTGATTTCTGAACAGGACCGGCTGCAGAGTCTCCAGACTCCCCAGACGGTGGTGGTCGATGATCTCCAGGATCTCCGCATTTTCGATATTGTCAACGGCCTGGTCTTTCTCGTTATGATCCACCAGGACAAGCTGTTTTTTGCGCATACTCATGAAATTCCGGCGTGATATCGTCCCGATGCATTTTCCCTTTTTGTTGATCACAGGAAACGCCCGGTGCCGGTTCTTGACCATGATATCCTGGATATTGTCCGTGTAATCCTCCGTGCTGAATGTGATCAGATTCTCTTTTTTCATGATATGCTGGATCGGAATGCTCTGATTGATCAGCGTGGCCACCGTATAGGTATCCAGCGGGCTGGTGATCAGTACACAGCCGCGTTCCTCGGCCATATGCCGTACATCCGCGCTCACCTTTGCGCCGAGGCAGAGGATCACGCAGCTCACCCCCATCTCGATCACGAATTTCTGGTCTTCTTCCCGGTCCGCCATGATCACAAGATCCCGGGATTCCACATGATCTTGCATGATCTCGTGATGGGCCGCTCCCACGTTGACCTTCCCTTTCCTGAAACAGGCCTCGTGATCCCCGACCACGATCTCGCCTTCGATCGTCTCCGCTATGCTGCGGTACTGCGTATTCGCTTTTGATAAGATCTTATTATCGGACATCTCCATGAAGATCCGGGCGATATCCCCCACGGTGACAAGACCTTCCAGCATACCGTTCTCATCTTTGACGAGCAGCGTGACCACGCCATTTTCCCGCATCATATCCCATGCGTTTTTTACGGAAAAATAACTGTACGCATCCGGACTCTTCCGGATGTCCATATCCTTTACCTGTGTGCCCACATCCGAGATATAACCGGGCGGACTCACCCCAAACCGATCGAGCACATACTCCGTCTCTTCGTTGATCTGCCCTGCCCTCTTCGCCACATAACGCCTGTCTGTACTCCGGTTCTTGATGTCCGCATAGGCAATGGCAGAACAGATCGAATCTGTATCCGGGTTCTTATGCCCTACCACATATATTTTTCTTTGACTAGCCATATTTTCTTTTATTCATCCAATTTAATGTTTGCAAAAAGGGAACCTAAAGAAGTGGTCAGCTGCTGGCTCTTTGGCATTTCATAATCGATCACTTCATCCTGGCCGCCCATATCATCGTTCAGAGCTTTGATGCTCAGGCTGAGCTTCCCATCCTGGATCTTGGTGATCTTCGCTGTCACTTCATCCCCCAGGCTCAGCACTTCCTGGACCGTCTTCAGCCTTCTGTTGCTGATCTGGGAGATGTGCACCAGTCCGGAGAGGCCGTTTTCCAATTTGACAAAAGCGCCGTAGGGCTGGATGCTGTCCACCACGCCTTTGACCACCATGCCGACTTTTGTCTTCTCCAGCTCCTCTTTCTTCTTGGCTTCCTCTGCCTCCCGTAAGATCTCCCGTGCGGAGAGGATCAGTCTCTTGTTCTCCACCTCTATGTCAAATACCCGCACCTTCAGATGTTTTCCCTGGAATTCATTCAGATCTTCCACATAGCTCAAAGACAGCTTGGATGCTGGGATGAAACCGCGTACTTCATTGAGATAGGCCACGGCTCCGCCCTTGACGATCTCTTTGACCTTCACTTCCACCTCTGTCTTATCCTCTTTCATCTGCTTCAGTTCTTCCCAGACAGCCTGTTCCTCATCGCTCATGGACGCAAACATATTCTGCTTCTCCTCCATCTCCTGGTAGGAAGCTTCCAGCTCGTTTTCAAAATCTTTCATTGTCTCAGACATACTTATGTTCTCCTTTATTTTTTATATTCATAGACATGACTGTGCCATTCTCCTTATTATAACACAGAATATACTCCTGTTAAACTTTTTCTCATATATTCCAAACAGAAAAAATACCCGGACAGTGCCTGACTGCCTGGGTTTTCCTCCGATCGATCACACGCATTTCCTTAAACATCTTCACTTTCCGACTCCACGATCTCCGATATCGCTTCATTTAAGCGCAGCATCCGACCATCCAGGTGCCAGACCATTTCTGCACATTCCTGAAGTTCTTTCTTAATGTATTCCGGTGCATTTCCCTCGAATTTATAGTTGATCTTATGCTCCAGGGTCGCCCAGAAATCCTGGGCCACAGTCCGGATCTGGATCTCCACCTTCGTGTCGATCACGCTGTCCGAGAGGAAGATGGGGACCGTCACGATCATGTGGTAACTCCTATATCCGCTCTCTTTCGGATTCTGGATATAATCTTTGACAGAGATGACTTTCAGGTCGCTCTGGCTGGCCAGCATCTCCGCGATCCGATAGATATCCGACGTAAACGAACAGGTGATGCGGATCCCCGCTATGTCATTGACGTAACGCACCATATTCTCGATCGTCGTATCGTAACCGTGGTCCTTTAACTTCTTTACAATGCTCTCGGGCTTCTTCAGCCTGGATTTTACATGTTCAATAGGGTTGTAGCGATGCCTGTGCTGAAATTCATCATTCAGGATATCGATCTTCGTCCCGATCTCCTTTAACGCCGCGTTGTATATGAAAATGACCGTATCCCAGTTGTTGATCTCTTTGAAATACCTTAATGGCAATGCCTTCATCGACATTTTATCACATCCTTTTTTGTACTACTGGGATATTATAGCATGATCCAGCGGTAAAAGGGGGTTTTTAATCGTTTTTTAAGAAAGTACGGAATTCTTTAATACCCTTCCCTCTTCAAGGTCACAGGCATTCTCAAGGGTAACGCGGGCGATAGCCTCCATCGCCTCCCTGGTAAAGAATCCCATATGGGAACTGATCAGGACATTGGGGAAGGATGTAAGCCGCGCCAGTTCGCCATCCATCATGATGTCATTGGAACGATCCTCATAAAAGACCCCTTCTTCCTCCTCATAGACATCCAGTCCCACACCGGCAAACGTCCCGCCGAGCAGACCTTCGATCAGATCAGACGTATCGATCAGGCCTCCACGGGAGGTGTTGACCAGATAGATACCCGCCTTCATCAGACCAATGCTCTCCCTGTTGATCAGATGTTCCGTCTCATCCGTCAGAGGGCAGTGCAGGCTGATCACATCAGCATCTCTGAATAACTCTTCTTTTGAAACGTATCTTACAGACAGATTTTTGTCCGGATACGGGTCATAGGCAACTACATCCATGGAAAAACCCTGGCAGATACGGATCATGGCCTGACCGATCTTCCCTGTCCCCACGATCCCCGCCGTCTTGTGGAACAGATCCCGGCCCATCAGGCCGTTGATGTTCATATTGAACTCCCTGGTCCTGGTGTAGGCTTTGTGGGTGTAACGGTTTACAGTCAAGAGCATAGCCATCGCATACTCAGCCACAGCTTCCGGTGAATAGCTGGGCACCCGCAAGATCTCTATCTTGCCCCGGGCCGCCCCGATATCCACATGGTTGTACCCGGCACTGCGCAAAAGGATACCTTTCACGCCCATCTGATGCAGTTCCTCGATCATGGCCGCTGTTACATGATCATTCACAAAGATACAGATAGCATCATATCCCCGTGCCAGGGAGATACTGGATTCCCTACAGGGACTTTCCAGAAAATCAATGGTGAATCCATACTTCTCCCGGTTCAATGTTTCAAACCAGATCTTGTCATAGGGCTTTGTACTGTAAAAAGCAATCTTCATAGCTAAAGGGCTCCTTTTTATCTCTAGCTTCTCCACGGCCCTATGAAATTATACCAAAGCTCCATCCAGACAGAAATCTAGATCCTGTCTGGATGGAGCTCTAAAATGTGTTTTAAAACAATGCGACGATGAAACCTTCCAGCTTCTCCCACAGGCGTTGCAAGAATCCCTCTGCCTGTTCCTTCTCCACGCTGAGATCCACATTCTGCAGCCTGCTGTACAGGTTGGCAGCCTGCTGCTTCAGGGCATCCACATCCAGATCCAAGCTCTTTACCTGATCCATCAGATCCAGGATCTTCTGCTTGTCTTCCTCCGTGAGGCTGATCTGCATCTCCGCCGCCGTCTGGTCGATGATCCCCCGTACCTCCTCCCGGCTGTGCTCGCTGCTGATCACCTCATTCTTGATCATACCGATCAGCTGCTCCGCCTGGGCCGGATCCTCCAATGTCTGGCCCAGCTGGCTGGCCACCGCCAGTTCCTGGTTGGCCGCATCGATCTGCTCACTGTCCATGACCTGTCCGGTCAGTCCCTCGTAGGATTTTATCGCACCCACCAGGGCGGCTGTACCGGAGATGGAAAAAGGTCCGGCCACCATGATATCCGCGTCCCTGACCCCGGCTGTGGCCAGGGCGTTCTGATACATCCCCACTGTGCAGTAGGATATGTTCTGCGTGGTCACATGGATCCCGTACCCCTCCTCCCGGGACGTGACCACCACACTGGATAAAGCCCGGTTGCCGATCACGCCCCGGTCCAGGTGCGCGCCCAGATACTGGTGCTCCTCCTGGTTCGTGACCGTTATTGTCCGATATACATCTAAATCCGTCTCATCCAGCCCGAACAGCCCGAGGACAATATCCTTCTCCGCTTCGGTCAGATCCGCCCCCAGGGCGATGAACGTATCCCCCGGATCCCGGCCGGATCCCCCCGCTGTCACAGGAGCTGCCTGCACTAAAAAGACCTGTGCAGAAAAAATACAAAAGACACCGAAGATCAATAATACAGCGATCATTCTTTTACCATTCATAAGCCCAGAACCCCCATACTATGAAAATGCCTCATTTATTT
>Ga0224483_100798_pt1 | contig 10222 bp, 9 predicted proteins | sample hydfratestSal1_FD_181453 | JGI IMG/M metagenome (GOLD analysis project Ga0224483, IMG submission 181453) | Metatranscriptome of mouse feces microbial communities from Columbus University, Ohio, United States - Sal1 (Metagenome Metatranscriptome) ... | reverse complement strand
CTTTTTTCATTCACTTGACAGGTGAAAAGCAATATTCAGTTAAAACACAGCAACTATGTGGCTTTCAGCCACTTTCATGGCTGTGCCGTGAATAATTCAGGTTTAAGATGTTTTTTGTTTGATAGAATGAAAATATACTAAACTAATGTAAAAAGATAAGGGATTGTTAGAATGGTGATGAGTGATTGCGAAAAAAAAGAATATAGGAAAATAATTTATGAAAACTTATACTTACATTTTTTTAATAGGGAAATATATAGAGGGATTTTTGGAGAAAAAGCAGATAATTTGAAAATGAATCACATGGATTTGCTAACTACGTTAATGATTTGTGGATTAAACCCTATGTTAGCATCTTTTTCTGCTTTTGCAGAAACGATAGATATTTTAGATGAAGGGGGCAAGATATACCGTGAATTGTATGATGCGGGGCATATTGTTGTATGTGGTGAAACCTTAAATGTTGATTTAAACATAGGTAGAAAACAGGACATATATGAATTTGATTCAATGCGATATGCTGGTTATTTTGGTTTAGAAGTTAAGTCACTAGAAAAGATAATTCCTACAGCGTTAAAAATGGATGTTACAGATAAAATTGAAGAGGCATTTATGGAGGATTCATGGCAGCAGATTTATAATGTAGTTCCTACCCAAAATGATAGAAGGGTAATACAGAAAAATGAAAAACTAATTAGAGAAATAATTAAAAATCGCAATGATAGAGCCATCACGAAATCCTTGATTTCAGATAAAAAGTATGGGAAATTACTTTCAACAAGTATGGGAAGGACGCTTTCGGGTTTTTATGTTTATGATTATAGGGAATTCGGTGGGGGAGATATTGTTACAGGACTTTATGGATTAATAGAATATGACTTTTTGGGGAAACATTTTCCGCATCATGATTATCAAATATTAAGAAAACTATTAGACATTTTAGGCTTTCCAGAACGATTTGAGTGGAAAGAATTTGAGAGCGGAATAAAATGGTATCCAAGTTTGGAACATAGAGAGTTTTCTTTATTGCTTCATATGTTATTGGGTGATATGTATAAAAAATTTTCTGATGAGGTTATTGGAAAACAAACGATTCAGCAGAAACGGATAGGTTTTATACCGTTTATTAGAGAAAAATCTGAAGACATAAAACTAAAAAATATAGATTTCAGAGATGAAAATTTTTTTATACAAGCAATTGAAAATTTGAGATTACTTACTATGGTTGTTAAAGATGATGAAAGGGGTGTTGTGATAATGAATCAAAAAAAAGTATTTGTAGTTACGGGGAGAAATGAAGAACTTAGGTTATCTGTTTTTAATCTTCTTAGGGCATTAAAACTTGAACCAATGGAATGGATGGAGGTAATCCGAGCATCAGGAGAAACATCTCCTTATTTGAGTCAGGCGATTATGAAAAGCATTGAAGAAGCTGGTGCAGTGGTAGTTATAATGACACCAGAGGAAGATGCGCAGCTTAATGAAAAGTTTTGGTCAGAAGATGGAGATGATAAAATATATAAGCAACCTCGACCGAATGTTATATTTGAGGCTGGATTGGCGTTGGGCATGAAAGAGAATAAGACGATTATTCTACAATTTGGAGAATTGCGAATTTTCAGTGATATTTTAGGAAAACATGTTACAAAATATCGGGGCAAAGATAAGGAAAATGATTTTAAGCTTGATTTATTGGAAAAACTTAAAATAGCTGGATGTCAATGTGAAGCTGGAAGAGATTATTATAATATAAAAATTGATTATTAAATAATTTAGATTGGAGGAACGAAAGTGGATAAGATTAGATTTTTTGGAACCACTGGGAGTAAAGAATTATTATATAGTAATACTTTGACTCCTGGTGGCATATACATGGAGTTTGGAAATAAAAAGTTTGTGATCGATCCTGGTCCAAGTACTTTTGGAAAATTTATTCAGACTTATCCTGGGAAAATTGGAGAATTAGATGCGGTTATTCTTTCTCATGTACATTTTGACCATTCAACGGATATAAATGCAATATTGGAGGGAATGGTTGGGATAGAAAGTCAAAAAAAAGGAATGTTAATAACTTCGAGTAGTGCATATGAGGGAGAAACTAAAGTAGTTCATGAATATTTAAAAAAAATGTTGGGAGAGATATGTTTGGTTGATAAGTGTCCTATAAATCGGGTAGGAAATATCGAAATATATGCATTTGAACATCAGCATGGAATTGATAATTATGGTTTTAAAATGAAATATGGAGATAAAATAGTTTCTTTAATAACAGATACTAGATATTTTAAGGAGTTGGAAACCGCATATGCAGGAAGTACAACGATGATATTTAATGTGCCGTATGATTCTGTTCCTGTTGGGAAGAGACTAAAGCATTTATGTAGCGCAGATGTTTCGAAAATGTTGCAATCTATTCAACCTGATAGAGTGATACTGACACATTTTGGCGAATCTATGTATGAGACCGGTCCAGAAATTGTAGCAAAGAGATTACAGGAAGATTCTGGGATTGAGGTATTAGCAGCAAGAGAGAATGAAGAATATGAATTAGTGTGAGGCCAAAGATATGATAAACGTGGGAGTTGGATTGACTTCGAAATGTAACTGTTCATGTGAACATTGTTATTCTAGAATATATGGTAACAATAAATTTTTGAATACAGAACTTTTAATGAGATTTTTTGAAAAATTTAAGATTGGAAATGTAAATTTTGGAACAGGAGAAAGTTTTTTTCATCCAGACTTTTTATCTATTATTGATTATTTGAACAAAAAAAGAGTAACCATTTCTGTAACCAGTAATGGTTATACAATATCAAAAATGGACAATGAAGAACTTACAAAGTTACATGATATTGATTTTTCTTTGGACTATCCTGATGAGAAGATGCATGATAGCTCAAGGACGAAAGGCTGCTTTCAAATGGTAATGGATGGCATAGAACGTTGTAAGGATTTGGGAGTAACGTGTTCAATAGCATGGTGCTTAACACCAGAAAACAGTCCATATATTGAAGATATGATGATGTTATGTCATTCTTTGGGAATTTTTTTGCGAATCAACATTTATAAGCCGGTTGAAGGAAAAAAAGGATTTGAATATAAAGATTTTTGGGATGCAATCAATAGGTTATTTTTATATGGGGATATTGTTTCGATAAGTGAGGGGATTATAAATGCAGCAATTGATAACAAGAACAGTCTTATTGGATGTAACAATCATAATCTCCGTATATTTCCTGATGGTACGATGAGTTCATGTGTCTATGTGCAAAATAGAGATATGACGTTGGAAAAAGCGTGTATGATGAGAGAAAGTGAATTATTATGTCAGTTTCAAAAACAATACGAAACAGTAGATAATGAAATGTGTGTCCAGTGTGAAAAATATAGCATTTGTAAAGCTGGATGTATGGCAAGACGAAAAATTAGTGAACGCTTAAGAGATGAGTTCTGTTTTGTGGATAGGAAAGAAAAGCCTCAATTTAACAGGATTGTATTTTCAAAAAATAACTCAGATATGTTTATTCATAGTAATTACATATGTACCATAATAATGGAACCGAGGGAGGTAGCAATGATTTGAAGTTAAATGATTTAACACTAAAAAGACAAGATGAAAAGACAGTTTTGCTTTTTAACCAGCGAAATCTTGAAATTGCATTGTTGGATAAAGATAAATATGAAAAACATTTGCAGGAATCAGACTGGAGAATTTTGGAACAACTATGTATGACGGAAGGTAAAGAACCAAAACAATACAGACTAAGTGATAGTTTCCCAACGCATATCTCAAAAGCATACCTATTATTTGGAACGGATTGTAATATTGATTGTAAATACTGTACGGTTCGCTACAATGCAGAAAAATTTTATTATCGTGGTAGTATGTCCAAAGAAACGCTGACAAATAGTTTACGTTTTTTATTTGAAGTAAATGAAGGAATAGAGCATATTACATTATATGGGGGTGAACCTTTGCTTCATATGGAGCAATTACAACAGTTTTTTGCATATTTGGAAACTCTACCCAAAAATAAAGTTCCAAGAATTGATTTGATAACAAATGGAACCATTATTAATCAGAAATTACTTTATTCTTTAAACAAATGGAATGTACTTGTACTTGTGTCACTTGATGGAGAGGAGGAAGTTCATGATACTTTCCGAATCGATAAGGCGGGGAAGGGAACGTATCAGAAAGTCGTTTCTGGTATACAAACATACAGGGATGCTGGATTAAGAGTTGGCGTTTCTTTGGTTTTAGGAAAACATAATTATAAAAAGATTAATGAGATATGTATCTTTTTAAAAAGCCAGTATGATATTGTGTCAATAGGACTAACATTGCCGCATATGGAACCAGATGTAGTGCTAAATGATGAATTTGAAGAGTTTCTATGTAGCCAGTATAGCCAAATACTTGATGTTTGTCAGCAACAACAACTGTGGTTTGAACAGGGGATGAAGCGCCTTTTAGCATTATCAGAAAAGACGCCTTATATTTACGGATGCCCAGCGACCCCGCAAGGATGTATGATAAGAATATTACCAGATGGAACTATGACCTTATGCGAAAATATGGGACTGAGGAATTTATATCAACTGGGAAATGTAAGTATGCAACAACTGAAGATGGATGACGTGATAAATAGTGAGGATTTTCAAAAATGGTATAACAGATGTACAAATGGTAATATAGAGTGCCAGAATTGTAGGGGATATGCAATTTGTGGTATGGGTTGTCCTTATGATGCATATCTGCAAAATGGAACGATTTTTAGTAGGGAACGGCGTGGATGTGCGATAACCAGACAGGCAGTTGATTGGTATCTTGCTAGAATGCTTAAAACAATATGTATATCAGATATAACAAAAATCAAGATTCCGAATATTAAGGAAAGAAAGTGTGTTTTTGTAGAATGTCCATGGAATTGAAAGAGGTTTTGCTTATCCGAACGTTTTTGACTAATAAGCAATTGAAATATTTGCAAAATGAATTATCGGATTGGTATGAAATAGAATATGTATGTGATAGATCGATAATATATGATTGCTCATCTAGAGTAAAGATTATGATTGTTCATGAACTATCTGTACAGGAAATAGAAAAATATGTGAATCTTTCATTTGTACAAATTTATGGCCGAGGAATAGATAAGGTATGTACTGATTATTTAGACGAGAAAGGAATCTATTACTGTAGTTGTTCAGGGACAGAAATAATGTCAGCTATTGGAGAGTATGTGTTGTTACAAATATTATCTTGGGAGCGTAATTTTTTTTGGCTTAATAAAACTGCACATGATGGTTCGTGGGATTGGAAAAGAAGAAAATCATGTGTTTATCGTTCAATAAGGCAATTAAAGGTTGGAATTGTGGGAAAAGGAAAAATCGGAATGGGAGTTTCTGAATTCCTGAGACTATTGGGGTTGAAGGTGTTTTTTATAAATGTTGGGGATAGGATGGAAGAAGGGGATAAGAAAATCATTAATAAAATGGATTATATTTCACTACATATAAGTCTTACAGCGAATACAGTTGGCTGTATTGAAAAAGAATTTTTTGCTCTTATGAATAAAAATGCTGTGTTGATTAATACAACAAGGGGGGCAGTTGTAAATGAGCAAGATTTGGTGACTGCATATAATAATGGTGAAATTCGGGGAGCCAGTCTAGATGTTACGGTAAATGAACCGTTGCAAGAAAATGATTGTCTTCGAAATTGTGATGGAATTATAATAACTCCACATATTTCAGGTAGAACGGAAGCGGCACTAATGGAAAATATAAAAGAAATAGCAAAAAATATTCTTATGGAGGTATGGAAACAATGATGAAATATTATTTACCCAAATTTGTCCATTTGTATAATTGTGATAGTGAGCATTTTTGTTTATTTAATGCAATTACAGAGGAAACTATTTATTGTAAAAAAAATAAGGTATTTGTGAAAAGTGGAATGGTTTCAGCCGAAGAAAAAGTGGTCGATGTGTTGTTGAAATATGGGATGGTAGTAAAAGAAGAAACCGAAGAGGATAAAATAATTACTCTTAATATTAAAAAATATAAGGAGGCTAGCAAAAAAAATTTAATTCGTTTTTTATATATTGTTCCAACAGTTGCGTGTAATTTACAGTGTACTTACTGCCATATACAAAATGGGAAGAAAGAACGCCGTTTTTGTGTGATGAAAAAACAGACATTGAGAAATGGTTTAGATATATTTAAAAAATATGGTGGCTTTGATGGGCATAATTCCGAAATTATGTTTTATGGTGGGGAACCTTTTTTGGAATCAGTTTTTTTGATAGACGCATTGAGAATAATTCGGGAATATTCACAAGAAGTAAAAATCACTATTTTCACAAATGGAACGCTCATTTCAAAAAAAATTGCAGAAAAGCTGAAAGAATTTGATGTTTATGTTATTGTATCTATAGATGGAAAAAAGGAGAGTCATGATAAAGCTAGAGTTTATCATGATGGTACAGGAAGTTATGAGGATGTAGTTATTGGATATAAAAATCTGCAAGAACAGGATATCGCTGTGGGAATTTCATTGGTTGCTGGGACTCATAATATAGAAATGTTGGAACGGGATGTTATGCATCTGACAGAAGAGTATAATCCATTGGATATAGGAATCAGTACTCTTCATTTATTTAAAGATGAAAGAAATCCAAATGAAGTTCCAATGGAAAAGATGTCAGAAAAATTGCATTTAATACAATTGCAAATGAGGGAGAAAGGTGTTTACATTGAACACATTTTTCGGAAAATGCGTCCTTTTGTGGAGAAAAGTACAAGAATGTATGATTGTCCATCGTGTAATTCAAAATTACTAATTACGCCATGGAATACCATTGGTTTTTGCGAAGCTTTTATGGAAGAAGAAAATTATTACTATAATGTAGATACTTTTGATTTAGTAAATTGTGTAGGGAGAGAAGAATGGAAGAATCGTATTCCATTGACAAAGATAGAATGTTATGATTGTCCAGCAATCAGCGTTTGCGGAGGTGGATGTCCATATGATGCATATTGTGAGAGTGGCAATATTTGCAATAAAGACAAAAGAAGATGTCTGCAGAGTAGGTACATGATTGAATGGTTGATAAGGGAATTGTTTTCTTTATTGAAGGAAAGCAATAAAATATGTGAGGAAATATATATTCCGGATAGTTCAGAGCGGAAATTACTCTATGGAAATATTGATTTAAATAACAATATACCCCTGCAAAATTATTCAATAATGAATGAAGTATAACAGATGTACAAATAAAATTTATCTCACTGATGCGTTATTAGACAAATTGATGTTAGATAATTACAATGGTTTAAAGTACTTGTCAAACAGATAAAATTAGAGGCAACAGGGAATGCTAAAGAGTTAAAAGCCTTGGCTGGGCGTATAAATAGTGTCAGGATTACGTTAGGGAAATTATGCAGAGGGGAATTATATATATGATGTTGTTTGGGGTGGGAAACTGCCCCTGTTTTTTGGGAAAAATTTGTTTTGCCGTGATAATTCTCTAAACTGCCAGAGTGATATAGAAAAGATATAGTTTCGGGCTTTGCGGATATTGGAAAGATATAGGATTTGGGAAAATGATATAGGAATGATACAACCATCGCTCAAGGGGGGATTTTCAGAGATATAGAAAAGATATAGAAATCGAAAAAAGGATATAGGAATGATATAGGGAACGCTGGATTAGATATAGAAAAGATATAATTTTCCCTATAATAAGGCATATATCCTATTTTATTGGGGTTTCAGGGGACCATACCCCTGACCAGAAAGCCGGACTTCCGGGCGGCTTGCATTTTGTGACACAAAATGCGTATCTGGCGAAAACTTTGGGAGTGAAAAGGAGGCAGAGTTTTCGGGGCGGGGGAAAATTTACGGCAGCAAACCAGACAGGTAAAAAACAGGTGCAGGGAGCGAAAAACTTTTTTCCAATAACAGGCTGACTTCTGAAATAGAGCACGGTATAATTTATGACAATAAAGATGTGCATGCGATTTTTATTGTTTCAGTAAACCGATTATCTACAAGGAGGAACACGCTTATGAAGGGAAAAAGAAGAATGATACTTCTCTTTGCCGTGGCACTCATGTTTTTGCTGCCCGGCATATCAGCAGAGGCGAAAACAAAGCCGAAGCTGGAAGCAGCGAAAAAGACTACAACAGTAGGACAGAAATGCCAGTTAAAATTAAACGGGGTGTCCGGCAGGGCAGGGGTAAAATGGAAAACCAGCAATAAACGGGTGGTTTCCATCGCCAAGAGGAAAGGAAATACGGTTACATTCAAGGCTGTAAAAAGGGGGAAAGCGGTGGTTTCCGCCACTTATAAGAAAAAGAAATACCGGTGCCGGGTTACGGTTAAGGCAGGGAAAAAGAAAAAGCCGGCGGCAGACCATCCGGTGTTAAACAGCAGTGATGTGACGTTATATTATCTTTCTGAGGAATATAAAGATTACATAACCTATGACAGCAGCCACCTCCGGGAATACCGTTTCCGGGTGTCCGGCACAGGGAAAGAAGTGAGGGACTGGAAAATATCCGGGGATGGGGCAGATTCTTTTGATATTACGGATTATGGGCTGCTTCGGATGGATTGGGGACCAGCTTATGTTGAACCGTGTGTGACGGCAACGGTAACGGCTGTTCTGGAGAATGGAAGAAAACTGACAGCGGCAGTGAGGGCGTATTCGGAAGTGAATATCTATATCGATAAGCTGTTTGCGGATTTTGAGAGGCAGTATATTACCCCGTCCATGACAACGAAAGAGAAAGCAGAAAAAGCGGCATGGTATATCAGCACAACTTCAGACTATGAACTGTATAATTATAACTGGATTGATATTTTTCTGAAAGGAAAAGGCGACTGTTATGCAAGCCGCTATGCCCTGCAGTACCTGTGCAATTACATGGGGATTAAGGCGGTGGCATGCCGGAATCTTGATGACCATGGAAAAACACTGCTCTTTGCAGATGGCAGGTTTTATGTCATCGTTACCGGATTTAATGAGCCAAAGCCAAGAATGTATGGAATTTATGAAGTCAGCGGTACGGCTTTGGAGGATTTGGCGGAAAAGAATAAATTTGACCTGGATTATTTCCGTCAGTAAAGGGGGCGGGTGCATGGACTTAATAACAGATGAATTTGTTTTTGCCCGCACGGGGGAGCCGTTGGAAACAAGATTAAAGAACAGTGGAGCTTTCCGGCAGCAGATGGAATCACTGCGTAAAGCGTCAAAAGCATTTACAAGGGATTCCGTCAAATCGGATGAATGCTGGAAAGCGTTTGACAGGCTGGAAGAAGAATGGGGTAAATACAACATACGGTATGGGGAGGAATCCTACCGTCTGGGGTTTGAGGACGGGGTGCGGCTTGCCTCTGAGAGGGGAATCCGTGCGAAAGGCTCTGTTCTGGATGGCACGGATATGGCACATCTGGTTTCCATATATGATGCCGTAAAGAAACTGAACAAACTCCTGCTGGGGGAATGGGAAATACATGGCAGGGATGGCGGTGTGCTGGAGGAACTGGACCGGGTGTGTGATGTGATTGAGCATGGCGTCTGTGCGGAAATCCGTCTCCGTGGGGAGGATGAAATGTATGAGTGTCTGGCGGATATTTTAGATGACGCAGAAAAAGCACCGGAGGAACGGGCAAAACTGCTGGCAGGGCTGGATAAAGAATAAAGCTATACCATCAAACAGGAATGAGGATGAGAAAAGTCAGATAATAATTTGCAGAGGAAGGAGGATTTTACGGTGGAAAAAAGGGATATGGCATTACTGATAGAGGTGGAGGATGAACTGCATAACATGGATCAGGTTTTAGAACAGCTTGCCGGACACGGTCATGCAAGCGGGGAGTTTACCAGACTGGATAATGTGTTTGACGTGATACAGAATAATTCCCATGCATGTTTTTCCAAAGAATCGGAGGAATCCATGCAGGCGTTTTTTGATATTATGCAGGACAGGGATAGGACACCGGAGCAGAGAGCAGATATTCTAATGAATGGAACAGTCCGAATGTAAGAACAGTTATACTGGCAGAAACGATGAGAGATATGTGGCAGAGGGGATTTTCTGTCATATATCTTTTTGTGTTGTGAGAGTCCAAAGTTCTTAGATATCCTGGATTCTCGCAGTTAACATGACGAGGTTGGTACCTTCACTCCGAGATCCTCATATATTTTTG
>Ga0224483_100797_pt1 | contig 10236 bp, 8 predicted proteins | sample hydfratestSal1_FD_181453 | JGI IMG/M metagenome (GOLD analysis project Ga0224483, IMG submission 181453) | Metatranscriptome of mouse feces microbial communities from Columbus University, Ohio, United States - Sal1 (Metagenome Metatranscriptome) ... | reverse complement strand
GGGAGGTTTAGAATGAAAAAACAAAAGAACGTAACAAATTCCAAAAAGAAAATCGCAGACGAAATCCTGCAGCAAATCGGCGGTAGCGTCATTTTCGTATTCTTGCTGATAGCGGCGGTAGCAGTCTGCATGGTAGGATGGCTGAGCATTTCCTCAAAGCAGACGGAGCTGATACAGGAATCCAATGCAGCGTCCAACCAGCTTACCGGGTTTTTAGAGCAGTACACCAAAAACGCGGAACAGCTGGCAGCCAACCCGGAAATCAAATCCGCCATGCTGGAAACAACCGCCGGCAAAAATTTTTACCAGGCGGAAACAATGGATACCATTATAGAGAACCTTATTGGTATTTCTGAAACTGATACGGAAAATGTCATGGCAGTCTGGGCTTCTGACTTAGACACCAGCTCCCTGGTACAGTCCGACGGCTTTGTCAGTGAAGAAGGCTGGGACATTACGGGGCGGGGATGGTATGGCTGTATTGAAACCAAGGCGCCTATCCTGACAGAGCCATATGTGGATTCTTCCACAGGGAAAATGATTTTAAGCGCAGCAGCCCCTGTTTTTGACGATGCTACCGGGGAAGTCCTTGGGGCAGTGGGGATGGACATTGCCCTCGACCATATGACAGCCATTATGGAGGAATACAAGATTGGCCGCAGCGGGTATATGCTGCTGATGTCTGAAAATGGCATTTTCCTCTACCACCCCCAAAGCGACATGATCCAAAAAAATATCACGGACGTAGATATTTCCCAAAATGTCATCCAGGCGGTAGAGTCAAAAAGCGATAAATTCCTGAAATACAAGACAGAAGGTACTACAAAATACGGTTCCTTGCAGCAGGCCGGGAATACCGGATACCTTGTGCTTAGCTGCCTGCCATTCTCGGAATATTATGCCACGCTGGCAGGAATGGCCCTTGCGCTGATCCTTATTTTTGCAGCCGGAACCGTGCTGATTGCAGTCAGCATACGGAAAAGTTCCGCCAAGTTGACAAAGCCCATTTTGGAACTGAATTATACGGCACAGCAGCTTGCTGCCGGGGACCTGGACGTCACGCTCCAGATTACCAGCGAAGATGAAATCGGGGAACTGGGGGGCTCTATCCAGAAAACCGTCAGCCGCCTGAAAGAGTATATCGTATACATAGATGAAACAGCGGAAGTGCTGGCGCAAATTGCAGAAGGAAAGCTAAGCATTGATTTAAAGCATGATTATGTCGGCGAATTCCAGAAAATAAAAACTGCGCTGCTCAACATTTCCGGCTCCATGAACAAGCTGATGTTAGGAATCAACGAAAGTTCCCAGCATGTATCCGTAGGGGCCTCGGAGCTTGCAAGCGCGTCCCAGGTCCTGGCAGAAGGGGCAGAAGAACAGGCTGCATCCATTGAGGAGCTTACGGCAACCACCATCACCGTTGCAGAACAGGTGGAAAACAGCCGGAAAGAAGCAGAAGCTTCTGCCAAAGCAACGAAACAGGCTGCTGCAGTCATTGAGCAGAACCAGGAAAAAATGAAGCAGATGATGAAAGCCATGGACAACATCCACGAAACGTCCCAGCAGGTAGTGGGAATTATCCAGACTATTGAGGAAATTGCATCCCAGACCAACCTGCTTTCCTTAAATGCCTCCATTGAAGCTGCCCGCGCAGGGGACGCCGGGAAAGGCTTTGCAGTAGTTGCGGACGAAATCGGGAAGCTGGCGTTAGAAAGCTCCGAAGCGGCAAATACCACAAAAGAGCTTATCAGCATTTCCATGGGGGAAATCCAGAAAGGGAACGACATTGCCGCCAGCGCCATGGAATCCCTGAAGGAATCTGTAAACGCCATCAGCCATGTCAATGGGCTGATACAGGAAACGGCTGAAAATGCAGCCGTCCAGGCGGAAAATATGAACCAGCTCCGGGCAGGGATTGAGGAGATGGCACACGGAATCCAAGACAATTCCGCAGCCTCCCAGGAAACTTCCGCTACGTCCCAGGAACTGGCTTCACAGGCAGAGGTTTTAAACCAGATGGTGCAAAAATTTGAACTTTGCTAATCCAGATTCGGATGCCAATAGGGTGCGCTGCACCCGCTCTATACCATATAGTGATATGCAAATCCATTTGCAATAGAACTATATGGTATGGGCGCTGCACCAAAGGTGCTTTTAATACCCTAATCACCATAAGCTTTTATCGCACTGCGGCGGATCTGAAATCTGTCGCAAAGCGACCCGCCGCAGGCGGAGAATCCTGCAAAGCAGGATTCTTTGTTCTCTTATAGGAAATACCTTGCCACGCTAAAGCGTGAAAGTGTCTTTCCTATAAGACAAAAAATAATATGCGCAGGGTCTGCCCCAGCGAAGCGAGGGTACTCGCACAAGAGGTAAAATATTGCTTCGCAATTGTGCTCGGCGCGCAAAGTGTCCAAGCCCCTCATGATTGAGGGGTAGGGGAGTTGAAGTGGGCTTGCCCACTTTGTTCCATATCTTACAGCTTAAGCTTTGCAAATGCATCGGCAAATGCATTGTTGATAGGCTCCTTTGCCTCCTGCTTCATCTTGTTCATATATTTGGAAACATCTTTTTTGGAAACGCCCCCGCCGCTTTCTTTCTTACGTTTTTCAAAAGCAGAGAGTTTTTCCCGGTAGCCGCACACACAGGTGAAACGCTGGCCGTCCCCTTCCCCCACTAATTCCATTTTTTTATGGCACTGGGGGCAGCGGGCATTGGTAGTTCTGGACAAAGTTTTCCGGTAGCCGCATTCCCGGTCCTGGCATACCAGCATCCGCCCATTTTTATGGTTGACTTCCAAAAGCAGCTTCCCGCAGTCCGGGCATTTTTTCCCGGTCAGGTTGTCATGGCGGTAGGTTTTGGAAGAAGCGGCAATGTCTTTTACAATGTCTACCGTATAGGAACGGATTTCCGCTTCAAAATCTTTTTTTCTGGCCTTCCCTTTGGCAATATCTGCCAACTGCTGTTCCCACCGGGCAGTCAGTTCCGGGGAGGTCAGGCCTTGGGGCGCAAGCTCCAGCACCTGCCTTCCCTTGGAGGTCAGATGGATATATTTATCCTTCTTTTCTATCATAAAGCTGTTAAAAAGCTTTTCAATAATATCTGCACGGGTGGCAACCGTCCCTAAGCCGCCGGTTTCCCCAAGGGTTTTTTGCAGGCTTTTATCGGCATGTTCCATATATTTGGCAGGATTTTCCATGGCAGCCAAAAGGGTAGCTTCGGTAAACGGCAGGGGCGGCTTGGTTTTTCCCTCTGTAATTTTTGTTTCCGTAAACATTATTTTCTGGCCTTTGGTAAATTCCGGGAGGTTCCCTTCCACCTCGTCTTTTCCGCTGGGGACAGTATTCCCGGGCAGTTCCTCATCTTCTTCCGGCAGGATTCCGGCTTCTGCCTGGATGCCTTTGATTTCCTGCCAGCCGGATTTCTTAATTACTTTCCCTTTTACAGAAAAGCGTTCCCCCTGGCAGAGCACCGTAACTTCCGTCTGCTGGTATTCACAGGGCGGCAGCAGGGCGGCAAGGAACCGGGAAATTACCAGTTCATAAATTTTGCGCTCCCCATACTCCAACTCGCTGAGGCTGATGCCCTGTTCCGTGGGGATAATGGCGTGGTGGTCGGATACCTTTTTGTCATCTACAAAGGATTTGCTGCCCTTAATGGGGGATTTTAACAGCCTGCTGCACAAATTCCCGTAGCTCCCCACCCGGCAGGCCTTTACCCGCTCCGGCAAAGTGCCCACAATATCCTGCGTCAAATATCTGGAATCCGTCCTTGGGTATGTCACCACCTTATACCTTTCATAGAGATGCTGCATATAGTCCAGGGTCTGCTTGGCAGAAAAGCCAAACATCCGGTTAGCGTCCTGCTGCAGGGAAGTCAGGTCATAAAGCTGGGGCGCATAGGATTTCTGGTCTTTCGTCCTGATTTCCTCTACTGTCCCTGTGCTGTCCGTTACTTTTTCCTGTACCTTTTTTATGGTTTCCCCGGAAAATGTACTGGCGCTGTTGTCTTTGGATTTCCAGCTCCAAAGCACGCCGCTGCCTTTCGCCTTTAACCCATAGTAAGCCTTGGGCCTGAACTCCTTAATCTGGCTCTCCCGCTTTGCAATCATGGCAAGGGTAGGGGTCTGGACCCGGCCGCAGGAAAGCTGGGCATTGTGCTTGACTGTCAGTGCACGTGTAGCGTTAAGCCCTACCAGCCAGTCGGCTTCTGCCCTTGCCACGGCTGCTTCATACAGCTTCTGGTACTCCCTCGCATCTTTTAAATGGGAAAATCCCTGCCGGATTGCCTGGTCTGTCACTGAGGAAATCCACAGACGTTTCATGGGCTTTTTCACCCCTGCTTTCTTGATAATCCAGCGGGCTACCAATTCCCCTTCCCTGCCTGCGTCAGTGGCAATGATAAGCTCCCCGATATCCTTCCGGTGCATCTGGGCTTTTACCGTCTGGTACTGCTTGCCTGTTTTCTTGATGACTTGGATCTCCAAGTGTTCCGGCAGCATGGGCAGGGTTTCCATCTTCCATGTTTTCCACTGTTCCCCATAGCTTTCCGGGTCGGAGAGTTCTACCAGATGCCCCAGCGCCCAGGTCACTACGTAGCCTTTCCCTTCCAGAAAACCGCTGCCGCCTTTGCTGCAGCCCAGTACACGGGCAATGTCCCGGCCTACGCTGGGCTTTTCTGCAATTACTAATGATTTCATTGTCTTTCCATTCCTTCCTGATGGTTCGGGACTACCAGATTTTTTTGATATCTTCCCGCCTTACCGCATATTGGATACAGAATTCTTCCAAATCTTTTTCGCCGCGGATAAACACGGCCTCCTCAAATTTCCCGGTTTCGTTATCCTGAAACCCTGCTACCTGCTCCCCTGTGCAGATGCTGGCACGGATGGTCGGCGTCTGTTTCTGGGGGTTATAGGGCTGCTGCTTTGTATGGGTTTTCTTCTTTTTTCCAAACATTTCCTTCCCTCCATTTAAAGTTTCCGGGTCCCCCGGCAGCCGGGAAAATTGCTGCAGCCGTAAAATTCCCCATATTTCCCCTTCCGTTTTACCATTTCCGCGCCGCACAGGGGGCAGAGGACGTCAGGCTGCGTCTTTCTGGTTTCTTCCAATAGTTTTCCCAGTTCTTCATAGCATTTCTGGTTCATGGTACAGTCAGCCAGTGCGCGGTGTGCCCCGGCTGTGCTGATGCCAAAGTATTCCGACACATCGGACAGCCTGTGGTGGGAAAGCTGGGGAAGGCATTTCCTGGACAGGTACAGGGTATCGACATAATCATTTTTCAGTTCTGCGCCAAGTGTTTCCATGGCTGCCTGACAAATGAAATTCAAGTCAAACGTATGTATGTTATGGCCTACCAGAATGTCATTTCCAATAAAATCTAAAAAGCCCTGGACAGCGTCCGCCATCTTGGGGGCTCCCTCTACCATTTCATCAGTAATTCCGTTGACTGCAGTTGCAGCTTTGGGGATATGCATTTCCGGGTCTACCAGCGTGGTGTAATGTTCTTCCGGCTGGTGGCTGCGTACACGGATAGCGGATATTTCCACAATCCTGTCCAGGCTCTGGCGGACGCCTGTGGTTTCCAAATCGAATACCACATAGTCGCCAAGGTACTGGGACAGGCGTTTTCCTCTGTTCCCTATCATATTGTTTTCTCCCTTGCAGATATAATTTTCATGCTTTTTCCAGTATAACGAATTTTTTTGGATAATACAAACATTATTTGGTTTGAGTTTCCCCATTTTGCAATTCAAGGAAGTGTCTTTTCGATCCTGCTGCGGAAAAACTGGATAAAGGGCCCGTTAAACATAGAATTAATCAGCGTCCCAAGCCCTACCACCTGAAAAATGGAGTTCCCAGACGCCGCGCAGAAGGCAACGCCAATTGCCATTACCACCACATCCGAACAGACCCTCCCATACTGGAAGGGAATTTTCCCCTTTGAGAATTTCTCAATAATAAACGCCATGCTGTCATAAGGCGCAACCCCCATCTCAGCTACCATATAAAACGCCACCCCGGAAGATGCAAACAGCATCCCCAAAAACAGCATAAAAAATTTCAGGGGCCAATTCATCTGCAGATTTATGATATCCTCCATTACCCAGCAAAGGAAATCTGAAATATAGCCCACGCAGACCATGTTCACCACCGTCCCAAGGCCGATGCAATGGCGTACGGTGAAAAAGACAAGTACCAGCAAGACCGCATTTACAATAAGCTGCCATGTCCCAAACCCCATATGGATGAACATGCTGATGCCAAGGTTCATACAGGTAAATGGGTCTACACCAAACCCAGACATCCGGAAAGCTGCCACGCAGATCCCAATTAATAAAATCCCAAATACCATATAGCAAAATTTTTTCATTTTCACACTCATGCTTCCACCTACCCTACTGCTTTCAACACATAAACCCGCGACTCATAATCCGTGCAAGGCGCCTGGCTATCTGGCTGCTGCCCTGCCGTCGCATCGGAAGTAACCAGCCCAAGGTTCATCAGTTCATCCCCATAATGCACCGAACCGTCCCTGCTGTTTTCATAGCAGAAATCCTCACAAAGCCCCTGCAGCTTCACCCGGGTAAAACAGCCGTTTACCTCATTTAAAATCCGGTACCAGCCCACCACTGCCGTCTTTTTATCCCTGCTGACAACCATCCATGCCATTTCATTCCCTTCAAATGGGCTTTTCAGGCGGTAAAACGTGCCAAACTGCAAAAGGCCCCGGTACTCCTTCATAAATGCTATCTGCCCTTTGACTTCTGCAATCTCCGTTTCTGTCAGTTTGTTTAAGTCCAGCTCATAGCCAAATGTCCCAAAATATGCCACATTTGCCCTTGTATGCAGCGGGGTGCTGCGGTACATCTGGTGGTTTGGCACCACAGACACATGGCTGCCGATGCTGCTTACCGGATAGCACATGGAAGTGCCGTACTGAATTTTCATCCGCTCCACTGCATCAGAATTGTCGCTTGCCCAGCCCTGGGGGGCGTAATATAAAATGCCCGGGTCAAACCTTCCGCCGCCGCTGGCACAGGACTCAAACAGCACCTCTGGGAATTCCGAAACCAGACGTTCATACAAATCATACACCCCAAGGATATAACGGTGGAAAATTTCCCCTTGCTGCTTTGGGCCGTAGGCTTGGCTGAAACACTCCGTAATGCTGCGGTTCATGTCCCATTTTATATAGGAAACTTTTGCCGCCCGCAAAATCTTTGCCATCATCCCAAAAATACAGTCCACAACCTCTGTCCTGGAGAAATCCAGCACAAATTGGTTCCTGCCATGGCTGTTTGGCCTGTCAGGGGTTTGGATAATCCAGTCTGGATGGCTGCGGTACAGGTCAGAATCCTTATTCACCATTTCCGGCTCAAACCACAGGCCGAATTTCATGCCAATCTGCTCTATCCGTTCTGCCAGCCCGGTAATGCCGTTTGCCAGACGCTCCCTGTTGGCCGTCCAGTCCCCAAGCCCCGCACAGTCATTGCTCCTTGCGCCAAACCATCCGTCGTCCAGCACAAACAGCTCCACGCCGCACTCTTTTGCCTTTTGGGCAATCTGCACCAATTTATCCTCGGTGAAATCAAAATACGTGGCTTCCCAGTTATTGATCAGGATAGGGCGCGCCCGGTCCCGCCAGTATCCCCGCGCCAGCCGTTTCTGGAACAGCCTGTGGAATGTCTGGCTTAAATGGTTCAGCCCGGAATCCGTATACACCATCACCGCCTCCGGCGTCTGGAATGTTTCCTTTGGCCCTAACTGCCATTCAAAGGTATCCGGGTGGATGCCCACCAGCACCCTTGTATTGTCATGCCCGTCCACTTCCGCTTGCATCAGGAAATTCCCACTGTACACAAAGCTGAACCCAATGGCCTCCCCCTGCCCCTCCCCGGTGTCCGGGCGTTTCAGGATTACAAAGGGATTATGCTCATGGGAGGAATTCCCCCTCATGCTGCCTACCGACTGTATGCCCATAGTAAGCCTGCGGGATTTCAGATGGCGTTCCCTTGCCCACACGCCGGAAAACTGCACCCAGTCATAGTTACAGTCCGGCAAATCCAGGCACAGGCTCATGGCACGGCCCAACTGGACAGGCTGGTTCCCTTTATTGATATAGCGGACGCTCCTTGCAATGACGCCCCCTTCTGCAAATATAGTGTAAAACATCTCCGCCCATATCCCAGCCACATCATCATACAGATCCAGCACAAGGGTTTCCGCTTCTGCCTTGTCCTCCACATAAGTAGCAGGCAGCCCCAGAAGCCTTGGTTTCCCAGGATCTATATGGTGGGAATGGTACTGGAAGCTTGAAATCCTGCTTCCGTTTTCCTGCTTTACCTCCACCGCCGGGCTCCGGTAGTCCCCCGTGCCATAGCTGGGCAGCTCCTGCTTAATATGTTCCAGGGAAAATTCTTTGTTCCCCTCAAACGTGCAGGAAGACATAGGGCGGGGGGCTGTTTCCAGCAAGTCCCCAAAGCCTTCCCTGTCATGGATCCTTTTCCCAAAATATAAGTGTCCCATCTGCCCATTTGGCAGGACCATCATCAGATAGCTGATGGAGCTGTTCTGTAAGTGGAATACCTTTGTTTTTTCATGAAAAATAATACCCATTTCCTAACCTCCCTAACTCTTAAGATGGTTTTATTATAGTATAGCTTTCCCATCCACGTTAGAAAGTTTTGTTTTGGAAATCAGTCAAAATGTTTCCAGCAGCTTTTCCAATTTCTTTCCCCCTGCCTGTAATTGCTCCTTGACCTCCTCCCGGTGCACCCTGCGGTAAACGCTGGGCGGCATGCCAATAATTTTTTTAAAGGTTTTGGAATACACAAGGGCGTCCCCATACCCACAGGACAGGGCAACCCCTTCAATAGATAAATCTGTTACTGTCAGAAGTTCTTTAGACCTGGAGATTTGGAACTGCGTCAGGAAATCCTTTGGGGACATTTCCAGGGTTTCCTCAAATACCTTGTAGAGGTAGCTGCGGCTGACGCAGACATGCTCCGCAATGTCCTTGACGCTAATTCCGGCAGAATAATTGTTGCGGATATAATTAATGGCCTTCCGCACATAAATGCTTTCCTTTGTTTCCTTTGCCACAGCCGCAAGCTGGGCGTCTTTTGTCAGCACTGCAAAAAATTCATACAGAAGGCTTTGGAGGTAATACTGGCCTGTCTGGGATGAAGCATGGAACCCCAGCATGGTTGCCACAATCCGCTGCAAGTCCTTCCCTTGGCCGCTCTGGAAGATAAGCTGGCTGCTGTTAAGCCCAAGGTCCTGCAGGTATACCTCCGCCTGCTCCCCGCCGAACCCAATCCAAAGGTAAGTCCAGGGCTCCTGCCCATCCGCTTTGTAAAAGGTAACGGCTTCCGGCTCAATTAAAAACCCCTGCCCCTGCTGCAGCTCATACCGTTCATCCCCTACCTGGTAAATGCCCTTCCCTGACAGGATATAATGGATAATATAATTTGGGCGGACGGCAGGGCCAAAGCTGTGGTTTGGCTCACATTCAGACATTCCACAGAAACACAGGTACAAATCTTGGAATTTCGACCCGGTGAGCTGTAATACATATGCATCTTCCATCCCTCATCCCTCCCAAAAAACAAGGTACTCCCTGCCATAATTGCCCCACCATGTGCTCCGCCTGCCTTTTTCCCCAGTGAAATAGATGGTAGAAAAAAGCATCTCCGCCTGGTTTAGCTTTGTGACAGCCCTTAGCAGTTTTTCCTCCAGTGGGAAAATGATTTCCCCTTTCCCTGCTTCCGGCGCCATAAGGGAGCCTTTCTGGAAAAGCTGCTGCCCTTTTTGCCCGCCTATCCCTGCCCCAAGCCCCTCTAAATATAAGAGTTCCTCTTTTCCCAGCACGGAAGCTGCCTTCTGCCTTGCTTCCGGCGGCAGGGAAAAATAATAGAAATCCGCATAAGCTTTCTTTGGATATTCCTGCTGCTGTTTTTCAAGGAAAAACCGGTATGCCTGTTCCCCGTCCATTACAACGGTTTTGTGCCGGTATTGGGACAGGCCGGTTTTTAACTGGCTGAAATAAATAGCCCCTTCTGCAATCAATTGTTCTGTTGTCATAGGTGTGCCCTCCAATTTCATGGGAAATAAGTCCTGTCCAAATTAAAATACAACTTCTTCCAACCGTCAAGATTTTTCTGGAAAACATATAGAAAATATTTTATAATTAAGAAAAGATTAGGGTGCCAAAAGCACCTTTGGTGCTACGCTC
>Ga0224483_100796_pt1 | contig 10245 bp, 11 predicted proteins | sample hydfratestSal1_FD_181453 | JGI IMG/M metagenome (GOLD analysis project Ga0224483, IMG submission 181453) | Metatranscriptome of mouse feces microbial communities from Columbus University, Ohio, United States - Sal1 (Metagenome Metatranscriptome) ... | reverse complement strand
GTAAAGGAGACCGCCCATGATCGCATATTTAAAAGGCACAGTGACAGAAGTGGATAAAGACAGCATCATATTGGAGTGCCGGAACATTGGCTACCGCATCTTCATGCCCGGTTCTGTGCTGGAACGGATGGGCCGGACAGGGGAAGAGAGGATCATACATACTTATCTGAATATAAGGGAAGATGCCATGCAGCTCTACGGTTTCCTTACAAAAAACGACCTGTCGGTCTTCCGGCTCCTCTTAGGTGTGAGCGGGATCGGACCGAAAGCGGCGATGGGGATCTTGTCTTATTTTTCATGGGAGGACTTGAGTTTTGCCGTTCTCTCGGACGACGCGGCGGCGATCGCCAAAGCGCCGGGGATCGGAAAGAAGACAGCGCAGAAAGTCATCCTGGAGTTAAAGGACAAGCTGCGTCTGGAAGATGCTTTTGAACAGAAGTTTTCCGAAGGGGGAGCATCAGATCAGCCAACGGGAGAGCCGGAGGCTGCCCAGGAGGCGGTGGAAGCCCTGGTGGCCCTGGGATATGGCCGTACGGAGGCGTTGAAAGCGGTGCGGCAGGTATCCGCGGGAGGCGATATGGATGTGGAAGATCTGCTGCGGGCGGCTTTAAAGCAGATGGTCTGAAATAAAGATCCAATGGTGTTTGGACGGGATCGACATACAGTCTGCATGGAGTCAGGAAGATATCGGGATGGAAAGGTTTTGACAGATGGGAAAGAGGATGATCACCACAGATGTGATGGAAGAGGATATACGTCTGGAGGGAAGCCTGCGTCCGCAGACTCTGGAAGAGTACATCGGACAGGAGAAGATCAAGCGCACGCTGAAGATCTACATAGAAGCGGCCAGACAGAGGAACGATCCTCTGGATCATGTGCTCTTTTACGGGCCTCCGGGATTGGGCAAGACTACGTTGGCCGGGATCATCGCCAATGAGATGGATGTCCGTATGAAAGTGACCTCCGGTCCGGCCATAGAAAAGCCGGGGGATATGGCGGCGGTGCTGAACAATCTCCAGGAGGGGGATGTGCTGTTTGTGGACGAGATCCACCGTCTGAACCGGCAGGTTGAGGAGGTGCTCTACCCGGCCATGGAGGATTTTGCCATCGATATCATCGTGGGGAGAGGGGCCTCGGCCCATTCGATCCGTTTGGATCTGCCGCGCTTTACGCTGGTGGGCGCCACCACCCGGGCGGGGCTTTTGACTGCGCCCCTGCGGGACCGGTTCGGGGTGACCCAGCATCTGGAATTCTATGATCCGCGGGAACTGGGCACGATCATCCTGCGTTCGGCCCGGGTGCTGCGGGTTGAGATCGACCAGGAGGGGGCGATGCAGATCGCGCGCCGCTCCAGGGGCACGCCCCGGCTGGCCAACCGGCTTTTAAAGCGGATCCGTGATTTTGCACAGGTCAAATACGATGGGCAGATCACCGAGGAGGTGGCCGCCTTTGGTCTGGATCTGCTGGAGGTGGATCAGTATGGTCTGGACCAGGTGGACCGGAAGATCTTAAAGACTCTGATCGTGAATTTCCAGGGGGGACCGGTGGGCCTGGATACACTGGCGGCCTCCATCGGGGAGGACTCCGGGACACTGGAAGATGTGTACGAGCCGTATCTGCTGCAGAATGGGTTCATCAGCCGCACGCCCAGGGGACGGGTGGCCGGTGCGCTGGCCTATGAACATCTGGGTATTCCACAGCAGGAATAAAAAGGTTGTTTTTTGGAAGATTTCGATTATAATATACTGTGAAAGTCCCGGAGCCGGGCTTTCGTGAACAGAGGAAAAAATGACAGGGATACGAGCAGGATAAGAGGAGGCTTGGGATGGCAGGCAAAAATACGGCGCAGGTAGTCATTGGAGGGAAGGTGATCACCCTTGGAGGGTACGAGAGTTCAGATTATCTGCACAAGGTCGCCAATTATATGAATGGGAAACTGGAAGAATTCAACGAACTCCCCGGATACGCCAGGCAGCCCATGGAGACAAAGCATATGCTGTTGAGCCTGAACATCAGCGATGATTTTTTTAAAGCGAAGAAGCAGGCCGAGGTCCTGGAGCAGGAATTGAGCCAGAAGGATCAGGAGATGTACGACCTGAAGCATGAGTTGGTCTCTCTGAAGATGAAGATAGAAGAGCTGGAGCAGGAAAAGGAAAAGCTCCATAAAAGATTGGAACGTTAAAAAAGGATCACAGTATGGATCGGATGGGCTGTCTTGGTAGATGCAGAAGACGGCCCCGTTTCATTTACTGTGAAAGTCCCGGCAGGCGGCAGGACGATGGGCGGCGGTGAAACGTCTGTTCATTGCTGTGAGATTGGGCAAAATGATCTGGTAAGGAGGTGTGTATCGGATGGATGCGGAATTATTGGCGCCGGCCGGTTCCTGGGAGGCGATGGAGGGAGCCATCGGTGCGGGGGCGGATGCTGTCTATGTGGGCGGGCCGCTCTTTGGAGCCAGGGCTTATGCTCCAAATCTTAGCGTGGAGGAGCTGTGCCGCGCGGTTGACTATGTACATTTGAGAAAGTGCAGACTGTATCTGACAGTCAATACGCTTTTGAAAAATAAAGAACTCTTTTGCCAGCTGGAGGACTATCTGTCCCCTTTATATCAACAGGGGCTGGATGCAGTGATCGTCCAGGATCTGGGGGTGTTCGCTTTTATCCGGGAACGGTTCCCAGATCTGCCCATCCATGCCAGCACCCAGATGGGGATCACAGGGGTAAATAGTGCGCGGATGCTGGAGGAGGCGGGGGCCGTCCGGATCGTGGCGGCCCGGGAACTGTCTCTTGGGGAGCTGCGGCAGATCTGGGAGGGGACTTCCCTTGAAATAGAAGCTTTCGTCCACGGGGCGCTGTGTTACAGTTATTCCGGCCAGTGCCTGTTCAGCAGCATGCTGGGCGGCAGGAGCGGCAACCGGGGGCGGTGCGCCCAGCCCTGCAGATTGACTTATCAGGCCGGGGACAAAAAAGGCCAGCTGTTAAGCCCGAAGGACATCTGCACATTGGAGCTGCTCCCGGAGATCCTGAAAGCCGGGGTGTACTCATTGAAGATCGAGGGCCGGATGAAGCAGCCGGAGTATGTGGCCGGGGTGACATCCATATACCGCAAGTATCTGGATCTTTGCCTGGAAGGGCGTGACTGGGATCCGGAGACGTTAAAAAGGGATAAAGATTTCCTGAAAGACCTGTTCAGTCGGGGCGGATTCTGCACAGGTTACCTCAAAGGGAGCCCAGGTCCGTCTATGATCACGTTCAAGAATGAGAAGAAGACCGGGACATGCCCGGTAAAAATTAGAAAAAGGAAAGAAAAAATTAAGGGTTATTTAATGTTATCTTCGGATTCCCGTGCTATACTGGAAGTATCTTTTGGCGGATACACGGCGACGGTCATGGGCAGCGTGCCGGAGCGGGCGGCGAAACAGCCCACCGACCGGGAACGCATCCTGGGACAGATACGCAGGACGGGGGATACGGCTTTTGAGTTTGGAGAACTCCGCCTGGATATGGAGGAGGATCTGTTCATCCCGGTCAGTCAGCTGAACAGTCTGCGCCGGGACGGGATCCGGGCCCTGGAAGAGAAGGTCCTGCAGGAGTTCAGGCGGCCAGGCGGGGTATCTGGCACCAAGATCTTAACGGAAAAAAATACCAAAAAGGATCGGGTGGGCGTAAAGGCAGAGGCAAAAGACGTGGTCATGGCAGCTTCCTGCGAGACCCTGGCCCAGTGGAAGGCGCTGGCCTCCATGGATAAGATCCGGGAGCTGTATCTGCCAATCCCGTTATTTGAGCAGATCTGCGGGCAGCAGGGCGGAGCGTATTTCCAGGATCTGGCCCAGCGCAGGGAATGGTTTTTGGCGCTGCCCCATATCATCCGTCCGCGGGATCTGGATGGTGTCTTCCAGGCTTGCTCCCAGGCGCTCTCCTATGGCTGTAAAGGGTTCCTTGTGCGGAACCTGGAGAGTTTCGCCTTTTTGGCAGGGAAAGGCTGGGCCGGGATCTGTCATTTGGACGCGGGGCTTTATACGTACAATGATAGGGCTGTGGAGTTCTGGAGGGAGCAGGGGGCGGCGGCATTTATGGTACCGTTTGAGCTGAATCAAAAAGAGCTCGCCCACAGGGATAATGCACAGAGTTACATGATGGTGTACGGCCATATCCCGCTGATGCTCTCCGCCCAATGCATACAGAAAAATACAAAAAAATGCGACGGCAAGAGCCGGATCCTGGTCCTGAAAGACCGATATAAAAAAGAATTTCCGGTGCAGTGCTGCTGTGATCTTTGTTATAATATCATCTATAACAGCCTGCCCTATGGATTGCCGGGGTATCAGGATACGCTGCGAGGGATGGGCCTGTATCGATATTTCCTGTCATTTACCCTGGAGAGCGGGGCGCAGACCCGCAAGGTGGCGGAGGCCTTTTTAAGGGGACAGGGACCGGAAGGATTTACTTTTACAAAAGGACATATGAAACGTGGAGTGGAATAGGTGACAAAGTGGTCAATATAATCGTAGAATTATCAAAATATCTGTTGGTGATCTTAGTGATCTTGTATACCCTGCAGTGCTTCCAGATGTTCCGGGGGCGGGAGGCGCACAGGCAGAATGTGCTCCTGGGGAAGCAGCTGGCGGTGATCATACTGTTCCTGACTTTGAGTTATCTGGTGATGTTCTTAAAGACCGGGACGATCCGCATGGTCATGTTTTATGGCGAGATGCTGCTGTATGTGGCGGCTATGCAGATCGCGTACCGGATGCTCTATAAGAAAGCGTCCATGCTCTTGGTCAACAATATGTGCATGCTGCTGAGCATCGGCCTGGTGATCTTGTGCAGGCTGAACATGGAAAAAGCACAGCGGCAGTTCATGATCGCTGCAGTCGGGAGTATCCTGGCGCTGGTGGTGCCGGTGATGATCCGCAAGATGCGCTTCTTAAAAAAACTGACCTGGATCTACGCGGCGGTGGGCGTGGTGATGCTGGCGGCTGTGTTCGTCCTGGGGCGGACCACGTTCGGCGCGAAGCTGACGCTGTTCGGCATGCAGCCCTCGGAGTTCATCAAGATCATCTTTGTCTTTTTCATGGCTTCGCTATTATGGAAGGACGCCAGTTTTCCCCAGGTGGTGCGGGCGACGGTGGTGGCGGGGCTGCATGTATTGATCCTGGTCATGTCCCGGGACTTGGGCAGTGCGGTGGTGTTTTTCATCACGTACCTGGTGATGATCTATGTGGTGACCCGCAAGCCGCTCTATTTCGTGGGCGGGATGGCAGGAGGGGCGGTGGCCTCTGTGATCGCGTACTTCCTCTTCGGCCATGTGCAGGAGAGGGTGACTGCGTGGAAAAGGCCGTTTACGGTCTACGAACAGGAAGGATACCAGATCGTGCAGTCCATGTTCGCGATCGGCACGGGGAGCTGGTTTGGGATGGGGTTGTTCCAGGGTTCGCCGGAGAGCATCCCGGTGGCGGATGAGGATTTCGTGTTCTCAGCCATCTGCGAGGAGCTGGGTGGGATCTTTGCGATCTGCCTGATCTTGATCTGTATGAGCTTTTTCCTGATGATCGTGAACATCTCGTTACAGATCAAAAACCCATTTTATAAACTGATCGCGCTGGGTCTCGGCACGGAATATGCGTTCCAGGTGTTCCTGCACATCGGCGGGGCGACGAAGTTCATCCCGATGACGGGGATCACCCTGCCTCTGGTTAGCTACGGGGGCAGCTCCGCGCTGACCACGGTCATCATGCTGGCGATCATACAGGGACTCTATATATTGCGGGAAGATGAGGATGAAGAACTTGAAAAGATCAGAAGAGCACTTGAACAGAACGCCCAGGAAGAGATCGGGCCGTAAGAAGGTCAATCCCAGCCAGTCCAGGAACAAGCCGTACGCGATCGTCTCGTATATGTTCGTGGCGATCTTCGTATCGCTGATCGTATGGCTCCTCTATTTCAACCTGGTAAAAAGTGAGGAATTTATCAACAGCCCCTATAACACGCGGCAGGATACATTTGCAGACCGGGTGATACGGGGGAGTATCCTCTCCTCGGAGGGGGATGTGCTGGCGGCGACCCAGATCGCGGATGACGGGTCGGAATACCGTTATTATCCGTATGCAAATATGTTCGCCCATGTGGTGGGCTACGATTCTTTTGGGAAGAGCGGATTGGAGTCCGAGGGAAATTTCCATCTGTTGAGTTCCCATGCGTTCTTCCTGGAGCAGATGAAGAATGAATTTAAAAATGAAAAGAACAAGGGGGACAATGTGGTCAGTACCCTGAGCTTAAAGCTGCAGATGACAGCCTACAATGCGCTGGGCGACCGCAAGGGTGCGGTGGTGGCGATGGAGCCGTCCACGGGGAAGATCCTTGCCATGGTGAGCAAGTCTGATTTTGACCCCAATTACCTGGAGGACAACTGGGATTATCTGGCGGCGGATGAGGAGAACAGCAGCCTGCTCAACCGGGCGACCCAGGGGCAATATCCGCCGGGATCTGTGTTTAAGATCGTGACGGCCCTCGATTATCTGCGCAAACATGGGACTGTGGACGGGTTCAGCTATACCTGCCAGGGGGAGATTACCAAACAGGACCATACGATCACCGACTATGACCGTACGGTCCATGGGGAGGAGGATCTGCGCGCGGCTTTCGCCTACTCCTGCAACAGTGCGTTTGCACAGATCGGGGTGGATCTCGGGGGAAAATCCCTGCGGGATGCGGGTGAGAGCCTGTTATTTAATAAGAAGCTGCCGCTGACCATGGATTACAAGACCAGTGTCCTCTCAGTGGACGGGAAGTCGGTGGTGCCCCTGCTGATGCAGACCTCGATCGGGCAGGGGAATACCCTCGTCTCTCCGATGCACATGGCGATGATGGTCAGCGCCATCGCCAACCAGGGGATCCTGATGAAGCCTTATCTGATCGACAGGGTGGAGAACTACAATGGCGATCAGGTAAAAAAATACATGCCAAATGCCTACAAAGAGCTGATACCAGCCTCGGAGGCCGCAGTGCTGACGGAGCTGATGGAAAACGTGGTCAATTATGGTACAGCCATGTCCCTGGGCGGACAGGGCTACACCGTGGCAGGGAAGACCGGATCTGCCGAGTATGGGGAAGGCGAGATCAAGGACAGTCATTCCTGGTTCGTGGGTTACTCCAATGTGGAAGACCCGGACCTGGTGGTCAGCGTGATCATTGAGGGCGGCGGCACAGGGAGCGAATCGGCGGTGCCGGTGGCCGGTGCGCTCTTCAATTCTTACTATTACGAGTGATCTGCTGATGCCGATGCGTGGAAATTATGGTTGCTAGCAATGGAAAAAAGAGGTATACTATAGATTAGTCATAAAAATAAAAAACACACGCAAACAGGAGGCATTGCAATGATCGAGGCAACGAGCTGTGGCGGTGTGGTGATCTATCGTGGGAAGATCTTGGCTCTGTACAAATCCTACAAAAACCGGTATGAGGGATGGGTACTGCCAAAAGGCACAGTAGAAGAGGGGGAAGAATATGAGGAGACCGCGCTCAGAGAGGTGAAGGAGGAGGCAGATGTCAGGGCATCCGTGGTCAAATACATCGGGCGGAGCCATTATAATTTTTCCGTTCCTGAAGATGTGGTCGCGAAGGAAGTCCACTGGTATCTGATGACGGCAGAGAATTATCATAGTAAGCCTCAAAGGGCAGAGTATTTTGTTGATTCCGGCTATTATAAGTTCCATGAGATCTATCATCTCTTGCGGTTTGCCAACGAGAAGCAGATCGTGGAGAGGGCTTACGGCGAGTACATGGAGCTGCGGAAAGCCCGCATGTGGGGTCGTCCGCGATATTATTGATGAAAAAAGGGGCTAGCCGCCCCTTTTGTGGATCTGAGGTTTAGTTTTTGGCAAAATTGGGAAATCTTAAGGTTGAGCAGGTAAATAGGGAATGTTGACATGGTATGTACATTTGTACGTGGGGGAAAAAGTAAAAAAACAAGTACGAAGGACCATGGGGCGGATCAACAGGAGGAAACCCACACCGGGTGTGTATCTCCTCACATTGCCGCACAACAGGAAAAATGTCATGGAGATCGTCTCCACCTCCGTGCTCCTGCAGGAGACGGCTCATCTGCGCTGTCCCCGGGTGATCGGGATCGCACGGGGGCGGGAGGAGGCCTATGTGCTGATGCAGGAGATCTTGAAAGATACATATGCGGATACCGGGGATTTCCAGGTGGGCGCATATCTGGAGCGGATGGGCAGTTACCAAAAGGGCCGCCCGTACCGGGGGAAACGCTGAGAGTTATGTAAAAAAGACAGGTGGGCGATCATGCTACATATACTTTGTCTGGTGATCAAATGGATAGGGATCTTGTTGGCGGTGCTGGTGGCGCTCGCAGTATCGGCATTGGTCCTGCTCTTATTCTGTCCGGTCCGGTATCGGGCGGGGATCCAGAAGACAGTAAAAGAGTGGGAGGCACAGGGGCGGGTCAGCTGGCTGTTCGGTCTGCTCAGGGTGTCGGTCCGGGGAGGGAGCCGGGGGACGGCTGTGGAGATACGCATATGCGGGCTGAAGCTCTCATCCCTGAAAAAACTGTTTTCCAGAAAAAAGAAAAAACAAAAAAGTCTGCCGGCTGCGGCAGATAGGGCGGATACAGCCATATCTGAGATGCAGGAGAGCGTTCCTGCGGATGCAGGGCAGGCTGGAACAGAGAGCGGGCAAGCCGCCAAAGAGCAGGATGGAAGCGGAACGGATGCGCCCGTCGCGGAGAAGGGGCAGACTTTGGGAGAGCGGGTCGGAAACGGTGCAGACGTGCCCCTTATAGAGAGGGCCCAGGCGGAGGGAGAAGACCAGACGGAGGAGCCAGTCCGGCAGAGACAGAACCCGCTGAAAAAGTTGTGGGATAAGATCATAGAGAAATGCCGGGGGATCAAGAGAGCTATTTTAAGATCCATCGCCGCGATCCGGAACATACAGGACAAGGTGGCGGCGTGGAGGGCTTTTTTTGCGGATGCTCACACGAAAGCGGCTCTGGGCACGGCCTGGCAGCAGATCTTGGGTCTTCTGCGCCATGCGGGGCCGCAGAGATGGGGCGGCTCTGTGGATCTTGGCCTGGGAGACCCGGCGGCTACTGGGCAGGTATTGGCCGTTCTGGGTGCGACGTATCCGATCTACGGCGGGCAGATCCAGGTGAATCCTGTCTGGGATAAAAAAGTCCTGGAGGGGAACGCTCATGTTAAGGGCCGGATCTACGGGATCAAAGTCCTCTGTGTGGCGGGCCGGATTTATTTTAACAGAGATGTGAAGTATGTGATCAAACGATTCAGACAAAATGGAGGGAAACATGGCACAGGAAAATAATGGGAATGGGAATGATTTTCAATCGACAGTCAGTGCACTGTTCAAAGGGATGGAAGGGTACGTGGATGCCAGGACAGTGGTGGGGGATGCGATCCATATCGGGGATACGATCATCCTGCCGCTGGTGGATGTGACGTTCGGCATCGGCGCGGGGGCGTTCGCGGGCGACAAGAAAAATAATGGGGGAGGCGGTATGGGCGGTAAAGTCACTCCCTGTGCGGTCCTGGTGATCCAGAACGGGACTACAAAATTGGTGAATGTGAAGAACCAGGACGGCCTCACGAAAGTGTTGGATATGGTGCCGGATTTTGTAAATAAGTTTACATCCGGGGGAACATCCAAGGAGGACAAAGACATTTCTGTCATGGATGTGGTGGAAGACACGGCTGATGAGGAATGATAGGCACGCATGCTGCATATCATAAATGTAAAAGAGATGATCAGGAGTGAGGGGAGGAGTCTGTATGAGACGCGTCGCGGGCCTTGCTCTGTTTTTCACAGGCGTTGGCATGGTGATCGCCCTCATCGCTCCAAAATGTTTGGTGACGGCGCTCATCGCTGCCATATGCCTTTTGGCCGGTTATAATCTGTTCTGCTCGTGTCCATAAATCCATAAAAAATGGCGGATCCTGTGATGTCTGGATGGATCCGCCGTCTACTTCTCATCAGTCCTTAAGCTCTCTCTACTCTTCCAGAACGCAGGCAAGAAGTACATACATATTGCTTCTTTGTAGCTGTACCATTGTTTACTTTAATCCTTACGGATTTTACATTTGGTTTCCACATTTTATTTGACCTTCTATGGGAATGGCTCACTTTGATACCAAAATGCGCACCCTTACCACAAATAGAACATTTTGCCATGGTTGCACCTCCTCGACACATTTTTCAGCAATGATTATATTCTAG